>Ga0210027_1001033_pt1 | contig 27131 bp, 28 predicted proteins | sample CryGeymeta201510_FD_183978 | JGI IMG/M metagenome (GOLD analysis project Ga0210027, IMG submission 183978) | Groundwater microbial communities from Crystal Geyser aquifers in Utah, USA - Crystal Geyser metaG 2015-10 (SPAdes) (version 2) | ecosystem: Environmental > Aquatic > Deep subsurface >...
CCCTTTTCATCTTTACAGCCGTAAACAACGCCGGCTATTCTTGCATTTACCATAGCTCCCGCACACATAACACACGGCTCTTTTGTCACATAGAGAACGGCATTAGTTAACCGCCAGCTGTCACTCATTTCGGTAGCGCTTCTCATAGCAAGAATCTCCGCATGAGCGGTAGGGTCTTTTGATGACTCACGGGTATTGTGCGCTCTTGCAACAACAACCCCATCAATAACAAGAATAGCTCCTACAGGAACTTCACCCTCGGAAAAAGCAAGACCTGCCTCTTCAAGAGCCAGCTTCATAAAATCAATATGCTTTTCGTCTGTTCTCAAGCGGCTGTGAGTTTTAGCTAAGCAGGTTCGTTTGGCGCGCCCTGAGGGATTCGAACCCCCGGCCTGCGGATTCGTAGTCCGACGCTCTATCCAGCTGAGCTAAGGGCGCATTGCCAAACTATCCCTTCTTCATGGGTTCTTTTAATATGATATTATACTTGGGATGTTCAAATGGATGTATTGATTGCAGTTCTTTGCGGGCCCACAGCCAACCCCATTGTTTTCCCTGAGCAGGGAATATTTGTTTATCACCATCTGTTACCTTTATGCCAACCGCAGGATTATTCAACTCGCCTGACCCCGAAGTTATTTTGCTCCCGTCCATAGTGAAATCAGGAAGAAACTCCCCGACAGTCACTTTTAAATTGGAACCGGGTATTTTCCACTCGCTGTTGAGCTTAACGGTATATTCCTGCGCCTTTTTTGCCTCCCTATCCTCAATGAGAAACTTCACAGAACTCCACTTGCCTTTTACATTGGCAGGGACAACAACCTGAAGTTTTCCGCCTGACATCATCTGATGTCCCTGCGGAACTGCCTGTTCTTGCGGAAGCGCTCCCAGCCCTTGCGGCATCGCCGACGCCTTAGGAACAGGCTGCTGCTCTTTCTTTTTACAGCCCGCAAGATATACCAGCGCTAAACTTAACATTAAAGCTATCACAATCTTTTTGTTCATAGACCCCCCAATTTAAGTTAAAAGTTAAAAGTGCAAAGTTAAAAATTTTTAAGAAAGTTTTTAACCCTCAACTTTCAACTCCTAACTTCTAACTTTTTTATGGCGGAGAGGCAGGGATTCGAACCCTGGGTAAGGGTTTTGGCCCCTACAACGGTTTAGCAAACCGCCGCCTTCGACCTGCTCGGCCACCTCTCCAAGTTAGTGTCAGTTGTGAGTGTCAGTAATTATTACTCACTGACACTAATCACGGACACTTGCTATATTACCAGTCTGAAATTGAACTTGTAAACCCTGTTAGAGACCATCAGTGTCTAACAGGGTAAACCCCGAGGGAAAACTTTTGTTAGAATATTCCTGATGCAGGAATATCTACAAGTGCTCAAAACCTTTTTTGATGGACCAGACTCTGCCTGTAGCGCGGTCATACGCATAAGGCATATCAAACGGGTCAAGTATATTTTTGTCTTTATCAAGAGAATTCGGCTCAAGATATTTAGCGCTGAATATATCATCCTTATACGGCATAACAAAGTGGGCTGTAACCAGTTCCTTAAGACTTTCAGGGTTTCTGCTGTTTTTAATCTTAAAAAAAAGAATCGCCTGTCTCAGATTATTTAATTCAGTCTTAAGCGCAACCTCTTTTGCCTCCTCTATAATAGTCTCATAACGGTCCATCACAACAATAACCAGAATACTGATGACTATGAGAACAATTAGGGTCTCAACAATCCCGCTGCCCTTTTCATTAAAGCGCTTTAGAAATATTTTCCTCACCCTTATTTCTTTTTGCTCCTGTAATCTTCAATGGCTTTTTTAAGAGCATCCGCTCCTAAATTAGAACAGTGCATCTTCTGAGCCGGCAGTCCGCCCAATTCATTTGCAACGGTCTCCTTTGATATCGCTAACGCCTCATCAATCGTCTTGCCTTTAACCAGCTCCGTAATCATACTGCTTACAGCAATAGCAGCTCCGCATCCGAAGGTCTTGAACTTTACATCAATTATTCTGTCATCCTTCACTTTTATAAAAATCTGCATCACATCCCCGCACGTAGGATTCCCCTCTGTGCCAATACCGTCAGCATCGGGTATCTCTCCCACATTCCTCGGATTTGTAAAATGGTCCATTACTTTTGCGGTATACATTCTCCACTCTCTCCTTTCGTTCCCCAGCCTTTTGCATAAGGGGACATCTCTCTTAATCTTTTTATCACCTGCGGAAACTCAGCAAGCAGGTAATCTATATCTTCCTCTGTGCTGCCTTTGCCCAGCGAAAAGACTATTGAGCCCTGCGCCAGATTTGAAGATACGCCCATTGAAAGCAAAACAGGCGACGCCTTCAAGGCCTTTGACGAACATGCAGAGCCGGAGGCTGCATAAATGCCCTTTGCCGCAAGAAGCAGAAGCATTGCCTCTCCTTCTATAAATTCAACTGTAAAACTCGCATGCGCCGGAAGCCTGTTTTCAGGATGTCCCGTCAGATAGATATTTTCAATGCCTGATACACCCTTAATGAGTTTATCCCTTAATTTTTTAGACTGCTCCATTCTCGCAGCCATCTCGTCTTTTGCAAGTTCTGCCGCCTTGCCCATCCCTACAATTGCAGGGACATTTTCAGTGCCGGCCCTTCTTCCGTTTTCCTGTATCCCTCCGTAAATAAGCGGAACTATTCTCAAGCCCTCTCTTACGTAAAGCGCGCCCGCGCCTTTCGGCCCGTAAAACTGATGCGCCGCCATGCTTAAAAGGTCCACGCCAAGTTCTTTCACGTCAACAGGGATATTCCCTGCCGCTGCAACTGCATCCGTATGAAAGATTATTCCTTTTTCTTTTGCAATCCGCCCTATCTCTTTTATAGGCTCTATGGTCCCGACCTCACTGCTTGCGTGGGTTATGGATATGAGCGTTGTTTCTTTTGTTATTGATTTTTTTACTATCTCTGGCTCAACTATCCCGTGCTTATCCACAGGGAGAAAAGTCACTACAAAGCCGGCCTTTTCAAGAAACCGGGCGGAATTCAGGATTGAATGATGCTCCATCTTAGAGACGATTACATGCTTCCCTTCATGCTGCCTTGCAAGCGCAATGCCCCGGAGCGCAAAGTTATTTGCCTCGGCGCCGCTTGATGTAAAGATTATTTCAGATGCTTTTGAATTAATTAGCGCTGCAACCTGCCCCCTCGCATTTTCTATTGCCTCTTTTGCCTTTGCGCCAAGGTCATAAAGGCTCAGCGGGTTTCCGAAGGCCTCCATGAAATAAGGCGTCATGGCGTCAAAGACACGCCTGTCAAGAGGGTTTGTTGCAACATGGTCAAAGTAGCATTTTCTCATTTTCTCCTCGCCTTCTTCCTGATATAAAATTTATAAAAATCTTCCGTCTCACTCATCCCTAAAAATTCATTGCCGGTTTTTTCACACCAGCCGGGAATATCTTCAAGCGCGCCGTCATAATCAGTCATGATTTCCAGTATCTGCCCCTCATCCAGTTCCCTGATTTTTTCCTGAAGTTTAAGCAGATGCATCGGACACATCATATAAACTATGTCTGTTGTTACATCTGCCTTAACGTTCTCTACAAACTTCATATCACTTTGAACTTCCCATTGTCATTGCGAGTCCCGAGCTGCTCGGGGCGCGGCAATCTCGATCTCTTAAGATTGCTTCGTCGCCCCTGTTTTATCGGGACTCCTCGCAATGACATATGAATTGTTTTAGCATTGCCAACCTTGCTTAAAAGCGTTCCGCTAACCAAATCTTTCAATGTTACCGTGCCGAGAAATGCGTCTATATTCTCACCGAGGGCTTTCCAGAGGGCATACGTTACGCATCCATCAACCCTTATACATCCCTCCTCGGGGTCAAGGCAGGAAGTTATGGCTACAGGGCCTTCAAGCTCATTAAGGATAGCGCTGATGCTTACTTTTTCAGGTTTCTTGCTCAGCACATAGCCGCCGCCCGGCCCTTTAACGCTCCTTATAAGCCCCCCATTTTTAAGTTTATTAAGTATCTGCTCAAGGTAGGCGACAGAAACAGCCTGCCTCTCGGCTATCTCTTTTATGGGAACAGGTTTATCGCCCTGCCCTCTGGCTATTTCAAACATCGCCCTTACGCCATACTGTCCCTTTCTGGATAACCTCAGCATAGATTAAGTCTATAAAACCATACTAATCTTGTCAAGTATTTAGTTGAGTGAATTGGTAGGGGATTCGGGAATCAACCCGGGCCGACGAAAAAACCGGAATGACTAAAACCTGATTAAAGAAGAACAAATGTCAATACGGAAAATGGGCGTATTTCTTATTTAAAACATTCGGTCAAGAATTAAGTATGGCGTCCCCTGAATTTGATGAAAATTCCTATCCTTGCTGTTTTTTTCATGACAAACCCTCCTGAAAATAATATTTAAAGGCCAAAAGCCCATGCACATTACATTGCCCTGACCCTAAATCCCTCCCAGCAATTTAATCCCCGTTGGCTTATATTGCCTCTGAATACTTGACAACGGTATCTTTGCAAATTCATAATAGGCTATGAAACTTGATACTACTCTTTTAAAAAGCATGAAAACAGTTGGACTTACTGAGCCGGATAATGTAGTCAGGGAGTCTATAGCCCTCTTCCTCTTCCAAAAAAAACTTACATCTATAGGTAAGGCTGCTAAACTTGCAAATATGAGCCTCGCACAGTTTATGGAATTTTTGGAGTCTTTGAAAATACCGCAAGCAGAATACACACAGGATGACTTCTTAATGGATTTAGCAACGATAAAGAAGTTAAGACGAGGAAGATATAAGAGTTGATTATTGTATCCAATGCAAGCCCACTTATAAACATATCCGGACTTAAGCTCTTTCATCATCTTCCTGCTCTATATGAAAAGTTAGTCATTCCCAATGCTGTATTTAGAGAAGTAGTTGAAAAAGGCGCTGGGAGACCTGGCGCTACTGAGGTCTCGGATGGTTTAAAGTCAAAATTTATTGAAATAAAACGGCTCAACAATACCCTTGCAGCGTCCGCCCTTTCTGAATTTTTTGGAGATGGTGAAGCAGAGGCTATAATCCTTGCATCTGAAATATCCGCTGATGCCATTTTGCTTGATGACAATAAAGCAAGAATAGTGGCGCAGTCCATGAATCTCAATCCGATAGGAACAATAGGTGTTTTGTTAGAACTTAAAGATAGAGGCATTATTCCTGAAATTAAGCCGTATCTTGACAAGGTTATTAAATATGGGTTTAGAATAAACCTTGACCTATATAATAAAGTCTTACAAAAAGCTGACGAATAGCGTCTATGTAACCCTACCATCTCCAACTCACCTCTGCAGAACCTCCTCCTCTTTTTGTTCCTCTCTTACGGCGCTAATGCCTTTATCTCCTTCTCCACCGCCTCAAAATACAAAATGCGCCTGTCCATTTTTTTCTTATTTTATTTTAGCTACGGGCAATGATAGTCTCACACCTGCAGTTTCTATTGATGGCAGTAATAGAGGCGTCTGGTCCCTATTAAGTTCAATAGACGCCTTTTCTGATACATTTGTTCTGGTATATTCATATAACTCTCCGAGTGATACTATTCCATCTTTATTAACGTCCGCCTCTCCCCTCATGCCTCTTAAGAGATAGTATGTAAATAATCCATGCTGAACTTTATCGTAATCAGAGCTTATCTGACTTCCTGCCGCCGCAGCTAACACCATAATTTTGCCGCCTGCAAGGATTGGATTTTCTATGGACATTACTAATGGCCTTGCGCCTGTCTTTGTTACGCTTCTGCCTTCTGCGCCTGAAAAACAACTGTCAAGCATTACAATCACATCCTTAGCTGGAAGTTTATTAAGCGATTCATACATCCTTTTTAATGAATACAGTTTAGACGGGTAATCCGGATGCCCTTCATACGGGACAAGGTGCGCTTCTTTGCCTTCCGTGTCCGGAGCGCCATGACCCGCATAATAGACAAAGACCGTAGAATTTTGTTTTACCCTTCTCTTAAGCCAGTCTTCCAGATAAGCCTCCAGGTCGCTCTTTGTGGATGCGCCATCAATCAACAGTTTAATATTTGTTTTAGGAATACCGACAACATTTTCAAGATAGCCTGCCATAATTTCAGCGTCCCTTTTGGCATACTTGACGGAAGGAATGATTTTTTCTCTGTAATTGCTTATGCCTATCACGACGGCAAAATCTTCTTTGCGTTCATGCCTCGTCTTCGGCGGAATATCATCTATATTAATTTCAGAAATTACTTCTACAACCTTTTTAATATCTGCCGGTTTCATAGCAACAGTTAACGCCTTTACCTCTGATGGCGAATAACCTCTGCCTTCTTTTATCTCTATGGAAAGCTCTGCTGTTGCTGCCGGTATCTGTGCGGGTAAAATCGCCTTAAACTCTACAATCTTCTTTTCGCTTGGCTTTATGTCACCGATAATCTTTCTTTCACCCAGATAATCCACAAGCGCCTTATTCCCTGAAAGAATGACCTGAACATCCTTTGCCGCTCCTCTGCCCTTGTTTTCCACCTCTACTTTTAATGTTATTTCTTCACCGCCTTCAAGGATGCGGTTGTTGTTAGCATCGTGAAGGATATAGGAGTATGAAAGGGCAGGCGGCAGTGACTTGAAATCTGGAGCAGATGCAAGTTCAGGTTTTGGCGGTATGACTGGTTTATCTATCGGAACTATAGAATCCGCAGGCTTAGTTTCTGTCTTTGAAGGTGGACTTGCAGTTGCCTTTGCAAAGGCAGTATCCCCCGTAATCGGCAAGTTATATTCAACCAACTTGCCGTCTTTTTTAATAGATATTTTTAGTTCACTGGCGGGCAATTTATCGTCGTGCATTGCTTCATCGGGAATCTTAAACCACAAAAAACCATGACTAAATGTTTTGGGCTTGACATCGCCGAGTTTTAAAGCTTTATTCTGTAAATCCTGTTTAACATCTTTATTAACGCTTGCTGTATGAAGCGCTGATATCGGAGCGCCGACATAAGCGCCCAAGAAAAACCACGTTGTTGATTTTCCGGCCCAACCTCTTCTAATAGCTTTATAAACATCTTCTTGTGGCAACGCGCTAATGCGGACGGCTGCTGCGCTTGGATGATTAAATTTGATTTGATAATTTCAACAACGCTTGGTGAAGTGTTTAAAACATTCAGATACACCGCCAATAGATTATTCCCTATTAAATTCTTATCAAAATATTTTTTACTGTCTTCTTCGGTTAAAATCGGAAACGCGGTAATTGTTGTATCATTATCCTCCACCTTCACAGTTTTGCTTTCATCTATTTGCGACGGTACGCTCTGTATGTTATAACTCGCGCACCCGTTCGCCAAAACCGCGACGAGTAAAACCAAACCTATCATCAAAAATCTTTTCATCTCACACCTTCCTTAAATTTTCCCCCAGCTCCAAAAACAAAAAAGGGCGTGCAAGGCACGCCCTTTCATTACTTTTTATATTCTTCCTGTAAGCTATAAAATCTGTCTGTCTGTCTGTCTGTCTGTCTGTCTGTCTGTCTGTCTGTCTGTGCATAATTAATGCCTGAAGCTTAGTTATCCCATTTGTTCTCCTGAATAGAGTATTTGCAACCTAAGATACAAAAGAGCGATATTTCTGTCAAGGTAAAATTCACATCGCGCAGCACATATGCCAAAAGACAGACACAGCCCCGTAAAAAAATGCTTTAACAAGAGGCGCAGCCGCTATTCTTTAATGTAAAACTGCATCTTGATATTCGCCACATCAACTATATCGCCGTCTTTAAGCTCCAGACGCCCTTCTACGACAGCGCCGTTAATCTTAAGCTTCTTGCTGCTTTCAGACGGACTGATAAAATAACCGCTCTTGGTCCTGTTAATGAGGGCGGCAACTTTCGGCGCAAATAAACCCTTTAATTTTATCCCTGCCGTATCAGACTTTCCTATTGTTGTCAGCCTGCCTGTGAGCTCGTATTCTCTCTTGTCCGTATTCCCCTCAATTATCGTGAACCCGCCAAGCTTTTCTCCGGGTCCTGACTGACCGGCTGCGCGCGCTTCTTCTATCATTGCCTTGTGCTTCTTGGGGTCAATTATTATGGTCTCGCCCATCGCAGGCTTTTTAACCTTCAAGGTCTCTGTCTTGTCCTCCTCGACTGCTTGCGGCGAAATGAATATCAGGGAATGTTTGCCTATGACAATATCATCGTTGTTATTCAATGCACATTCAGAAATCCTTTTCCCGTTTACAAAAGTGCCGTTTGTGCTGTTCAGGTCTTCTATGAAAAACCTTCCTCCCCTGTTTATCAGCTTTGCATGAAAACCTGAGATGGCAAGGTTGTCAATATTAATATCATTGCCCGGATTCCTGCCGATTGTAACTGTATCCTTGTCCAGAGGTATCTCCTTCAAGACTGCCTCTTTAAACTTCAGCATAACCTTTGACATTATTGCCTCCTATGTCATCTGAAGAGATTTTTAAACTTTCTTAAAAAAGTCCTATCCTCAAACAAATATACAAGCGCCACGGTTATATTATCCTTCCCTCCGTTTTTATTGGCAATATCAATAAGCGCGCCGCAGGCGCTGCCGGGTTCATCAGAAGCGGCAACTGTAGAAAGGATAACATTGTCAGAAACCATAGTTGTAAGCCCGTCACTGCACAGGACAACCCTGTCGCCATCCATAAGGTCTATTTCGTCAATATCAATATCCATAGACAAAGTCGTACCGAGCGCCCTGGTAATAATATTTCTTACTTCTGAACCTTCTGCCTCTTCTTTTGTGAGCAGTCCGCTTTTTACCTGCTCCGACACTATTGAATGGTCATCCGTAAGCTGGATAATTGAACTTGTCCTGATAAGATAAATCCTGCTGTCGCCTGCGTGCGCTATGCTCATTTTGCTGCCGTCAAGCAAAGCAGCGGCAACTGTCGTTCCCATGCCGCGCCATTTAACATTGCTCTGCGACGCCTCGTATATCGCCTGATTGGCAAGTCTTATGCCTGATGCAATCCTGTTTGACGCCTCGGAGAATTTTTTGTCATAACCGCCCACAAAAGGCTCATTCCCTGCTCCGCCTAAGGCGGAAGAGCGCTTAATATAATCCCTTATTATCTCAACCGCCATCCGGCTTGCGACCTCTCCTGCTGCGGCCCCGCCCATGCCGTCTGCCACGATAAAAAGTCGCAAATCTTCATCAACGCAAAAATTATCCTCATTGTTTTGCCTTGAAACGCCCTTGTCTGATTTCCCAGCCGAAAGAAATTTCAATGTTCAACCCGCTTTTTTCGTGCATGAATTAATATCGTTAACCGCATCCCTGCCGCTCTGGTATCTCTTCTCAACATCCTTGGCAAGAAGTTTATTTGTAATATCAACACAGCAGTCAGGGACGTCAGGCAATAATTCCTTTGGAGAGACATGAGGCGTATTGGCTATATTGAACATGAGAGTTGCAATGCTGTCGCCCTGAAAAGGCTTTACTCCTGTAAGGAGTTCAAAAAACACGACGCCGAGAGAAAATAAATCAGAGCGCCCGTCAACTTTCTTGCCGAGCACCTGCTCAGGAGACATATAGCTCGGAGTCCCGAGAATCACGCCTGTCTGTGTTTTAGATGTTGCGATAACCCTGGCTATGCCGAAATCTGTTATCTTCACCTCTCCGCCTTTAAGAAGCATGATGTTAGAGGGTTTTATATCCCTGTGAACAATGCCTCTGCTGTGCGCATAGTCCAATCCGTCGGCAACAGCGGCAATTACCCTTAAGACCTCTTTAAGCGGCAGCTTTCCCCCTGAAGAAGAAACCTCGCTCAGGTCTTTGCCTTCAAGAAGTTCCATAGCCACATACGCAACATCATAATCCTCGCCGGCGTCATAAATCGTCACGATATTAGGATGGGAGAGAGTGCCCGCCGCCTCCGCCTCGCGGAAAAACCGTTTCTTAATCTCATCAAGCTGCTCCGGGTCAATTTCATCAAACCTCATTGTCTTAACGGCAACAAGCCTATTTATTCTGGGGTCCTTGCCTAAAAATACAGTGCCCATTGCTCCATGTCCGAGTTCTTTCTGTATCTCATACCTGCCGAGCGTAGGCCTGGTCTCAGCGCCTTCCATTAATATAGTGGCTTCTTTCTTAGCGCCTGATGCGCCGAATATCATTGTCTCTCCAGCGGTCTTAAGCCTCTTTATCCTCTCTTTTGTATCCTTAAAATCGCCGGACTTTAAGACATGCTCATAAACAGAAACAGCCTTGTTAAACATCCTTTTGCGCTCAAAATCAAGTCCGAGGTTATAGAGCAGTTCCCTTACAGCCTCGTCTTCCACAGGGCATTTCCTGAATTTCTCAAAAGCGAGGTCCAGCATCCCCTGCCCCTGAAATGAGAGTCCGAGCATCTTATTAGTCTCTATGCTGTCAGTCTCAACAAGCTCCTTCCTCCTCTCTGTAACCATATACCTCTTGGACATTATCACAGTATAGCCTGCAAAGAGCAGCAGTGTCGGAGAAAGCATCATAATCCACCAGCCGTTTGCGGCAAAAAGATATGCGGCAGTTCCGTTCCATATCAGCAGTAATATTACAGCGATAACCGCGCTTATGCCTGCCTTGAGCCTCGGGATAATAAAGGAAATAAAGACGCCGAAAAAAATTATTGCGCCCATCTCCGCATATAAAGCCCATTCAGGCCGTGAAATAAAATTCCTATTTAAAAGATTTTCTATCACGTTCGCCTGTATTTCAATAGTCGGAAATGTATATTCAACCGGTGTTACCTGAAACGTTGCAAGCCCTGTTGCAGTGTGCCCGATTAAAACAATCTTATCCTTGAATGCTTCAGGCGAGACCTTGTTGTTCACCACATCAACAAAGGAATAGTAAGGAAACGTGCCGGCCCTGCCGTTATAGCTGATAAGCATTCTCTGCTGCCTGTCAGCGGGGATGTTGATTTGGCCCGCTTTCAAACCACCGGAAATGTGTATATCGGACACGCTATAATTCAGATATTTCATAACCGCATGAAATGCGAATGAAGGGAAGATGCGTCCCTTGTAATTTATAAATAAAGGTTCTCTCCTGATTGTTCCGTCCGCATCTGCGTCAAGGTTTATGTGCCCTAACGCCAAAGAGCCGGACAAAAATTCAGGGATGGGCGGTGCCGCTTCTATGGCATTGATATAGAAACCGTAGGGCGCTTCCTTTGAATTCTTTTTAAGCTGTTCCGGCATATTGCTCTCTGGGCTGCTCACCTGATTGCTGATGGTGAAGTATAGAGGCAGGATGACATTCTTTGCGGCGTCTATTGAGGCTGTCAGTCTCGTATCGCCGTCAAGGCGCTGCTCTGCCTCGCCAAGCAGGCTGTAAATGCCGGATAAATGAGCATTGGCCTGATATTTAGGCAGGGCTTCAACCTCTTTTTTCAGCGCCCTTATCTCAACAAGACCTGAATTCAGGTCCGGCTCTGTATAGAGAATATTCACCCCGATAATCTTGGCCCCATAGCCTGAAAGCAGGTCTATCATCTCAGCGATATAGGACCGGGGCCAGGGCCAGCGCCCGATGCTTGCGATGCTGGCATCGTCTATTGTTACTATGACAACAGGGCTTGATACCTTGCGCTGCCTGAGTTTTGTCATTGAGTCATAGGCCTTGTATTCCAGCAAGCGGAGCGGATACCATTCAAAAAAAAAGCCGCCCAAAACAAGAAGGGTAAGTAAAATGCCGATGAGCCAATCAGGAAATATGGTCTTTTTTAGTTTCATAACCGTATCGTTATGTAAATAGTATCAATTTTCATGAGCAATTGCAATACCGAAATTGCGCGGTGAATTATTCCGTTAACTCATTATTCCCTTGAAGTCATTTTCGCCGACAGGCCCCAGCGCTGTAAGCGCAACCTCACTCTTACTTAACAGGTTCTCTGCAAGTTCTTTAACCTGTGCGAGGCTTATGGAATTTATATCTTTTATTGTTTCCGAAGGCGAGTAATATCTGCCGTAATATATCTCCTGACGCGCAATGCTCTGCATCCTGCCGCTCGTTGATTCCAGGCCGAAGATAAGATTACCTTTAATCTGAGCCTTGGCCCTTTCTACATCAATGCCCGAAAGCGTTTCCGCCAAACCTCTAAGCTCTTTGAGAACAAGCTCTATCACCTGCAATACTTTCTTTTTCCCTGTCCCTGCATAAACAGCCAGCGCCCCTGTATCAGCGTAGGATGATATGTATGAATATATAGAATACACAAGCCCTCTTTTCTCCCTTATCTCCTGAAAAAGCATTGAACTGACGCCTCCGCCGAGAATCGTATTCAGGATGAATAATACATACCTGTCTTTGCTTGCCTGAGGCAAGCCTTCAACGCCGAGGCACAGATGAACTTCAGAGAGTTCTTTGCTGTAAATTTTTATTTTACTGTTAAACAGCGGCTGCTTTTCATTGACAGGCTCCGCTCCTTTCCCGAGAGAACTAAAATTATGATTTAGCGCATCAAGAAGCCTCTCTGTTTCAAAATTCCCGGCGCACGAGATAACAATGCCCTTGGTCCCGTAATGTTTTTTTGTGTGGCCGACCAGGTCTTCCCTTCTGAAGGATTTAATCGTCTCTCTCCTGCCGAGTATGGGCTGTCCTATCCCCCCGCTCCCCCATACCGTCTGGTTGAAGAGGTCATGTATGTAGTCGTCAGGCGTATCCTCAACCATCTTTATTTCTTCTTTAATAATTCCCTTTTCTTTCTCTGCGTCTTCTTCCGGGAATGTAGAGTGCAGGAATATGTCAGACAGGAGTTCTATGCCTTTATCAAAATATTCATCCAGGACTTTGATATAGAAGGTTGTGCTTTCCCTTGAGGTAAATGCATTCAGGTCGCATCCAATTGAATCTGCATCAACGGCAATATCTCTCGCAGAACGCTTTTGTGTGCCTTTGAAAAACATGTGTTCAAGGAAATGCGATATGCCGTTCTTCTCCTGAGGTTCGTTCCTGGAGCCGACCTTAACCCATACGCCAAGGGCGGCGGAACGGACGTCCTTGACCTGTTCCATAACTACCGGTATGCCATTTTCAAGATACGTTTTTTTAAACATAATGTTTGAGAGAAATCGTTCTAATCAAACCACCCCACCCCCCTGTGTCCCCCCTTATTAAGGGGGGAATTAAAGAGGGGTCAGGAGTGGAGTTAGTAAAAAAGCTTCCCTCCTATTTTAGGAGGGGATTAAGGGGTGGTAAGTTAAATGAGAAAGAACCATAATTTTAGAGATTGGAATTTGCTTAGGACTTAAAATTTAAAGGCTATTCCTTTACGGCCTCTTTCTCCCGCATAGCCTCTTTCCTGCTAAGACGGATTTTGCCGGTTGTTCTGTCCACTTCCAAGACCTTTACAGGGACTTCTTCTCCCTCATGAAGCACATCTGTAACCTTATCTATTCTCTTGAAGTCTATCTGCGATATGTGGAGAAGTCCTTCGGTGCCCGGCATTATCTCTACAAATGCTCCAAAATCTACAATGCGCTTCACCGTTCCGAGATATATCTTTCCAATTTCTGCCTCCGCAATAATCCCGTTGATTATCTCTATCGCCTTCTGAGCTGATGTTTCATCAACAGACGCAATGTTTATCACGCCTGCATCATCAATGTTTATCTTAACCCCTGTCTGCTCTATAATTCCCCTTATGACCTTCCCGCCTGTGCCGATAACATCCCGTATCTTTTCCTGCTTTATCTGCATTGTATATATCCTCGGGGCATGAGGAGAGAGTTGTTCTCTCGGAGCCGAAATCGCCTCTTTTATTTTAGAGAGTATAAAAAGCCTCCCCTGTTTTGCCTGCTCAAGCGCCTTCTCCATAATGGAGGAGTTTATCCCGCCTGTCTTCACATCAAGCTGAAAGGCCGTAATGCCGTTCTCTGTTCCTGTAACCTTAAAATCCATATCACCGAGATGGTCTTCCAGCCCGAGAATATCCGTAAGAATAATACTTTTATCGCCTTCCTGCACCAATCCCATCGCAATGCCTGCAACCGGAGCCTTTATCGGAACACCTGCATCCATAAGCGCGAGCGTACCGCCGCATACTGTCGCCATTGAAGACGAGCCGTTTGATTCAAGGATGTCTGAAACGATTCTTATTGTATAAGGGAATGCTTCCTTAGAAGGGATTACAGGCTTAAGCGCCCTTTCTGCGAGATTTCCATGCCCTACCTCGCGTCTTCCGGGGGAACGCAGCGGCTTTACCTCTCCAACGCTGAAAGGAGGGAAATTATAATGGAGCATAAATGTCTTATAGCTCTCTCCCTCAAGCGAGTCAATCTTCTGCTCATCATCCGAGGTGCCAAGCGTTGCCGCAACAAGCGCCTGCGTCTCGCCCCTCACAAAGAGAGCAGAGCCGTGAGCCCTCGGGAGCAGTCCCACCCTTGAGCTTATATGTCTTATCTCATCGGACCTTCTTCCGTCAGACCGTATCCCCTTTTCTATAATCATCTTTCTTACCAGGTCTTTTTCAAATGCAAAAAATGCATCGGCTATATCTTTGGTTATATCTTTTTCCGGAGTATTGAAATGCTTTACAGTCTCAGCCAGAATCAGGTCAAGTGTATCCTGCCTCACCAGTTTGCCCGGTATCTTTACCGCGGCTTCCATCTTTCCAAGCACATGTTCCCTTACCTTAGCCCTCAGCTCTTCATCAACCACAGGAGGAGTTACCACACGTTTCTCCTTACCAACAGCATTCCTGAAGTCTATCTGCACTGCAGCAATGCGCTTAATCTCTGCATGAGCATAATCTATCGCCTTAAGAAGCGCTTCCTCTGAAACCTCAGCTGTCGCTCCCTCAACCATCAGAACAGAGTCTTTGGTTCCCGCGACAACAAGATTCATGTCAAGTTTCTCTAATTCCGATAAGTCCGGATTTATAATGAAATCTCCGCTAATCCTCCCGACCCTAACAGCAGCGACCGGCCCGTCGAACGGGATATCGGAAAGCATCAGCGCAGCAGACATGCCGGTTATTCCAAAGACGTCGGATACATTCTCATCGCCGTATGAAAGAACAGAAACAATACCCTGAGTTTCACAAGAAAACCCTTTAGGGAACAATGGACGTATAGGACGGTCTATAAGACGGGACGTAAGAACTTCTTTTTCGCTCGGCCTGCCTTCCCTTTTAAAAAATCCTCCGGGAATCTTTCCTGCAGAATAAGCCTTTTCCTTATAATCAATAGTCAGCGGGAAAAAATCAAGTCCTTCTCTTGCGCTTTTTGCTGCGACAGCCGTCGCCAGGACAACCGTATCGCCATACCTTAAAACAACCGCTCCATCCGACTGCTTTGCCATCTCACCTGTTTCAATAATCAGCTTCTTCCCTTTAATCTCAATTTCTACTTTAGTCATTAATCCTCTCTTTTCTATTTTCTAAGCCCTAACCGCTCAATCACCTTTGCGTATCGTTCCTTGCTTGAGGACTTCAGATAGTCAAGCAGCTTTCTCCTCTGACTGACAAGTTGAAGAAGTCCGCGGCGTGAATGGTGGTCGCTTTTATGGGTTCTAAAATGTTCTGTTAGATAATTTATCCTCTCACTCAGGATAGCCAGCTGAACTTCCGGAGAGCCGGTGTCCTTTTCGTGAACCTTATACTGCTCTATAATTGTCTGTTTCTTCTCTTTATTGAGAGGCATTAAATCACCACCTTTCTGTATTTAGGTAAGTTAAAGGTTAACATAACGGCTTTAATTCTGTAAACCCTGCAAAACTCAGTGCTCTGCCTTGTCGCCTTATAACAAAAACACTTGACACATTATCGTTAAAATAATCGCCAGTTCAATAATGAAGTGCAACACTTGGGAGAGCAGAAAGGTAAAGGCTATCTTAAGTGTCTATGGGAATCTCTGGATACAAGTTCTTCTGTCGGAAAATATAGAAAATATAGGGACACTTCCCATATTTCTTGACAAATTGGAATGTTTTGGATAGCATAATACCTATGCCGAGGATTGCAAGAGTATGTGCTGACGGATACCCTCACCACATAACACAAAGAGGTAACAATAAAGAGAAAGCCTTTTTTGATGATGAGGACAAGAGATTTTATCTTGAGGTGCTTCTCCGATATAAAGACAAATATAACATTAAGATACTCGCATACTGCCTAATGGGAAACCATGTCCATATCCTTGCAGTGCCTGAAAAGGAAACATCGTTTGCCAGAGGCATAGGCGGGACAAATCTGATTTATACTCAATACATAAACCGCAGATATAACAGAAGCGGAAGGCTGTGGCAGAACCGATTCTTTTCGTCAGTAGTGGAGAAAGAGCCTTATTTATGGACAGTGATGAGGTACATAGAGCAGAATCCGGTAAGGGCAAAACTTGTAAAGAGAGCAGAAGACTATCAGTGGTCAAGCGCAAGGGCACATGTATTAGACATTAAGAACAACCTCCTTTCAAATGAGAGTTGGTTTAATGAGAAAGAAATTAAATCATATAAGGAATTCTTAAGTAAAGATGCTAAGGAGATAAATGCGGCTATAAGGCGTGCGACATCAACTGGCAGACCATTGGGCAGTGAAGGGTTTATAAAAAAACTGGAGAGGATATTGAAGCGAAATCTTTTTCCGAAGAAGGGCGGCAGGCACAAAAAGAAGGGGAAGAAATAATATGGGAAGTGTCCCTATGTTTTTCCTATGTTTTTCGCTATGTTTTTCGCTAGAGCCGATCGCAGCCCGCTGGGCTGCTCCGGCTCAGCTTTTCATCAATATTGACAAAAGGCACACATTGTCGTAAATATATATCATGAAGGTTTTCCGATGGGACAACGATAAAAATGAATTACTGAAGAATAACAGAGGGGTTTGCTTTGAACAAGTAGTTGTTTTGATGGAGCGGGAAGATGTGCTTGAAACAGTTGAACACCCAAATCAAAATAAATATCCTGGACAAAAAATAGCGACAGTCATGATTGATGATTATGCTTATCTTGTCCCTTATGTTCAGAAGAGCGACGAGATATTTTTAAAAACCATAATTCCCAGCAGAAAAGCCACAAACAAATATATGAGGTCAAAAAAATGAAAAAGACAATATTAGATGCAGAAGAAAAAGATATTCTGGATTCATATGAGCGTGGAGAATGGAAACCTATTAAGAATCCAAAAGCAGAAATCAATAAACTACAGGAGTACGCAAGGAATACACTGCAAAAAGACAAGAGAATAAATATTAGAATGTCATCAAAGGATTTAGACCAGGTTCAGGTGATTGCTGCCCAAGAAGGCATCCCTTATCAGACACTAATATCCAGTGTTATTCATAAATATGTCTCAGGATATTTATTAGAAAAAAAGAGGGCTTAACCTAAAAAACTGCTGCAACTGAGAAAACACTTGACACATTATCGTTAAAATTTTATTCTTACAATGTATAAATGAAATAACAATATTTGCCGTCATTGCGAGCCGAAGGCGAAGCAATCTCAAAGTTTAGATCCCTCGCTGCGCTCGGGATGACAGACAGAGGCATTATGAAAAAACCGTGGGCTGGAAGGTTTACTGAAAAGACGGCAATGGTAGTTGAGCATTTCACAGAATCAATATCATTTGACCGGAGGCTGTGGAAATACGATATTGAGGGAAGCGTTGCCCACGCAACGATGCTCGGCAAACAGAAAATCATCTCTCGGAAAGACTCATCAGCAATAATCAACGGGCTCAGAAATATTGCAGAAGAAATTGAAGCAGGCAGCTTTAAATTTGCAGTTGAACTTGAAGATATTCACATGAACATTGAGGCGGCGCTTATAAAAAATATCGGGGACGCCGGCAAAAAACTCCACACAGCGCGTTCAAGAAACGACCAGGTGGCCCTTGACCTGAGACTCTATCTGAGGGCTGAGACAAAAGAAATAATATCGCTCATAAAAAATATTCAGAAGACGATGCTCAATGCCGCAGAAAAGAATACCGACATCATCATGCCGGGCTACACGCATCTGCAGAGGGCTCAGCCTGTTCTCCTATCGCATCATCTCCTTGCCTATATTGAGATGCTCCGGAGGGACAGGGAACGCCTTGAAGACTCTCTGAAGAGGATAAATGTCTTTCCTCTCGGCTCATGCGCTCTGGCAGGGACATCCCTGCCGATTGACAGGGTTTATGCAGCGAAGCTGCTTGGATTTAAAGCCATCGCTGAAAACAGCATTGACGCTGTCTCGGACAGGGACTTCGCAATAGAGTTTTTAACAGATGCAGGCATACTAATGATGCACCTGTCCCGCTTCGCAGAAGAACTTATCCTGTGGTCCACGGAAGAGTTTTCATTTATTGAACTGCCCGATGCATTTACAACAGGCTCAAGTATAATGCCTCAGAAAAAAAATCCTGACGTGGCTGAATTAATAAGAGGGAAAAGCGGAAGAATCTACGGAAATATGATAGCGCTCATGACAGTGATGAAGGGACTGCCCCTTGCATATAACAGGGATATGCAGGAAGACAAGGCGCCTGTTTTTGACACCGTGGACGCCGTTAAATTATGCCTGACAGTCCTTGCGCAGATGATGCCTCAGATAAAATTTATGAAGGAGAGGATGCGTGAGGCTGCAGGAAAGGCATATTCCACTGCTACAGATATCGCAGAATATCTCGTAAGAAAAGGAATTCCGTTCAGACAGGCTCATGAGATAACAGGGAAGATTGTCCGTTACTGCATTAAGAACAAAAAACAGCTTGGAGAAATTTCTGTCACTGAGTTCAGAAATTTTTCTAACATTATTTCAAAAGACATTTACTCGCATCTCAGCGCTGAAAACTCTGTGAAGGCAAAGAACTCAAGAGGCGGGACCTCCCCATCGGAAGTGAAAAAGCAGATAAAGAGACTGAAACGGCTGATAAAATGAAAGCGGTCAGCGCTCGGCAGTTAAAACAGGATTCAGGATACAACCCCCCTCTATCCCCCCTTAGTAAGGGAGGAATTAAAGGGGGGTATCAGGCATCATCATGCATCGTATATCGTGCATCTTTTTTGTTGTTTGCTGCTTGCCTCATACTTACATCTTCCTGCGGCAAAAAAGGGCCTCCTACCCTTAAAGCCTATGAAAAACCACTCGCCCCTGCCGCCCTTAAGGCAACACTCAGAGAGGACAGGATTATCCTCTCATGGGCATACAGTTCTAAAAAGGAGAATCTGAAAGAATTTCATATTCTCAGGGCAGAGGACAGCGGCTTTCAGAAAATAGCGTCTGTGAGCAAGGACGAAAGTTCCTACGCAGATTTTAATTTTAGGACAGGCGTTCCGTATAAATACAAGGTAGTTGCAAGGAGCCTGAAAAAAGTCCTCAGCAATGATTCCAATATAATTGCAATAAAACCCGAAGCCGTCCCTCCGGCTCCAAAGAATATATCATTCAAGGTCGGCAATGACGCCCTGAACATTTCATGGGAAAGCGCAGGCGAAAATGCGCTCTATAATGTTTACAGAAGCTCCGAAAAAGGTAAATACAGCATTAATCCAATCAATAAAGAACCGCTGACCGCGTCCAAATATTCCGACACTCTGGAAACAGGCGGACCTGTTTACTATACAATACGCAGTCTCCTGAACAAGGAATTCAGGAATGAGGGGCGGGCATCAGGGGAAACAGAGGTTAACCCTTCAACCTTTATCCCTACAAAGCCGGAAGGGTTTCAAACAGTCGCAGCAGACGACAAAGCCGTTATTATATGGAAAGAAGCTCCTGAGACCTGGGTAACAAAATACAGGGTTTACGAGAAAGTGAATGAAAAAGACGGATTCAAACTCGTAAGAGAATCCGTAACTCCTGCGTTTACTTTGAGAGAGAAAACAGGGATGAAGCACATATACAGGATAACTGCCGTAGGGCCGCTTAAAGAGAGCGAACCTTCAGAAATGATTGCGGTTGATTTTTAAAGGAGAGATATTTATGCCGAAGACAACCATTCAGGATTTTTTAAAGAAAAAATTAGAGAAGAAAAAAATCACGATGCTGACAGCTTATGACTATCCGTTCGCTCAGATAGTTGATGAGGCGGGCATTGACGCAATACTTGTCGGAGACTCTCTCGGAATGGTGGTTCAGGGATTGGAAAACACGCTTCCCGTCACAATGGATGAGATGATATACCACACAAAGATGGTTTCAAGAGCAGTTAAAAATGCAATGGTCATTGGAGACATGCCATTCATGTCCTATCAGGCAAGCGTAGAAGACGCCGTAAGGAATGCGGGAAGGTTTTTGAAGGAGGCAGGCGCATCAGCAATAAAGATTGAAGGCGGCGCTGAAGTGGCAGAGCACATTAAGGCAATTGCAAAATCAGACATCCCTGTTATGGCGCATATAGGCCTTACTCCTCAGTCAATACACAGGATGGGAGGATATAAGGTTCAGGGAAAGACAGAGGAAGCGCAGAAAAAAATGATTGAAGAGGCTCACATAGCAGAAGATGCAGGCGCTTTCGCACTCTTGCTTGAAGCAATTCCAATGAACCTCGCAAAAAAAATAACAGAAGAGCTTTCCATCCCGACAATCGGCATAGGCGCAGGCCCGTTCTGCGACGGGCAGGTGCTGGTCCTTCATGACGTCATCGGGTTGTTTGACAGGTTCGTTCCAAAATTTGTGAAGAGATACGCTAATCTCAAAGAAGAGGCGCTGAAGGCAATAAAGGCTTACAAAGAAGACATAGAAAAAGGCGCATTCCCATCTGAAGAACAGAGTTTTAAATGAGCTGTATAGCCGCTGCAGAACAGAATGCTTCCAGCGCCAATCCTGTTATAGAACAGATAAAGAGCACCTTTCATTTGCTTTTCATTGTCATTGCCATACTGGCAGTTGTTGTTCTGTTCTTTATCGTGAGGATTATTTACAGGAACACTATAGGGAAGAAACTTCGCACCACATTAACAGAGGATTACAGGAAGGCGGCAGAGGCGCTAAAAAAAGAGGGCAGGTATGTTTCTGCAGCAGTTATTTTCGAAAATAGATTGAGGGACACTGAGACTGCGGCTTCACTATACGAGAAGGGCAGCGATTTCAGAAAAGCCGCTGAGCTGTATAATCTTCTTGGCATGAGCGAAAAATCGAGGGAAATGTATCTAAAAGACAACAATCCGGATGCAGCTGCCCAGAGTTTTATCATGGATGGTGATTACGAAAATGCCGCAAAGATATACGGCCAGTCCGGGAAAAAACTTGATGCAGCCTTTGCGCTGGAAAAGGCGGGAAGGAGATTAGCTGCCTCAAGGGCGTACCGCGAGGCAGGGAAATACAAACGCGCATCTGAGCTTCTTGAGGAAGAGGGAATGACAAAAGAGGCTGTAGAAATGTTTGGACTTTATCTCATTGGAAAGGAGATAGATTCAACAAATATCAATGATTTTTATGCCTACGCCTCTAAACTTGAAAAGGTCGGCAAAACAGAGAATGCCGTCAAGGCGCTGGCCCTCATAGATAGATTCAATCCTGCATATCTTGATGTACGAGAGCGTCTTCATACTCTTACCTCTTTCCAATGGGATACTATATCACTTGAAGGAAAAACAACACTCAGGGGGATGATAAAAGGAAGCAAAATCGAGCCAAAGCACTGTTTGAAGCTTTGGCTGCAGATACTAAAAACACTCCAAAATGCATACAAGTCAGGCAGGGGATTAGGTTTCATTTCACCTGAAAATATCATAATTGACCGCAGCAACAATATGTCTCTGCTTCAGAGCATTCCAACCTCGGCATATACATCACCGGAAAAATTGAAGGGAATAGAACTTCAACCCTGCGCTGATGTTTATTCACTCGGGGTAATCCTTTATGAGATGCTCACAGGGAGTCTCGATGGGTTGGGCTTTCAGAGGGTTACCGACATTAATCCTGAACTTCCCGATTGGCTTGATGAGATGATTATTAAGTGCATAAAAAAAGTGAAAGAAGACAGGTATCAGAGCATAGAGGAAATATTAGAAGACATAAAGTTACTTTCAAAAAGCAAAAAACAGGGATTGCAGCGGCAATAGATAAAAAAACCGAAAAATAGATATAGAGAATCGTCATTGCGAGTCCCGAGCTGCTCGGGACTCGCAATGACAGGCAATTTAAGGATTTATCGTTCTATGTCTATTTTTCGGAAAAAACTATTCTATTGCCAATTACACACAAACATGTTATCATAATTTCAGAGTTTTAGAAGTTTTTAGACCATTAACGGCCGCAAAGACTTTTAACTTTGCGGTTTTTTTATTTGTGCCCCTCTAAAAGTTAAATTCACAAGTAAGGAGGCGCACAAAATGACAGAAGGAACAGTAAAGTGATTCAATGAGTCCAGAAACGAGTCTAAAGGAATCAAATGAGCAGTAAGCTAAAGAATGCTGAACGGCTTGAGAGAAAGCAGCAGAAAGCTGATGCGGGCATTATGTCTGAACGCCATCCCGATGTTGCATCTGTCATTATTTTCATGAACTACTATCATGGAAGCAGCGCTCAGGTGATTATGCAGCGTACGGTAAATTTTTTCCCGGGCAGCGCTACATATTTCAATATGGAATGTATGAAACGTGATTGCATAGACGGAGGCTTTAACCTGGAGCCTGTTATTGCAAAAATGGTAAAAGGCCGCCTTAAATCAGCTAAAGGGGAACTTGCCTGCGCTGGAAAAGATTCCCCGGGCCACGCGAGGATAGGCTACAAAATTTCCATAAAGTACAACAACACTTCCCGTTAGAACAAAAAGTGTTGGTTTGAACGTAAATCTCAGAATAACTTAATCCCGAATTTCTTCAGGCTATCGGCGAGATAAAATAACGGAAGCCCGACTACATTCAGATAATCTCCCTCTATCTTCTTCACAATCACAGCTCCGCGCCCTTGTATCGCATAGGCGCCAGCCTTGTCAAGCGGCTCCTTTGTCGCCGCATATGCGCCAATCTCTTGAACGGTCATTTTTTTAAGCCATACCTTTGTCTCTATTGAGCGGGTTATTTTCTTCCCTGTCCCTGTGTCAAGAATCGTGTAGCCGGTGATGACGGAGTGTGACTTACCGTTGAGCATGGCAAGCATATTCCGAGCCTCTTTAGATGTATGGGGCTTCCCTAAAAATTTTCCTTTGAAAACTATAAAGGTATCGGCCGCTATAATTAGCGCGTTTTTATATTTGCCTGCAACCGCCCTCGCCTTTTTCAGCGAAAGGCGTTTTGCAAGATTATGGGGCTTGATTGCATTATCAAAAATTTCCTCATAGTCAGACGGTTCAACTCTGAACCACAGGCCGGTAAGAGCAAGAATCTCTTTTCTTCTCGGTGAAGTTGAGGCCAGAATAATTTTTTTCATGAATCACCTTTTTTATGCATACTGCCCCGCTGCCCAGCCTGACGCCCACGCCCAATGAAGATTATATCCGCCCAAATGCCCTGTCACGTCAACGACCTCGCCAATGAAATAAAGACCCTGAACTTTCTTTGCCTCCATGGTCTTGGATGAGAGTTCGTCTGTGTCAACTCCTCCTGCCGTTACCTCGGCAGTCCTGTATCCTTCTGTCCCTGCCGGCTTTATAATCCACTCATGGAGAAGATGGGAAGCATCAAACAATTCTTTATCATTATATTGACAGAGCGGTCTTGAAGGAAGATAGAATTTACACCACGTATGTGCGAATCTCCTTGGCAGATACCGGCTGAGCATGTTTTTCATTTCTATCTTGCTTTGACGATTGGACAGAAAAATGCTGTGGGCGTCAATGCCTGGCAAAAGATTGACAAGGATTTCTTCGCCATCCTCCCGGTATGAAGATGCCTGAAGAATTGCCGGGCCGCTAAGCCCTTTGTGCGTAAATAACATTTCTCCTCGGAATTTATGTTTTCCACAAATTACCACAGCCTCAAGCGAGACCCCGCTTAACTCTCCAAACTTTTCGCGGTCACCCCGTGAGAAGGTGAATGGAACGAGCGCCGGTTTCGGCGGGATGATGCGAAGCCCGAACTGTGCGGCAACGCGATGGCCAATATCCGTTGCCCCGAGATTCGGATAGGAAAGTCCGCCTGTTGCTACAACGAGGGATTCGGATTCAATCGCTCCTGAATTCGTTTTTACGATAAAACTTATGTTCTTTGTAATCTCTTTAATCTCGCAGTTCAAACGCATTTCAACGCCGGAGGAGTTACACTCATCTAAAAGCATATCAACAATATGCCGTGAACTTCCGTTGCAGAACATCTGCCCGTCCTCTTTTTCGTTATAACTGATGCGGTGTTTTTTAACGAGTGCAATAAAATCCTGCGGTGTAAATCTGGCCAGGGCGGATTTGCAGAAATGAGGATTTGCTGAGATATAATTTTCAGCCTGAATGTTCAAATTAGTAAAATTGCATCTGCCTCCGCCGGAGACAAGAATCTTCTTGCCGATTTTTGAGGCATGGTCCAGAATGATAACCGGTCTGCCGCGCTTCCCGGCGCTAATGGCGCACATCAGTCCAGCTGCCCCCGCGCCGATTATAATGACGTTAGTGTTCATTCACCGATATATTATTCTTTCCTTATCTTCGGCCTTTTATTCATATCAAGCACTTTTTTGCGTAATCTAATGGACTGGGGTGTAACCTCCACAAGCTCGTCCTCTTTGATGAACTCAATCGCCTGCTCCAGGCTCATGATATTGGGCGGAATGAGCTGCAGCGCCTCATCAGCATTTGACGCCCTGATATTGGTGAGTTTCTTTTCCTTGATAACATTTACGTCAAGGTCATTATCACGCGAGTTCTCACCAATTATCATGCCCGCATAAACTTGAGTATTATCCTTGATAAAGAGGGCCCCGCGGGGCTGGAGATGAAAGAGGGCATAAATGGTAGATTTCCCTGCCCTGTCTGAGACGAGAGCGCCTGTCTGTCTCTTTGTGATTATGCCCTGCCACGGCTCGTAGCCGTCAAAAAGGTGATTTAGCAAGCCTGTGCCTCTTGTGTCCGTAAGGAACTGCGACCTGAAGCCTATGAGTCCGCGCGACGGTATCCTGAATTCAAGCCTCACCCTGCCGTAGCCGTTGTTCTGCATCTTCTGCATCTTGCCGCGTCTCATGCCAATCTGCTGGGTCACCACCCCGACATATTCTTCAGGCACGTCTATGACCAGGACCTCCATCGGCTCATGAACAACCCCCTTAATCGTTTTTGTGATTGTCTCAGGCATAGAGACAGCAAGTTCATAGCCCTCTCTTCTCATTATCTCAATAATGATGGCAAGCTGGAGTTCTCCCCTTCCCATAACCGTAAAGGAATCGGTTCCTGAGAAATCAACTCTTATGGCAACGTTATATAAAAGTTCTTTCTCAAGACGCTCACGAAGATTCCTTGATGTAACATAATTACCTTCCTTTCCCGCGAAAGGCGAGGTATTGACCTGAAAGACCATGGATATTGTCGGCTCATCAACACTTATGCGCGGCAGAGGCTTAGGTGTTTCAGCGCTTGTTATTGTATCGCCGATAGTTATTCCCTCTATACCTGAAAGCGCAACGATGTCTCCTGCGCGGGCTTCCTTCACTGCAATCCGCTCAAGTCCCTGAAAGGTGTAGAGAGATGTGACCTTTGTCTTTGTTGTCTCGTCATCTCCCTTCACCATGACAACTGTATCGCCTGCTTTCACTGTCCCTGAGAATATTCTGCCGATTGCGAGCCTGCCCACATAATCGTCATAGTCAATATTAGCGACAAGAAGCTGCAGAATATCGCTGCTGTTATCCTCGGGAGCCGGAATGGTTTTTAATATCGCATCAAAGAGAGGTTGAAGGTCTGCCGTCTCATCCGACATAGCCGTTTTTGCAATGCCCTTCTTGGCATTCGTATAGAGCACAGTAAATTCAAGCTGTTCCTCCGTTGTATCAAGGTCAATAAAAAGGTCATAGACCTCGTTCAGCACATCCTGAATCCTGGCGTCTGCCCTGTCTATTTTGTTGACGACCAGGATAGGAGGCAGTCCGAGTTCAAGCGCCTTTTTCAGAACAAAACGTGTCTGTGGAAGCGGCCCCTCGGATGCATCCACAAGGAGCAGCACGCCGTCAACCATCTTAAGAGCACGCTCAACTTCTCCGCCGAAATCAGCATGTCCGGGCGTGTCAACGATGTTTATCTTTACGCCATTATATTCAACCGCAGTATTCTTTGCCATAATTGTAATTCCGCGTTCGCGCTCAAGGTCAATTGAGTCCATGATGCGCTCCTGCATTTTTTCAGGGGTGCGAAAGATTCCCGCCTGCTTAAGCATCCCGTCAAGAAGGGTGGTCTTCCCGTGGTCCACATGGGCAATAATCGCAATATTTCTAATATCCTCACGTTTCATATCTATCTATTTCTCCATTTGATATTCTTGGGTTGCTGCAGGGAAATGGTCTCCGGCAATACAACGCAGGTTTTTATTATAACCGAATCATTGTGATAAAAGATAGTTGAGAAGGGACAGTGCCGGAGTAATAAAAAATAAAGGCGCACATTTAGGGCTATTAATTTTTTCATATAAAAATGTTACACTACCGCTAAAAATGTTACACTACCGCTAATTATGGGAAGGGCAAAAATTCTTCTCGTGGAAGACAGCAAATCCCAGGCAGAAACTGCTAAGGATTTTCTGGAGAAAAACGGCTATGAGGTTATACTGGCTGAAAACGGTAAAACTGCCATCGAGGCAGTAAAGACTGCTCCAGTTGACGTCATACTGTTGGACCTCCTCTTGCCGGACATGAGCGGCAACGAGGTGTGCCGCTGGCTTAAGCTGAGTGAGGATACCAAGGGAATCCCCATAATCATGCTCACGGTCAAGGATGACGTAACCGATAAGGTCGCAGCCTTAGAGTCCGGCGCCAATGATTACCTGCCAAAACCGTATAACAATGTGGAGCTCAACGCCAGGATATATTCATGCCTGAGAACAAATGCCTTGCAGGATGAATTAAAACAAAAAAACCTTCAACTTGAATGCGTATTAAAAAAGGTTGAGCTTATGGCAGTTACGGACCAGCTTACTGGAATCTATAACAGAAGACAGGCGGAAACCATCCTGCAGAAAGAATTTAAAACAGCAGTTAGATACAAAACCCCCTTCACCTGCATGATGATAGATATAGACCATTTTAAGGACATCAATGATACATTCGGCCATCATACCGGGGATGC
>Ga0210027_1001047_pt1 | contig 26857 bp, 19 predicted proteins | sample CryGeymeta201510_FD_183978 | JGI IMG/M metagenome (GOLD analysis project Ga0210027, IMG submission 183978) | Groundwater microbial communities from Crystal Geyser aquifers in Utah, USA - Crystal Geyser metaG 2015-10 (SPAdes) (version 2) | ecosystem: Environmental > Aquatic > Deep subsurface >...
ATGTCACCGAACTGTTATTTTTGGGCATAAAACCCATAAATTTTTCTTTTTTTAACCCGGTCAATCTGAACAATTGAATCACCCGGATCGACACCGCTTCAGGCTCATACCTGAATTGGAAAATACTGTGGCAGTGTGGCGGGATATATGAATCCGGCTCCATCGCATTGAGCAAACGATGACTCGCATCCGCCTCGGCGGTATGGAAATTGAAATTCTTGCGCCGACGTGGCGCAGCCTGCGCTTCCGACGAAACGCGGTCGAATAATTCACGGTTAATGATCTGAGGACTATTCATGCGGACATGGATACCGATGTCTAAAAAGTCTAAAAAAGGCAAAAAAAACGCGGTTCACCTAAGTGACCGCGCTTAAAATCCACCGATAAAGGCGGATGGAGGAGACAACACCGGAACAACTCATCGCTGATGAATCATTCAAGTTATTAGCATTATCTAATATTCTAATTTACTTTGCAAGCAATTAAATGCCTACCCCTCCGCCGCCTCCTTTACCAACTCAATAGCTTCCTTCGCCGTGAGCAACTTCCAAGGCAAGGGAATCAGGCCGGGCACCCGTTCCATGTAACGCCGGTAGACATCTCCGTGATAGACCACCAGCTTCTTTTCTTCCAGCCGCGAGCCGATGATGAAATAAACTGTCATCATCACGCCGGACAACAGCATTGCGGCATTCATGTCGCGTGTCCAGATCAGCACCAGCCCGAAGAAATACCACGGATGGCGCACATAACGATGGAATGGCGAAAGATGGAAACTCTCCTGATCCTCCACCCGCCGAGTGTGTGATTTCCACTGGCGCAAACCGAGGAATTCCTGGGTATCGTAATAATTCAGCGATTTCATAAAACCGAACAACGCCGCCAGCGCCAGTCCGTTCGCCAACCAGGCGCCAAGGCCCTGCCAGGCCCATAGCGTCGGGCCGGGGTTGCGCACCATCAGCCAGAGTATCGGCAGCAGCATGAGCCCCGCAAGAATATTGAAGCCCAGCCGATAAAGTGGCATCCGCTTCGGATAATGTGCGGCGACCCAGCTTTTCACCCGGAGCGAAGCCAGCGCCGAATGCAAGGCGAAATACCCCAGCCAGAAAAGAGCCAGCAAAGCCATCTCCCGCCAATCCGGTTCAGTCATGTTCTGCTATGCCTTTTCTTGCCATCCACATTGTTTTTATCAGGCACCGCTTTCCAGCGCCCGCCACAGGCAGGCGCCCTTGCTGGCCTTGTCGATCTCGCCCAGGTAGGCGCGATGCGCCTCCATCTCGTCCGGTGTCGCCGCCAGCACCATCAGGTCATGCGGCACGAAATCTCCACCCAGATCGGCATGATTGTCTTCAGCGTCAGCGGATTCGATCATCAGGCTGTTCTGTCCGCGCGTCATGGCAAGATAAACCTCGGCAAGCAGCTCGGTGTCCACCAGGGCGCCATGCAGAGCGCGGCTGGTACTGTCCACCTGGTAACGCCGACACAATGCATCAAGGTTGTTCTTCTGGCCCGGATGCAGTTCCTTGGCCATTTTTAACGTATCGATCACGTTTGGGCTATATTTCCCGACCGGCTCCATCCCGATCAGCTTCAACTCGGTGTTGAGGAATCCGATATCGAACGGCGCATTGTGGATGACCAGCTCCGCGCCGCTGATAAACTCGATAAAATCCTGGGCGACATCCCGAAAAAAAGGCTTGTCCTGCAAAAAATCTAGGCTGATGCCGTGCACCTGCTGCGCGCCCGGGTCGATCTCGCGCTCCGGGTTGAGGTACTGATGGAAATGGTTTCCCGTCAAACGCCGGTTAATCATTTCGACCGCAGCCACCTCGATGATGCGGTGCCCGAGATTGGCGTCCAGGCCGGTGGTTTCGGTATCCAGAATAATTTGACGCATGAAATCCTTTCGAGCTGCCAGCTTTCAGCCATCAGCGGTCAGCTTGGTTTTGTGCGCGGCGAGTCGCGCGGGTTTAGCTGACAGCTGATAGCTATAATTCCTCTACGCCCCGGTTGGCCAGCCTGTCAGCCCGTTCGTTGCCTTCGTGTCCGGCATGGCCCTTGATCCACAGCCACTCGATCTCGTGCTGCGAGGCCAGCACGTCGAGCTGTTTCCACAAATCATCGTTCTTCACCAGCTTCTTGTCGGCGGTGCGCCAACCGCGCAGCTTCCAGGCATGGATCCACTCGCTGATGCCTTTCTGCACGTATTTCGAATCGGTATGCAGTCGGACGATGCAGGGGCGCGACAAGGCTTCCAGCGCCCGGATCACCGCAGTCAGTTCCATGCGGTTGTTGGTGGTGAGCTTCTCGCCGCCGCAGAGTTCCTTTTCATGCCCGGAATAGCGCAGCCATGCACCCCAGCCGCCGACGCCGGGATTGCCCTTGCAGGCCCCGTCGGTGTAGATCTCCACGATGTTGCGCCGCAGCTCGGAAACTTTCACGCCATCAACCCTTCTCAATAAATGATCGTTATTTTCACCCCTCACCCCTCACCCCTCACCCCTCACCTAATTTATTGTTGATCATCTTCTGCGGTACTGGAGCAAGCACTTTCTTTGCCGCTGAACTTCTGTTCCAGCTTGGCATGATCAAATGCATACCGGCCACCCTCTTCTTCGCCTGCAGGAAATACACACCACCCGCCAGCGCCCACCAGCGGTCGCCCGCAGCTTCCATGAAGCGACAGCGCCGCAGCCATTGTTCGTTGCAGAGCGGCGGCGCATAACAGCACATCCGCCCGGCCACCACATCAAAGCCAAGCAGGGCCAGCCAATCCTTGATGCGCGGCAGGGAAATAAAATCCCCGTTCCAGGGGTAATTTTGCCTGCGGCTGGGCAGGAACCGGGGCAACCCCCACAGGCTGAACGGGTTGAAGCCGCTGATGATCACCTGCCCCTCCGGCATCAGCACCCGCTCCGCCTCGCGCAGTATCTGGTGGGGTTGAGCGCTGAATTCCAGAACGTGAGGCAGCAGCAGCAAATCGATGCTCTGGCTGGCGAGCGGCAAATTGCCCGGCTCGGCCAGCGATTTAATCTCCGCTTTCCCGTTTGCCGAAAATTGCGGCGCAACGGCAAACCGCTTCGACATGCGGTTCGTATGCAACAGGTCGGACTGGACGAAACCGACTTGCAGCGCATTGAAGCCGAAAATATCCGCCACCGCCTGATCGAAATAGGCTTGCTCGCGCTCGATCAGGTAGCGTCCGAGCGGGGTGGCTATCCATTCATCCATTGACATCATGCGAGCTTAATTCGAACATACTGTCATGAAGATCATTCCCATTCCTGCTTTCGAGGATAACACCATCTGGCTGATTGGCGACGGGCGCTGCGCTGCGGTCGTAGATCCCGGCGACGCCGAGCCGGTATTGGACTATCTCGGCCACCACGGACTGCGCCTTGCCGCCATCCTGATTACGCACCACCACGGCGATCATACCGGCGGCATCGAAGCGCTGCTAAGGCACGCCGCCGTGCCGGTTTACGGCCCCCGCAAGGAAAACATTCCGGGCATCACCGACCCGGTCGGCACAGGCGATACGGTGCAATTGCCGGAGCTGGGCGTGGAATTCGCCGTCCTCGACGTACCCGGCCATACCGCCGGTCACGTTGCCTATTATGGCGCAAATTCCCTGTTTTGTGGCGACACGCTGTTCAGCTGCGGTTGCGGCAAGCTGTTCGAAGGCACCCCTGCCCAGATGCATGCCTCGCTGCAAAAACTGGCCGCCCTGCCCGACGAGACCCGGGTCTATTGCGCCCATGAATACACCCTGGAGAACATCCGTTTTGCCAAAATGGTAGAGCCTGCCAACCGCCAGCTCCTGGAGCGCGAAGCGCGCGACCGACTAACCCGTGAACAAGGCCGCCCCACCCTGCCTTCCACCCTGGCGCTGGAAAAAGCCACCAACCCTTTCCTGCGCTGCGAACAACCTGCCGTAATCGAAGCCGCCAGTCATTTTTCCGGCAACAAGCTGGATGATGCCGTCAAGGTCTTCACCGCCATCAGGGAGTGGAGAAACAGATTGTAGGGTTTTAACCCGACTGTCTGGCTGATGAAGCCAGACCTACGCCCCGAGCGAAGCAAGCGAAGATAACCCTTGACGCCGCAAGGGGTTCTTGGCTACCATCTGCGGAGTTTCAATCACGCCAAACAATCAAAAGCAAGAATGCGTCTTATCCCCCTTTTTTCTTTTATTCTGGCACTGGCAAGCGTTCTCGCGCTGCCTCTGCCGACGGCAAGCGCAGCCGACTTGTTTGGCTCCGACTCCCCCGAACCGCCTGCCAAACAAGCCCTGCCCGAAACGACCATCGCAGAGGCTCCTCTGCTGCTTCAGTCCAGCCCTGGAATTCTGGGTTCCCCAGCAAAAGAATCTCTCGATGTCGCCACCTCGGAAGAACCCGTCGACTTGTGGGATCGCATCCGCGAGGGCTTCGCCCTGGAGGAACTGGATTCGCCCCTGGTGCAGAACCACGTTGCCTGGTATACCAACCGCCCCGAATATGTGCGACGCATGGTGGAGCGCAGCCAGCTCTACCTGTACCACATCGTCGAGGAAGTCGAAAAGCGGGGGATGCCGACCGAAGTCGCCCTGATCCCGATCATCGAGAGCGCCTTCAATCCCCAAGCTTATTCCCGCAGCCACGCCTCCGGCATCTGGCAATTCATCCCTTCCACCGGCAAGAACTTCGGCCTGGAGCAAAACTGGTGGTACGACGGTCGCCGCGATGTCACCGCCGCGACGGATGCGGCGCTGGACTACCTGCAAAAGCTCCATGACATGTTCGATAGTTGGGAACTGGCCTTCGCCGCCTATAACTGGGGCGAAGGCTCGGTACAACGCGCCATCGCCAAAAACAAGGCAAAGGGTCTGCCCACCGACTACCTCAGCCTGACCATGCCGGCAGAGACGCGCAACTACCTGCCCAAGCTGATGGCGGTCAAACAGATCATCATGAATCCGCAGGAAGCGGGACTCGAACTGGCCTCCATCCCCAACCTCCCTTATTTCGTCAGCGTAGCCTCCACTCAGCACATCGACCTTGCCGTAGCCGCACGCCTGGCCGAAATGCCGCTGCACGATTTCGTTTCGCTCAACCCCGCCTACAACCGGCCTGTCATCAACGCCAAGGGGTCACGTACCTTGCTGCTACCGGTGGGCAAGGCCGACACCTTCGCCAGTAACCTGGAAAACTATGACAAGCCGCTAGTTTCCTGGAAATCCTACACGCCGGCACGCGGCGAGAAAATCGATAAGGTTGCGCGCCGCTTCAGCATCAGCGTCGCCCGGCTAAAAGAGATCAACAGCATCACCAGGCGCAACAAACTGTCTGCCGGCCAGACTCTGCTGGTGCCGCTCAGCCGCGACGATGCGACGGTTTCCGCCTTCTTCGACGAAACACCACAGGCCATCGAACCCGAAGAAATCGAGCTGTTGCCGGTTTCATCCCGTTCTATTTATGCCGTGAAGAAGGGCGACACCCTGGCCAGCATCGCCAAACGTCACAAAATCTCTGTGGCCCGAATCAAGGCGCTCAACAACCTGAAATCCAGCCACCTCAACAATGGCCAGAAACTGGTCATCCGCCAGGAAACACTCACCAAACGCAAGCTTGCAGCGGTCAAGGACAAGACGGTGAAACAAGCGATGGCAAGCAAAGCCAAACCGGTGAAACTGGCTGCGGCGAATAGGGCGAAACGCAACCATCGCTACTACACCGTGCGCCGTGGCGACACCGTGGCCAGCATCGCCAGGCAGTTCAATGTCGCGGCCAACGATATCCAGCGCTGGAACAATATTTCCGGCAAGCGCGGCCTCGCCCCAGGCAACAAAGTCACCCTGATGCTGCCCGGCGAGGGCTGAGTCATCTGCCGGCACCCAGCCGGTTTGCTACTTTTCCGAATACAAAAAACAACTGGCGCTGTGCGTTGCGCTGAAGTCGATCGCAGCCGGGTAGTTCAATCGGCATGAATCCATGGCCTGCGGGCAACGCGGGTGAAAATGGCAACCTGACGGCGGGTTCGCCGGAGAAGGCATGTCGCCGGCCAGGCGGATGATTTCGCGCCGCGAACCGGCATCCACCACCGGCACGGCTGAAAGCAGCGCCCGGGTATAGGGATGGCGCGGCGCCTGCATCACCTCTTCCACCGACCCCCGTTCGACGATCCGTCCCAGATACATCACTGCCACCTCGTGGGCAAAATACTCGACCACCGCCAGATTGTGGGTGATGAACAGGTAGGCCAGTCCCAGCTCATTCTGCAGCCCCTTGAGCAAGTTGAGGATTTGCGCCTGCACCGAAACATCGAGCGCGCTGGTCGGTTCGTCGCACACGATCAGCTTCGGCTTCACCGCCAGCGCGCGGGCAATGGCGATGCGCTGGCGCTGCCCACCGGAAAATTCGTGGGGATAGCGGTACTTGCTGTCGGGGGAGAGTCCGACCTGCTGCAGCAAGCTGTCCATACTATTCTGGCGATCGCCCGAACTCGTGGCCGCTCCCAACGCGACCATACCTTCCTCGATGATGTCGGCAACCCGCATGCGCGGGTCGAGCGAGGAATAAGGGTCCTGGAATACGATCTGAAAATCGGCGCGTCGGGCGCGCAACTCGGCGCCCTTCAACCGCGTCAGTTCATCGCCGGCAAAGCGCACGCTGCCGGCGGTGGGGCGGATCAACTGCAATATGCTCTTGCCCACCGTGGTTTTGCCGCAACCGGACTCGCCCACCAGCGCCAGAGTGCGGCCGGAATGGATTGCCAGCGACACGCCGTCCACCGCTCGAACATGGCCCGCCACCCGCTTGAACAGGCCCTTGTGGATGGGAAAATGGACCTTGAGGTCAGCAACTTGCAAAAGCGGCAAATCAAAACCAACCTGCGTAGGACGTAGGGCGTCAACGCGAAGGGCATCAATAAGCGAAGCGCATTGCGCCGGATGTTGCTCGACATGGTGCAATGCGCGAAGCTTTTGACACCCTACATGAACAGGGAAAGGGTCAGGGTGAAGGCTCGCGGGAACAACCGATTCAACCAAATGGCAGCGCACACCATGCCCCGGCGCAACCTCACTCCAGACCGGAACTTCGTCGCTGCATTTCTGCCAGGCGTAATCGCAGCGACCGGCGAAACGACAGCCGGAAAATTCCCGGTCCAGCGGCGGCACGCTGCCGCGGATGATCTCCAACTGCTGTCCGCGCCGGGCCGCGCCGGGCAGCGAGGCGAACAGCTTGCGCGTATAGGGATGCTGCGGGTTGGCGAAGAATTCCTCGCGCCCGGCCATTTCCACGATTTCCCCGGCGTACATCACGGCCACCCGTTGCGCCATTTCCGCCACTACGCCGAGATCGTGGCTGATCAGCATCACCGCCATGCCGCGCTCGCGCTGCAACCGGCGCAGCAGCTCCAGCACCTGCGCCTGGATGGTCACATCCAGCGCCGTGGTCGGTTCGTCGGCGATCAGCAGATCGGGCTCGCACGCCAGGGCGATAGCGATCATCACGCGCTGCTTCATGCCGCCGGAGAACTGGAACGGATAGTCGTGGTAGCGCGCCCTGGCGTCGGGGATACCTACCGCGTCGAGTAGTTCCAGCACCCGCGCTTGCGCTGCCTCACCCCGCAAGCTGGTGTGGCGATGCAGTGTCTCGGCGATCTGCCGACCGATGGTCATGACCGGATTGAGGCTGGTCATCGGTTCCTGGAAGATCATCGCGATGCGCTTGCCGCGTACCGAGCGCATGGCGATTTCCGGCAAACACAGCAAGTCCTGGCCGTCGAGCAGAACCCTGCCGGACTCGATGCGGCCTGCCTCGGGCAGCAGGCGCATCAGGGACAGCGCCGTCATCGACTTGCCGCAGCCCGATTCTCCAAGCAATGCGAAGGTCTCGTTGCGGTTGATGGCAAAGCTCACGCCATCGACCGCCCGCACCTGGGTTTTGCCGGCATCCAGCCGGACTTTGAGGTTTTCGACTTGAAGTAAGGGTTTATTCATTCAAAAAAACCAAACATCGTTTAGCCACAGAGATCACAGAGCACACAGAGAGAACCGCGGACAGAATTTGCCTTTCTCTGTGATCTCTGTGTCCTCTGTGGCCAAGCATTTATCTCACCCTCGGATCGAACGCATCACGCACGCGGTCGGAAAACAGGTTGGCCGACAGCACCAGCACGAACATGAAGACGAAGGCCGCCAGCAGCGACCACCACACCATCGGTTCGCGCGCCATTTCCAGCCGCGCGCCGTTGATCATGTTGCCCCAGCTCTGCATGGACGGATCGACGCCGACGCCGACGTAGGACAGCACCGCCTCGGCCAGCACCAGGGCGCTGAAATCGAGCACGATCGAGATCAGCACGATGTGCATCACGTTGGGCAGGATGTGGCGGGCGATAATGCGGAAATGGCCGACGCCGAACGCCGTCGCCGCCTGGATGAACTCCATTTCCCGGACTTTCAGGGTCTCGCCGCGCAGCAGCCGGCACAGCCCGGTCCAGCTGGTGATGCCGAGGATCACGCAGAGGAACAGCAGGCGGATATCGGCGCGCGCCGCCACGGTGTCGAACAGTTCCTGATTGCTGTCCATGTAGACCTGCAGGATCAGCACCGCCGCCGCGATCAGCAGCACGCCGGGAATCGAGCTGAGGGTGGTGTAGGTGTACTGGATCACGTCATCCACCCAGCCACGGAAATAACCCGCCATGATGCCGAGCAACAGCGCGAAGGGCAACATCACCAGCGTGGTGAGCGTGCCGATCATCAAGCCGGTACGGATGCTTTTCAACGCCAGGTAGAACACGTCCTGGCCGACCGTGTCGGTGCCAAAAATGTGATACTTGGCGGAAAACGCCGTGGCCAGGCAGACGAACAGGGCCAGCAGCCCGACAGTGGACAGAAAGGTGCGCCAGGGAATTTCGTCGCGCCCATGCCGAATCATCGTCCAGGCCGCGCCGGGAGAGATGCTGCGGCGGCGGGCCAGCCACAGCGCCAGCATAAACGTCAGCCCACCGCACAGGGCGAGCGCATAAACGCCCCCCTGCAATGCTGTCACGGCAACGTCTCCCGCCTGCTCCCGCGCCGGTTCGCGCAAATGCGCCCCGCCAAACTTCAGGCGCGGATAGTCGCGCACCTGCTTGCCTCCAGGCAGCTCGATGGTTTCCTTGGTATAGAGTTGCGAGGCAAAAGGCGCGGAATAGGTTTTTTCCACCTGCTTCCTGAGCGGGCCGACCATCAGGTCGAACACGGAGAGCACCTCGGGCGAATAATGCGTCTCTGCGCCGTTGCCCTGCTTCTCCAGCGGCAGGCGGAAATGCAGCGAATCGAGCACGCCGACGGCGACGAACGCCAGCAGCACCACGGCGGAAGCCACCCCGCTCCGGCTGCGCAGCAAGCGCCGCCAGGGCTCCCGCAAGTGCTCGTGCAGGCGCACCCGCCAGACGTAAAATGCCACCCCGGCCAGCAGCAGCCAGAGCAACATGTCGGTCCACAGGAAAACAGGTTTAAATAACATCATTCCAGCCTGATCCTCGGGTCGACCAGCGTATAGGAAATATCCGTCAGGATCAGGCCGACGATGTACAGCACCGAACCGAGGAACACCATGGCGCGGACGACGGCGAAATCCTGGGCGTTGATGGCGTCGATGGTGTAGCTGCCGAGGCCGGGGATGCCGAAAAAGGATTCCGAGATCAGGCTGCCCATGAACAGCAGCGGGATCACCACCACCGCGCCGGTGAGGATCGGGATCATGGCATTCTTCAGCACGTGGCCGAACAGCACGGAAAGCTCCGACAACCCCTTGGCGCGTGCAGTGCGGACATAATCCCGCGAGGTTTCTTCGAGGAAAATGGTGCGATACCAGCGCGCTCCTGAACCAATGCCGCCGATGACACCGATCACCACCGGCAGGATGATGAACTTGAGCGCATTGCTGCCTGCGTCGAAGCCGGAAATCGGCGTCAGGTGCAGCAGCTTGCTGACCAGGTATTGCCCGCCGATGATGTAGAACAGACCGGAAACAGACATCATCGCCACGCACAAAACCACACCGGACAGGTCGATGTAAGTGGCTCGAAAGAAAGCCATCAGCATGGCGAAGGTGATGTTGACCGCCAGTCCGACCATAAACACCGGCAGCGCGATTGCCAAGCTCGGCCACATCCGTGTTTTGATGTCGTGGGCGATGTCGCGCCCCTCGTCGGAGCGGCCGAAATCGAAGGCGAACATGCCGACGGATTTCTCGAAGAAAATGGTGTCGCTGGCCTGCTTCGCGCCTTGCGCGGCGCTGTTCCACATCAGCGGCTTGTCGTAGCCGCGCTCGTGCTTCCATTTCATGATCGCCTCCGGCGTGACGTGCTTCACGCCCAAGTGGATGCGCGCCATGTTGTCCGGCGTGTTGACCACGAAGAACAGGGCGAAGGTGAGCAGGTTCACCCCGATCAGGATGGGAATGGCATAGAGAATGCGGCGGATGATGTAGTTAATCATCCGCCGCCCACTCCTCATGCCCCAGTGCGGAGCGGTTGAGTTCTTCACGATACAGCCGCCACTGCGGCATGAATTTATTCATCAGCTCGGTGAAGTGGTCGTTGTGATGCCGTTCCAGCAAATGCGCCATTTCATGCACGAGGATGTACTCAAGGCATTGGGGTGACTTCTTGGCAAGCTCAAGGTTAAGCCAGACTCGCCGTGCGGCGGGGTTGCAGCTCCCCCACTTGGTCTTCATTTTCTTGATGCCCCAGTCGGCTACCTGAACGCCGAGGATAGTCTGCCATTTCTCCAGCAAGGGCGGAATCAATGTCTTGAGTTGCTCACGATGCCAGCGCAACAAGATGGCTTCCCGCTGCACGGCGCTGGTGCCGGGGCGCACGAACAGGTCGAGACTGGCGATACCGCGCACTGCGACTCTGGCCGGAGCATCGTGCTCATGTACGCGCAGGCGGTAGCGCCGACCCAGAAAGTAATGGCTCTCACCATTCACCATCTCGCGTTGAGTCTGGCGCGGTTGTTCGTTGAACTTGGCTTTCTGCCGTTTGATCCAGCCCAGCTTGTCGATCACCGCTAGCCGCACGGCTTCATCATTCACCACCAGCGGTGCCGCCACCCGCACCCGGCCATGGGGTGGATAAACGCCCAGATGCAGGTTCTTGATGTCCTTGCGGACCACCTCCACCTTGATGCCGCTGACCGTGAAATTGTGAGTCTCAGTAGTCATTCTGGTGCTTCGCCAGTTCCAGAATCTGATCGGCCAGAGCTTCCAGCGGGTAATCATCGCGTGCCATGTCCTGATGGAAGGTTGTTACCCCGGCAGGCGTCTCTGACTTCACCTGATCGAGTGCTGCTCTGATTGCCAGCCGCACCCGCTTGGTCTTCATCACATTGCCGCGCCAGCCATCCATGCGGCTGCTATGTATCGCCGTATCCACCGCCAGCGCCAGCTCCCCGTCCTTGCCCAGATTATTGTAGAGCGCCCGCTGCGCCGCCGACTTCACGCTCAAAGGATAGCCGCCCGATCCACCACCCGGCATCGTCGCCTCCTTGGTCAGCTGGGCGATCTTCTCCAGATACTCCTTGTAACCCACCACCCCCTTGCGTCGCTGCTCAATCAGCGCATCCAGCAGCTTGGACATCTTGTCGTAATAGGCGGGATCAACTGGCGACTCGTTGATGATGAGCTTGCGGACGTTGTTCTCGATGGTTTCGGCCACCGCTTCCTCGGTCTTCATGATTCCCTTGAGCTTTGCGTCCACCGCATCCGGACCACGTTCGACGATCATCTGAATCAGGCTCATGTCGTCGAAGGCCGAAATCTTCTCGCTCTCCTCGGCACGGATGTAGGTGTCGATCAGGTGGCGCATGGCTGGCTCGTAGGCCTTGAGGTCGATGTAGTCACCGCTGGACAGCCGCACCTCGTCGCGCACCTTGCTGGCGTGATCCACCTCGGCCTTGATCTTCTCGATCTCTTCCGGCTTGTAACCTGCCTCGGTCAGTTCGCTGGCGATGCTGGCGTAGGCACGCAGCAGGGCAGCGGTAAATTTGTAGAGCTTCAGCCGCTTCGGTTCGTTGTCCTTGAGTTGCTCGGCGTTGCCCGAATCCTTGGCGCAGAAATAATGCAGGTAGGCTGCCGAATCCCTCGGTGCCTCCACCGGCTCACACAACGCCTTGACCGCCTCGCGGGCGTCTTCCAAGTCCTCCCGCGCCTTGTCCAGCCGGTTCTCCAGCAGCCCGGCCACGTCGTCCTTGTCATAACCATCCAGCGCACCGCTGGTGTAGTCGCCCACTGCGCCTTCCAGACTCTTGAACAAATCCTTGTAGTCGATGATGTAGCCGTATTCCTTGTCGTCACCATCCAGCCGATTGACGCGGCAGATGGCCTGAAACAGTCCGTGGTCGCGCATCTGCTTGTCGATGTAGAGATAGGTAGCCGGAGGTGCGTCGAAGCCGGTGAGCAGCTTGTCCACCACGATCAGTAGCTTCATCTGCCCCGGCTCGGTAATGAATTTCTTCTTCACCTCCTGCTCGAACTTTTCGACCTTGTTGATGGCCTTCTCCGCCGGTTCATCGAACCAGTCGGCCAGCATCTGGGCATACACCCCGTACTTGAGCAGGTTGTCCGTGTCGCCTTCGCCGGTCGTCTCGCCCTTGGTATCAGCCACGCTAGGCGCGTAGCTGGTGACGATGGCATTCCTGCCCCTGAGTTCGCTCTTGGCAAACAGCTCATAGAACTTGCACGCCTCGTAGATGCTGCCCGCCACCAACATGGCGTTGCCGTGGCCATCCATCAGGCGCGGCTTGTCGTTCATGTCGAGCAGGATGTCGGCGACGATTTTCGACAGCCTGTCCTGACTGGACAGCACCCGCTGCATTGTTCCCCACTTCTGCTTGAGCTGCGCCTTGGCAAGATCGTTTAACCCCTTGGTCTTGGCCTCAAACCACTGGTCGATCTTGTCCTTGTTGGTCAGTTGCTGGTCGATGTCTCGCGCCTCGTAGCGCAAATCCAGCACCACGCCCTCGCGCACGGCTTGGTCGAATTTGTAGGTGTGGATGTAGCGGCCAAAGACCTCAATGCTTTTTTGCTTGTCCGCTTTCAACAGGGGCGTGCCAGTAAAGCCGAAGAACAGGGCATTGGGTAGCAGCGCCTTCATCGCCTTGTGCAGGTCGCCGCTCTGGGTGCGGTGGCACTCGTCCACAAACACGTGAATGTCACCCTTGGCTTTGAAGTCCGGTGGCAGCTTCTGGATGGCTTCGATGAACGCCTTGGTTCCCTCTTCACCCTCTGCCTCGCCGCTATTTTCACCCTTGGCCTTGCTGCCAAACTTATGCACCAGCGAGCACAGCAATGATTCCGTGGTGCCATTGAGCTTCTCGATCAGGTCGTCACCGCTGGTGGCGCGGTAAATCTGTTCATTGACGCCGAGAAACACCTTCTCGATCTGCTCGTCCAGCTCGGTGCGGTCAGTGATAATCAGCACCCGCGCACCCTCCCGGTTTTCGCGTATCCACTTGGCCAGCCACACCATGGTGAGCGACTTGCCGCTGCCCTGTGTGTGCCAGATGATGCCGCCCTCGCGGCGTTGGATGAACTCCTGCGCGGCCTTCACGCCGAAATACTGGTTCTGGCGGCACAGCTTTTTGGTGCCTGCATCGAACACCACAAAGTCGTGGATCAACTCCAGCAACCGCGCCTTCCTGCACACCTGCAACAGGTGGCGGTCCAGCAAGTTCGGCTCACCCGCGTAAGGGCCGCCGTCCTCTACCCACCGCAGGGTGTATTTCTCGGGCGTCTCGATGGTGGCGTAGCGCAGCCCCTCGGTGTCGTTGCCCGCCATCACCCACTGCATGGTTGAGAAAAAGGGCTGGATGAACTCCTTCTTCTGGTTGTCCAGATTCTGGCGGATGCCCTCGGCCACCGACACGGTGGAGCGTTTCAGTTCCAGCACGCCCAGCGCGATGCCGTTGAGGTAGATCACCACGTCCGGGCGCTTGGTACTGGCCTTGGCATCGGCTCCCTTGACCGTGACTTCCTCGGCAATGGCGAAGTGGTTGTTCTCCGGGTGCTTCCAGTCGATCAGCCAGACCGTGACCCGGTTCTCACCCGCGCCGGACTGCACCTTCACGCCGTAGCGCAGCAAGTCGTAGACCTCCTTGTTGCGGTCATAGAGGTGCTTGCCGGTGTCCGTCGCCACCCGGTTCAGTTCATGCAGCGCCCGGTTGATGAGCGTGTCGCTCAAGTCCTGCTTTTCCAACCAGCCGCGCAGCAGAGTCAGCTCGAGGTTACGGTTGTCGAGGCCGGTCCTGTCGCCGAGATAGTCATAACACAGCCGCTCCCGGAACAAGGCGACGACGCGGGCTTGGGTTCGCTTTTCGATCTGGCCGACGGTACTCATGCCCCCCCCTTCTTGCGGTACGCCTGATTCGGATGATTGGGCTTGCCGGGCACTCGGGCCTCCAGCCGACCATCCAGCAGCATGGCGTTAATGTAGTGGTTACGCAACGAATCGGATTCCCGATTCAACAGCCTGGCCAAGGTTCGCAATGACAGCCAGTCCCGCTCACACAGAGCCAGGATGGTTGCTTCCATGAGGGGTTTGGGAACCTTGCCCTTGCCGCGAACATCAGCCGCCAAGAGCAACAATTGGGCATCTTGTTCGGAGTTCAAATGTTCGGACTCCACCGGCAAATGTTCGGACCCTATCGGCAAATGTTCGGACTCCACCGGCAAATGTTCGGACCCCGTTTCGGTTTGTTCGGAGCCAATGGACCCCCTTGGCTCCGTAGCAAACAAATCCGGGCCGCCGGTCTGTGGCCAACGGTAGCGTGTCCCTCGTCCGTGCCCAGTCTTGTCCAGCCAGCCTGCACCAACCAACTCGCGCAAGCGGGCGCCAATCTCCCTTGGATGCTCCTGTCGATAAGGCTGAATGTCCTCGTTGCCCACTTCGCCGAAACGATGGGCCAGCATTAAAATGACCCGGCCTAATTCGTCCAGCGTCCCGTAGGCATCGCCGACCACCGCCCGCAACTCCCTCTCTACATCATCCGGGATCATGCTCGCGACCGGCAACCAGATTCGCGTCATTTCAAGCTCAGTGTTCTCTGCCACCAGGGGAATCATCCAATGCTGCTCGCGCCAGGCGCGCAGGATTTTCTGAAAACCGGAGCCGGCCTTCTCGCCCAACCCCAGCATCTGGAACATCTTCTGCAAATTCGGATTGCGCGGATCGGTCACCCCGCCCTGATAAAGCTGTTCTCTGGGGATACGCAAGCGGCCCGGATTCATGAAAATGAAGGTGTCGGGTCGTTTGATCACATTGATGGGCCGCGATGACTGGTGGTCGGCATGAATCAGGGTATTCACCAGCGCCTCGCGCAGGGCTTCGTGGACATGGGTTTCTTCCAGCCTCGTGGCAGCCTTATCCAGCTTGAAAGGCACATCGATCCCCTCTACCAGCCGTGGATAAACCCGATAGTAGAAATTAAACAGATTCGGCACCCACTTGCCATCCGGCGTCAAACGGTACGTCCAGCGCTCTTCGGGATTTGAGGAAAGCTGTTCCTGGTAGTCCAGGTGAAAATGGGGCAGGGCATCGAGCAGACTGCGCTCCTTGCCGAACATCAACAACCCGGCCAGGGTGAGACCCTCCGCGCCGCTACGCCGGTCGCGCCGAAGGCCGCCCAGATTTTCCAGAAAGTCCGCCGGATTCATGGCCAGAAAGGGATGATCCGGATCGCGAGAGGCAAACCGGTTGCGATAGGCCGCAAGGGTTTCCTCGTCGAGGTCATCGAGATCGAAGCCTTCCAGAATTTGCCCATCCAGCGGTTCGTCGGCGGCATCGCGTAGCATCTGCCGCACCTCGGACTCGGTGCAGCGGTAATCGCCTTCATAATTGCGCTTGTAGGTGCCGGTCAGCGGATTACCATTGATGAACACCGGGCGCTGCTGGCGTCCGGCGCGGGGCACATGTATGCACACCAGCTTGTGCCGATCCATCGGCACGACTTCCACGTCCGCCTCCCGGCAGACGGGTTGGTTGAGTTTCTGGGGATTATTGTGGTTATCCCAGAATGTCTTGAGCAAGGTATCCGGCTTGCGCACGCCCTCAACGGCAAATCCCCCGTCGCGTTCGACCACGCCCAGCACAATGGTGCCCCCATTGGTATTCGCAAAAGCAGACACTGTTTCCCACAAGGAGCGCGGCAAACCACCCTCGGCAGCCTTGAATTCGATGTCCTGGCTCTCGCCAAGCCGGAGGGCTTCAAGTAACTGGTCGAGCGTCATACGAGGCGTATCCTTCCGGTGAGCAGTTCCTGCATCATGCCTTGCTTGAGGGCACGGGTCTTGTCGCGGCGGGCTTCGAGGGCGGCGAGTTCGGCGTCCATGTCGGAGAGGACGGTGGCGATGGCGGTTTGTTCGGAAAGGGACGACGGCAGTGGAATATCTACTTTCTTGAGATGCGATGGCCCAAAATTAAGCTGTGCAGACCCTGTCGCCTGTCGTCCAATCTGTTTCTTGAATACATCTGAACGCAAGAACAAATAGAGGTAACTGGCAATCAATCTGGAATTGGAAACCTTGAAACGAACTGTGCTGGTGTTCATACAAAGGGGGAGTTCTTCATGTTGCGCTATTGCAACTTTCTCATGAAGTTTGTCGATTGTGACCCCAGAAGTAGCAAGAAGAATATCTCCTTCGTCCACTAGGAAGTGCTTGTAGGCGCCTTCGGCTTCTTCGTTCGACACGTAACGTATCGTTGAATCTAATAGAAGCCTACCGTTTGAAATGTTCGTTCCGTTCAGCAGCTTTACGCCAGACAATCTGAACTGGTGTGTTCGCACTCCCGGCCCTTCTTGGAACCAACTTACATCAGGAAGAAGAACAGTCTCCCACGCCCCACTAAACCCCGGCAGACGAGTCTGGCCGGTGAGGAGTTGTTGCATGGCGGCTTGTTTGAGGTCGCGCTTCTTGGCGATGAACTGGTCGAGTTTGGCGAGCAGGGCATCCACATCCGACAGCGCGGCGGCGATGACGCGTTGTTCGGGGATGGTCGGCGGAAGAGGAAACTCAAAACCTTCCATTTCCCATTTCTGGGTATGCACCAGAGCTGATGCACCATGAGCTTGGTCTTCAATAAACGCTGTTAGCTGCTTCAAAGCATAATAGAAGAAATTTCTGTCTATCTCGGACTCGCTAACCTGAACCTTCCACGTGTGGTAGTTCAGCAAGCCAAGAGGGCCTGTCCACACATGTGGGCCAAAAGATGTTCCGCGACTTCCTGACCATGCAAAGAGCAATTGATTTGGCTCAATCTCAAGTTTTTTGTCGTAGCTCCCTGTGTAAAAATTGAAATCATCGGAACCATTGATGTTTTGAATCCGAATTATCGGCAATCCGGCCTTCTGCCATTCAAACGGCTTGAATCCACGTCCGTTAATTAGTGTACAGACGGACCTGATTTTCCTGACTTCCCAATCCTCAGGAATCACCCCCACCTCGGTCTGCTTGTACCCCGGCCTGACGCGGAGCGAATCCAGCACGACCTGGTAACTGGCCGGCGCTTCCCGAACGGTTAGCGGTTCATTCATGGCTGCCGTCCTCGGCAGGGGTCATGCACAGAAAACCGCTATTTGGATAACACGTCGCCAACAATGCGTTAATGAAATGGCAATTTCGGTAACACGTTGAGCGACTCATGTTAAAAAAACCTATTTTTATGGCCACGTTTCACCCCTCATAGCTGCGCTTCCGTGTTTTCACTTACATTGTGCAGCCGTTGATATAACGCGTCATTGAGGTAGTAATTGTCTTTGCCGAGTTTGTGTTTGGTGAGCAAACCCAAGGCCGCCACTTCGTCCAGATAACGCGCTGCGGTCTGGCGCACGACTTGTAACTCGGCAGCGAGGAATTCAATCTTGGTGTAGGGGTGACGGAACAGGTTGTTAATTAAATCCTGACTGTAGATTTTGGGCAACTCGGTGCGTAGGCGATGTTTGCATCGCTGCATGAGCGCTTTAATGTCCACCACCAGTGCGGTGGTTTGGTGCGCGGTTTGTTCTACGCCGTCGAGCATATACAGCAGCCAGCCTTCCCAGTTGCCTGTGTCGCGGGTGGTTTGCAGCAGGCGGTAGTAGTCGGCTTTGTTCTGGTTGATGTAGCGGCTCAAATAAAGAACGGGGCTGCCCAGCAGGCCGTGTTGCACCAGATACAAAATATTGATGATGCGCCCGGTTCTGCCGTTGCCGTCGTAGAAGGGGTGGATGCTTTCAAACTGGTGATGTATCACCGCCATTTTGGTGAGTGGATCCCAGTCGCACAGCTCATCCTCATTGATGAAGCGCTCCAGATTGGTCATCAGGGCGATAATTTCATCGGGGTGTTGCGGCGGGGTGTAGATCGTTGCGCCGGTGAGGTCGTTTTTCAGCGCGGTGCCGGGCAATTTGCGAAAGCCTGCGCGGCTCTCTTCGATGCAGGCTTGAACTTCCAGTATGTCGTTATTGGTAAGCAGCCCGGTGCGCTTGACCTGCTCGAAGCCGTTGCGCAAGGCGGTGGCGTAGTTGTGCACTTCTTTCGCCGCGACGGTGACAAAGCGCCGCGCAACGCTGTCGCTACGGTACAGTTCATCATGCGTGGTGATAATGTTTTCAATCGCGGAGCTGTCCTTGGCTTCCTGTAAGGACAATGTGCTGATGAGGATGCTTTGATTGGGAATGCTGGCAACCACGCCTTTCAGTTCAGCCAGCGCCTGATGTGCGCGGGCGAGTTTTTTCAGGACGGGTTTGGTTTCGATGTCGCCGATGTCCGGCAACAGCAGTAGCGCTTGGCTTGCAGTCTGATTTGGCTTCATAAGAATCCTTCTGTTGCAGTCGGCACAGACGGTCGCGCAATGAGTGCGGCGCCGTCGCACCTTTTCGCTCTGAGCAGAAAGGTTGGCTCAATAGATGAGAAGCCTTCTGACCTATTGTTGCAAGCGGTCACTTCCATACGAATCCCATCTTCGTCAGGTGCTCATCCACGCGGGTGGCCAGCGTTTCCACCTCACCGGCCAGCTTGGGCAACGGCGTGGCGTAGCGTTCAGCCAGTTGCTTGATGCGCCCGGTCAGTGCTTGGCTGACTCGATCCAGTTCGCCCTGCACGCTGGCGGCCAACGCGGCCAGCCATTTGTCTTCCACCACCAGCGCCTTGATCTCGGCCTCGGTGAGCTTGGCGTATTGGGCGGCTACCTTGGCGTCTAGCGCCTTCTGTGCGTCCTTCACTGTCTTTCCAGCGGCGGCTTCCTGTTCGATCAGGTCGGCGTAGGCGTCGAGCAGCTTGCGCTCGTCGGCGGCGTCCTTGTTGCGTTTGATCTCGGTCTGCCGCGCCTTGACGCTGGCCTTGGTGAGTTTGCCCTTGTCGTTCTTGGCATCGGCCAGCAGCCCATCCTCGCCGCCATGTTCCTCGTCCATCTCCTCCATCTGGCGGCTGATGGCGTCGCGCTCAGCTTCGAGCTGTTCGATGGCGGCCTGCTCGGCGGCGAAATAGCGGGCGACGATCAGCGCGGGCGGGATCAGGTCGGTGTTGGGCTTGCCGTCCTGTATCGCTTTCCAGCCGTCGCTGACGATCATCCAAGCATCGTCCTGCATGGTTTCAGCCCAGTAGTCCATCAGGTGCTGATAGACGCCATAGGGGTCGATCAGTGAGGCTATAGCGTCTCCACTGCGGAAGGTTTCCAGCAGGCTTTCCGAGAGCATCTCGATCAGCACCTTGGGGCGGTCACCCTGTTTGATGCCGGTAAGCAGCGGGGTGTTGGCCGCTTTCCATGTGCCGAACAACTGGGTGACCTGCTGGTTGAAGGCGGTGAATTCGGGGTGACCAAAGATGGCTGCCTTGACTTGACTGGCTTCGACCTTGGGCTGGCTGTAGCCGGGGCGGTCTGCATCGGCAAAGAGTTCGCGGCGCACGTTGGGGAAAACCTGCCAGTAGGCAGCAAGGCCGTCAATATCAGGCTTGGGGATGCCGCCCTTGAGGTGGGCTTCAATGTCCTGCAAGTCTTCCGGGGAGGTCGAGTCGATGTAGCGCGGCAGGTTCAGGTTGAAGTCGTTGGCCTCGACCTCGGCCAGCGGCACCATGCGTGAATACTTGGGCGTTTCCAGCTGACGGGTGAAGGTATCCACGATCTTGTGGATGTCCTGCGCCCGCAGGCGGTTCTTGTTGCCGTCCTTGATATAGCCCTTGCTGGCATCGGCCATGAAGATGCCCTTGCGCCCGGCTGCGCCCTCCTTGTCCAGCACCAGAATGCAGGCCGGAATGCCGGTGCCGTAGAACAGGTTGGCGGGCAGGCCGATAATGCCCTTGATGAGTCCCCGCCTGACGATGTTCTTGCGGATCACCGCCTCCGCCCCGCCCCGGAACAGCACACCGTGGGGGTGAATGACCGCACCCTTGCCGGTGCTCTTGAGCGAGGTAAGGATGTGCAGCAAAAAGGCGTAGTCGCCGTTCTTGGCTGGGGGAATGCCGTACTCGAAACGGCCATACAGGTCGTTGACCGGGTCGAGACCGCTGGTCCAATTCTTGTTGGAGAACGGGAAATTGGCCACCACGAAATCGAAGGTCTTGAGGCCGCCGTCAACATTCTTGAAGTGCGGACTAGAGAGGGTGTTGGCCTGCCAGACTTCTGCTGTTGGGCAGTCGTGCAGCACCATGTTCATCCGCGCCAGCGCAGAGGTGGCGTTGTCCATCTCCTGCCCGTAAAGCGCCAAGTCCAGCCCGGTGCGGCTCTTGGCTTCATCGTGTGCTTTGAGCAGCAGCGAACCGGAACCGCAGGTGGGGTCGAAGATACTCTGGTCGGCGCGGCTCGCTTTGCCCAGGTCAATGACCATGGCCATGATGCGCGAGACTTCTGCCGGGGTGTAGAACTGGCCCTTGCTCTTGCCGGATTCGGTGGCGAAGTGGCGCATCAGGTACTCGTAAGCGTCGCCCAGCAGGTCGTCACCCTCGGCGCGGTTGCCGCCGAAATCCAGCCCCTCGAAGATGGCCACCAGCTTGGTGAGCCGATCCACCATCTCCTTGCCCTTGCCGAGCTTTTCCTCATCGTTGAAGTCGGCGACGTTGATCGCGCCCTTGAGGCTGTCGTTGGCGTCGGCCAGCTTGCCGATGATCTTGTTGATCCTGTCTCCGATCTCCTTGTCACCCTTGGCCGCCACCATGTCGGCAAAGCCGCCCCCGGCAGGCACGTCGATCAGGGCGTTGGGATCGCCGGCGTATTTGTCAGAGACGTATTTGATGAACAGGAGGATGAGAACGTAATCTTTGTACTGGCTGGCATCCATGCCCCCGCGCAACTCATCGCAGGATTTCCAGAGGGAGGAATAGAGTTCGGATTTCTTGATTGCCATGTACTTGATTACCTATATCCGTGGTTCCGGAAATTCATACCCGCTGAATTTGTGAATTATGCAGGGTTTGGGGGAGGCTGTAACCGTTTGATAGGGACGAAGTGTGCTACGCGACGCTCCCGTTAAAGGGGGGAAAGAGCCGTCAACCATGGGCCTGATCCGGTCTGGCTGCCTGCCTTTCCTTACGGCGATAGGCCGCCACGGCCGGCAACAGCCCGGCTACCAGCACGACGGCCAGCAGACCCAGCGGCCACAGCACCGGCTCATTCCACTCGCGCTGTTTTTTGGCGCGCAAGCCAGCATCGATGCGGGTGTATTTCAGGCCGTTATTGGCCATCAGGTTGGGCTTGACGTTCCGGTACCAGGAGTGAAACAGGCTGTATTGCTTGGGATGGAAACCCCATATCCAGGGTGCATCGCGGCGCGCAATCACGAGCATTTCATCGATGATCCTCTGGCGCTCCGGACCGTTGTCCATATTCTTCATGCGCTCGAACAGGTGGTCGAATTCCGGGTTCTCATAGTTGGCCGAGTTCTCCCCTTCCCCCTTCACCCGCGCATTGGGCCCATAAAGCAGAAACAGGAAATTCTCCGGGTCGGGGTAATCGGCGTTCCAGCCCCAGTGGAAAATCTGCGCGTTGCCCTTGCGGATCTTGTCCTGGAAACGGTTGTAGTCGGTGTTGCGCACCACCAGTTGCAGGTCGACCGCCTGGAACTGCTTGCGTATCCAGTCGAGCCGCGCCTTGTCGTCCGGCCCGGTGGCGGTGATATCGAGGTACAGCAGCAGCGGCTTGCCGGTCTTCTCGTCGCGCCCGCCCGGATAGCCGGCCTCGGCCAGCAGTTTTTTGGCGTACTCGATAGACTTGCGCTTCGGCTTGCCGTCCACCCAGTCGTAGATTTGGGGATTGATGCCCCGCTCACCTTCCTGCGCGCCGAAAATCCCCGGCGGCAAAGGCCCTTGCGCGGGGATGCCGCGACCGTTGGCAAAGATCGAGATAAATTCCTCATAGTCGATGGCGATGGAAATCGCCTGCCTGAGTTTCTTCGCCCGCTCCGAATATCCGCCCACCACCGGGTCGAGCATGTTGAAGCCGTAGTAGTAGTTGGTGGCGGTCACCGTGGTCTGGAGGCGGATGCCCTTCTCCTTCATCATCTCGGTCACGTCCGCCTCGCCCTGGGTGGCGACGCGCACCGCCTGGTCAAAGCTGTCGGAACTGATGCCGGAAGCATCGTAATAACCCTGCAAAAACTTGTTCCAGTAAGGAATGCTTTCCTTTTCCAGGCTGAACACGGCCTTGTCGATAAATGGCAGCGGCTTGCCGGCATCCTTCAGCAGCCCGGCTGCGGCATCGTCCGGCTCGCCTTCGGTCGGGTAAGTCTCGCCATGGAAATTCGGGTTGCGCTCCAGCACCATGCGCCGGTTCGGGTCGTTCACCGTCAGCATGTAGGGTCCGGTGCCGACCGGGTACCAGTCCAGGGTAAGGTTTTTCTCGGCCATGCCGGGCTGGCCATAGAAGCGATCCGCCTCGGGCGGCACCGGCGCGAAGAACGGCATCGCCAGCCAATAAAGGAATTGCGGATATTTGCCCTTGAGTTTCACCCGGTAGGTATAGCGATCCACCACCTCCACCCCGGCCAGCGGGTAGCGCGTCAGATCCAGCCGAGCGCCCGGCGGCAAGGTCTTCTGTGCGTTATCCAGCACTTTTGCATATTCTTTCAGGCCGACGATGACCTCGCCCATCATGCCGAAAATCGGCGAATTCAGCCGAGGGTGCGCCAGCCGCTTGATCTGATGGACGTAATCCGCCGCCTCCAGCTCGCGCGTGCCGGTTTGCGGGAAATCCGCCAGCTTGTAGACCTTGGCCAGCTCTTCCGGCTTCAGATCATGATACAAGTAGCGTCCCCGCGCATCACGGGCAAAGGCCGGATGCGGCTGATAACGGATACCCGGCTTGATGTGGATTTCAACCACGCTGAAGGCGATTTTTTCCGGGACGCTATCAGCCGGCAAGGGCTTGCTTTCCGCATCGAGGAACAGCGTTTTTGGCAGTTCGGCGGCGGCGAGCGGAATCAAAGTATAAGGGCGCTTCAGATAATGGTACTGCAGCGGCGGCTCGTAAATCTGGCCGGTGAAAGTGATCTCGTTGGAGCTGTAGGACTGCGCCGGATCGAGATGCTTGGGCCGTTCGGCGAAAGACGAATAGGTGATGTTTCCGCCCTCGTCGGCGGCCGGATAGGGGCTGTTCCAGGGCGGGACGCCGCAAGCCGCCAGGGACGCTGGCAGGATAAATATCAGGAATAATCTCATCGGTTTTCAGTGTAGCGCAAACAGCAGCTTGGCTGCTATCCCTACGGAGAATTGGGTTATAATCCCGTGTCGATTTCCAGACAAACCGCAATCAAAGGAAAAAACAATGGGCTTTCTGGCAAACAAACGAATCCTGATTACCGGAATGATCAGCAACCGCTCCATCGCCTACGGCATCGCAGCAGCCATGAAGCGCGAAGGCGCCGAACTCGCCTTCACCTACCAGGGAGAGAAAGTCAGGGATCGCGTTGCCGGCCTGGCAAAAGAATTCGGTTCCGACCTGATCTTCCCCTGCGACGTCGCCAGCGACGAAGAAATCGACCAGCTATTCATCGACCTCGGCAAACACTGGGACGGGCTCGATGGCATCATCCACTCCATCGCCTTCGTGCCGAAACAGGCCCTGACCGGCGATTACGTCGAATCCGTCACGCGCGAATACTTCCAGATCGCCCACGACATCAGCTCCTACAGCTTCACCGCGCTGGCCAAGGCCGGACTGCCGATGATGCAGGGCCGCAACGCCGCGCTGCTGACCCTGTGCTACCTCGGCGCCGAACGCACCGTCCCCCACTACAACGTGATGGGCCTCGCCAAGGCCAGCCTCGAAGCCAACGTGCGCTACATGGCGGCAAGCCTGGGCCCGAAAGGCATCCGCGTCAACGGTCTCTCCGCCGGCCCGATCAAGACCCTGGCGGCAAGCGGCATAGCCGACTTCGGTAAGCTGCTTTCCTACAACGAGAAACACGCCCCAATGCGGCGCAACGTCACCATCGAGGAAGTCGGCAATGTCGCCGCCTTCATGTGCAGCGACCTCGCCAGCGGCATGACCGGCGAGATCACCTACGTCGATGGCGGCTTCAACATCACCGCGCTGGGCAACGCCGAAGAAGCGGTGGCGGGGAATTAAAGACAGCGCAGCAAAATCTCCCTGACCTCCCCATCGGTCAACACGATGGGGTTGGTCTTCATGCTGCTGCCGCGACTATTCGCCACGATCAGATCCAGATCGGCTTCGCGGATACCGTAAGCACCTAATGGCGGAACATTCATCCTTGCCGTCCACTCCTTGAGAGTCCGCACCAGAAACGCCCTTGCCACGACGTCATCGACAGGGTTTTTGCCCTGGAACAGGCGACCGATTCTAGCGTACTTCTCCAGTGCCGGGCTACCCGGGTCACGCTCTTCCAGTGCATGGATATTGATCGCCGTCGCCTCCGCCACGGTGGCGCCGCAAGCCACGCCATGCGGCACCGGAGAGATCGCACCCAAGGGTGCCGCCAGACCGTGCACCGATCCCAGTCCCACCTGCGCCAGGGCAATGCCCGAAAGCAACGCGGCATAAGCCATCCCCGCCCTACCTTCAGCCGCCTTCTCGCCGCCCTCGTACCAATCCAGCAAACCTTCGCGCACGTAGCCCAGGCCGCTCAGTGCCAGCGCATCGGCAAAGGGATTGGCGCGGGTTGAAACATAGGATTCCAGCAACTGGGTCAGCGCGTCCATGCCGTTGGCGGCGATCAGGTCGGGCGGGCAGGTGGCGAGCAGCGCCGGATCCACCACCGCATATCTCGCCACCAGCAGATCATGGCGGAAGGATTTCTTGAAGCCATCCGGCCCGCGCATGCTGAGGACGGCATTCTTGGTGGCCTCCGAACCGGTGCCCGCAGTAGTCGGCACCGCGATGAAGGGTGACGACGGCCCTTGATAAGGCAACTCCTGCCCCACCCCTTCGAGGTGATCCATCACCGAATTGCCGTGGGGCAGTAACCCGGCAATCGCCTTGGCGGCATCCAGCACGCTGCCGCCGCCGATGCCCAGCACCACCTGTATGCCCGCGCTGCGGTAGACGCGCACGCCTGATCCACTAACTGTGGCGAGGGCTCTTCCCGCACCACCATATCCTCCCATGACAGTCCCTGCCCTTTCATGGCGTCGATCAAGCCCTGCCAATGGAGGGAGGCGCGGAACGAGCGGCCACCGGTTACAATCAGAACGCGCGTTCCGAATTGTCGCAGCAGCGCTGGCACCTGACTTAAACTGCCCACACCGAAAATGATTTTCGGCAGGCCTGAAATGGAAAATGGGGAGATCATCATGGAAACCATTAACTTTAAAAGAATTGCGGGAGATTGTAGTGGATATATCTTCTCACCTCCCAAAGAAATTCAGGGGTTTTAATTGCAATATTACAATATTCTAATACACTTAATATTAGAATACGTTTTCTGTCATTGATATTTATCACTGACCTTAAAATGTTGTTTGCGGTATAAACGCTAATTTTATTTTATCCAAGCACAGGAGGACTGCCAAAATGTTAAAAATCATCGGTGGATTTATTGCTGGCCTGGTTTTTGTAGCCGCGCTGGCCTACAACTTCATGGGCAGCCTGATGTTCCGGGAAATACCCAGCCCGTTCGGCGTGGAAGAAACCGTTGCCCGTATCCAGCAGAACATCCAGAAAGCGGGTAACGGCTGGTCGCTGATCGGCCTGCGCGACCCGGCCAAAGCGGTGCAGCACGATGGCGGCAACGTGCTGCCGGTGCTGATGATCGAAGCCTGCAGCACGCGCTACTCCGGCCCCATCCTCAAGGACGACAACACCCGCTTTCTCTCCATTCTGATTCCCTGCAAGATATCCGTTTACAAGAAGAATGACGGCAAGACCTACATCGGCATGATGAACGCCGGTTTGTTCGGCAAGCTGTTCGGGGTGGGCGAAATTATGAGCCATGTCGCGGCGGACCAGGCCAGATTTGTCCAGTTCGACCCCAGCAAGCCCGCGCCCGCGATGATCAAGGGCACGCCTGGCGCCGGGGCAAGTGGTGGCTCTGGTAGCGGTGCGGCGGGCGGTTGCTAGCACAGAACGGCCAACCCTATTCCCACCAGGATCAACAAAGGAGACATCATGTTACCCAGAACCAGAGTCGCTCTGTCGGCGCTGGCAGTCGGCGCCATGCTGGCGGCGCTGACCGCGCTCGCAGCACCGACACCAGCCAGGTCGGAGGCCACGACAGCGGCCCCGCAAGCGCCAGCCGGTTCCAAGCAGAAAAGCGCTTCCACGGCGGATCACAGCAAGTTCAAGGAACTCGCAAAGAACTTCAAGACCGGCCCGGAAGTCACCGAAGCCTGCCTGATCTGCCACAACGAAGCCGCCCGGCAGGTGCAGCACACCAAGCACTGGACCTGGGAGT
>Ga0210027_1001072_pt1 | contig 26372 bp, 27 predicted proteins | sample CryGeymeta201510_FD_183978 | JGI IMG/M metagenome (GOLD analysis project Ga0210027, IMG submission 183978) | Groundwater microbial communities from Crystal Geyser aquifers in Utah, USA - Crystal Geyser metaG 2015-10 (SPAdes) (version 2) | ecosystem: Environmental > Aquatic > Deep subsurface >...
CCCGATAAGGATTACTGAATCCTCACTTGCATAATGAGATATCTCTTTTTGGGGGATAACCATTCCCGTTTGCCACATTGTCTTTAATGATTTGATTATGTCGTTATTTTCAATCGTAGATGAGACGTGAACCATATCCGCGATATGTGCCGCTGCCTCTGCAGACCAAAGTACTGCCCCGTGGAAGAGTGATGAGCCTCCAATAATCAGAACCCTTCCGTTTTGTCCCTTATGGGAAACAGATTGGGGCATACTAATTTGACGAAGATATGGGCTGATCGCTGCAATGTCATTGGTAGAAATATTCATAAGACGTCTGTATTAGTTAATAGTATAATTCACCTTATGACGATTGACCATTTTAAATTAAGACAATTATTCGCAGATTTCTATAAATCAAACGGACATGTTGAAGTTCCCTCGATTCCTTTGGTACCCAAAGATGATCCCACCACCCTTTTCACCGGTTCGGGAATGCAACAGTTGGTTCCCTACTTACTGGGCGAAATACATCCGCTTGGAACACGACTCTACGACATTCAACCGTGCATTCGAGCGCAAGATATCGACGAAGTGGGCGATAATCGACATGACTCTTTTTTTGAAATGATTGGAAATTGGTCACTCGGCGACTATTTCAAAAAAGAACAGCTTTCATGGTTTTTTTCTTTTCTCATAAATGATATTAAACTCGATCCACTTAAGTTGTATGTCACCGCCTTCAAGGGCGAAGATGGTTTGCCACAGGATACCGAATCTATTGAAATCTGGAAGGCAGAGTTTGCAAAGGTAGGAATCAAGGCGGATATTGGCAATCATATATACCTCTATGATGCCACAAAGAATTGGTGGTCGCGGGCTGGTGTCCCTCACAATATGCCAACTGGCGAACCGGGTGGACCGGATAGTGAAATGTTCTATGAATTTACCCAAGTAAAACATGACGTTGAATTTGGAAAAGAATGTCATCCAAATTGCGACTGTGGAAGATTCCTGGAAATAGGCAATTCAGTATTTATGCAGTACAAAAAAAATTCTGATGGAACGTTTGCTCAGTTACCCAAACAAAATGTTGACTTCGGTGGAGGATTGGAACGGTTTATCATGGCCATGGAAAATAATCCCGATATGTTTGAAACTTCCATTTTTTTTCCCATAATCCAAGAGATTGAAAAAATAACGAAACTTGCCTATGTTGATGGAAAAAATAAACCTGCGATGCGTATTATCGCGGACCACCTAAAGGCGTCTGTGTTTCTCATAAAAGATGGCGTACTTCCTTCAAATAAGGAACAAGGATATGTCCTGAGAAGGCTGCTTCGCAGATTGACCGTAAAGTTGAGGAACCTTTTGGGCAAATTACCCTCTCCAGAAGAAGTGGCAGCTGTCTCTGGGAAGGTTCTTGAATTATATGAGGGAATATATTTTAATCCTTCAGAAGATAAAGAACTTGTTAGACCGATAATTGCAGATGAAATAAAAAAATTTAGTATAAGTTTGGAAAAAGGAATAAAACTTATAGAAAAAATTCCGACCATTAATGGAAAAATTGCATTTGATCTGTATCAGTCATATGGATTTCCACTCGAAGTAACAATGGAAATATATAAAGAAAAGGGACAACAGATAAACATGAAGGAATATATTTCAGAATTCAATAGGCATAAAGAGCTTTCTCGTTCGGCTTCCGCAGGAAAATTTAAAGGTGGTCTCGCTGATGGCAGCGAACAGACTATTAAATATCACACTGCAACACATCTTCTTCATCAGGTTCTTTTTGATGTATTGGGAAAGGATATCCGACAGGAAGGATCGAATATCACCAGCGAACGATTGCGGTTCGATTTTTACTGCACTCACAAACCAACTGAAGTAGAACTCAAAAGAATAGAGGAAATGTTGAATAGTAAAATCAAAGAAAGCTTACCTGTTGAGTTCAAAATCGTACCGAAAAAAGAGGCAGAGCTTCTTGGAGCAAAATCATTTTTTCGAGAAAAATATCCCGATATGGTAAAAGTATATTTTATAGGCAATTATTCAAAAGAATTCTGCGGAGGGCCGCATGTGAAGAATACATCGAAGATCGGCAGTTTTACGATTATGAAATGTGAAAAAATCGGGAATAATTTATTCCGCATTTATGCGAAGTGATACGAAGGATCTCCATTACTTATGTCATTCTGAGCGTAGCGAAGAATCTCTCCTCCCTCGTCATTCTGAACGACAAGGACTATACGTGAAGAATCTCAAAAACTTCCCTATACTTTATTAATGGGTAATTATGCTACTTATATCCTTACGAATATAACTAATTCAGTCTTTTATACCGGCATGACGAACAATCTCAAACGCAGAATATGGGAGCATAAAAACAACTCAAATCCAGACTCATTTACTACGAAATATAACGTTCATAAATTAATTTGGTTTGAGTATTTTCCCACTCCAGAAGAGGCAATCATAGTGGAGAAAAGAATTAAGGGATGGATAAGAATGAAGAAAATAAAATTAATTAAAAGTCGAAACCCATTATTTAAAGATCTCTCGCTTCTTTAGATTCTTCGTATGTAATTTCCGTCACTCAGAATGACAGTGGAGTTGTTATAATATATTTCAATGCTATGAAAAAACCAACTATTGAATTTGCCGATTTTTTGAAACTTGACACCCGAGCTGGCGAAATTAAAACTGCTACCAAAGTTGAAAATTCAAACAAACTCCTTGAACTTACCCTTGACCTGGGAGAGGACTATGGAATAGTGACCATCTTGTCAGGAATTGCTAAATATTTTCCTCCAGGATCACTTATCGGGAAGAAGGTTCCCGTTGTGGCTAATCTTGCACCAAAAGAAATGGCGGGAAAAATTTCAAATGGCTTCATTCTCATGGTAGATTTGCCTGGCCATATACCAGTTCTTATAGAGCTTCCTCCCTCTACTCCAAACGGGTCTATACTTTGCTGAAACTCATACTCGCATAATTAGGTTTGACAACTGAAATAAAATAGTATTAAATGGTTGCACTATGGTAAAAAAACATTCGGCAGCAATGCCTCCACAACCCAAACTCAACTGGTCGATGATCGCAGTTGTCGCAGCCCTCGCTGGTGTCTTGTTACTTGTTAAAACATTCAGAGGTAAAACCGATGAATTCAAAAACAAAACAATACCTGCAGCAATTAAGAAAGTTCTTAACAGTCCTGATACTAAATTTGAAGTAAGCTCAATCAAGGAAACAAATGGCGTGTATGAATTTCAATTAAAACTTCAAAATCAATCATATACTTCCTATATAACAAAGGATGGAAAGATTTTATTTACCTCAGGAGTAAAACTTGATGATGCGGGAAAACAAGCGGCAGGTGCAGCGTCAACAACTTCGGCTCAGAAAAAACTTACAGCCAAAGATCTGAAAAAAAGTGATAAACCAACGCTTACTGCGTTTGTAGTCGCAAACTGCCCCTATGGATTGCAAACACAAAGAGTTTTTAAGAAAGCAATGGAAGATGCTCCAGCGCTTGCAGACTATTTGAAAGTAAAATACATCGGGTCGATTGTCGATGGCAAGATAACATCAATGCACGGAGATGAAGAAGCAAAGGAAAATATGAGACAGATATGTGTTCGTGATGAACAACCAGATCTGTATTGGCCGTATGTGAACTGCTACATGAAGGAGGGTAAGACTGAAGTGTGTCTTACGGAAGCTGGCGTTGATACTGCAATGATGACCGCTTGTACCGAAGATCCTAAGCGAGGAAATGCATTTGCCCAAAAGGATTTTGACATGGCAAACAAATTCAACGTAAGTGGTTCACCAACGCTTGTATTAAACGATGCACAGGTCGTTTCAGAATTCGACTTTGGCGGTCGTATCCCCAACAGCATGAAAACACTTGTCTGTGGTGGGAGCAAAACACCAGGAGAATTCTGTTCAAATGATATCTCTACAAAAGAAGTAGCAGTTTCACTATCAGTAACAGATGATGCTGCGAGTACAGGCGGAACAACAAATTCCGCAGCTGGCTGTGCTCCGGCAAAATAAATTTGTAATGTGAGAGAAGAGGGAGTGGTGTAAACCACTCCCTTTTTTGTCGTCATTCTGGCTTGTCCAGAATCAACGATAACAACTATTTTTTTACTATATACTTGGATAATATGAGTAAGAAAAAGACAGAAAAATCATTTCATCCGAAGATCAGTTTTTTGATTTTAATGGGATTAATCGTTTTTTTCTTTCTTGGCTACTTGTTTATGAAGTGGAGATAAGCTAAAATAGGTTTCCCTGACGCACATTTCTCAATACGCCACATGTGTCATTCCCGCGAAGGCGGGAGTCCAGTGCTCCAGTCGCTATCGTCCAGAGGCCTAGGACGACAGATTCTCATTCTGTAAACACGGGTTCGAATCCCGTTAGCGACACTTATTCAAAAATGTCTGCTTTGCAGACAATTCTGAATAAACGACGGGATGAGAAGTTTACCCTGAGCGAGTCCTGAGTCAAATCGAAGGACGAGTCGAATGGGAATCCCGTTAGCGACACAAATTCCCATAAGGATTGACATTGTTTAGAAATTATTAACCCAAAATATTATACAACCTAGCCTCATAAAGCAACTTCATTATATCTTATTTATTCTTTCCTAGACCATATTTTTTTAATATGGTGATCTTTGTAGCTAGATTTTTAAACAATCCAACTGACACATCAGCTAGAGGTACTTCTGGGAGTTCTGGTGATAAAAATATAAGTTTCTTTTTTTTAGCCTTTACATCTAAAATCTCATGGCAATCTCTTTCTCCATCTCCACCTGCATCAACCACAATGCAATTTGATATTCCATTGTTTCCTCCAAGTGATTCTGGAACTCGGTGATGCCCTTCAGTATGCTTTCCAAGTTTCTGTCCACAAACAGGACAAAGCCCACGTTGTATTCCAGTAACCTCTTTTTTTAGCTTAGCTCCAAATCCAAATAAAGAAAGGCCGACTAGGCCAAGCGCTGGCACAGTTACGGATAATATATCTTTTAAGATGTTGTCTCCCTCCGCTTTAATACTCATATTTGCAATGTGATATTGTAGCATTATTATGATTTGGATTGTCTATATACTCTTTTCTATATCTCAACACGGCTTTACATAGTTTCATTTTTAGCCTCAATCCCTCTCAATTCAGTAAATTAAGATTAAATTATTTCCTTCGCTTTTGAGGCTGCTCCCCTGCCTCCAAGACTCATCCGTAGTGGTTTACATTATTTAGGAAAAATAAGTCCCAACCTGGTACCAAGCTCTTACATGTACATATTTACTCTGTTTAATCCCGAGCTTTTTTGTGCCTATTTAGCCTCCTTGCAAACCTCGGAGGTTTGCAAGGCTTTTCAAAATATGAGAATGGTATACTATTTTCAATAAAAAAAGTTAAAGAGTAAAGTTTGAAACTTTGATACAATCAAAGCTATGAGATTCAATAATATTCTCCCCGAACTCTATGTTATCGATTTTGAAAAGAGTCTTCATTTTTATATAGAGATAGTGGGTTTTAAACTTGAATATCAACGCTCAAATCCTTTATTTGCTTTTCTTTCCTATCAAGGCAGCCAACTCATGATTCAACAGGAAGAAGATGGTGACGAAGAGTGGCATAACGGAAAAGAGTACCCCTATGGGAGAGGTATAAACTTTCAAATAGAAACAGACGATGTACAAAAAATTATCGATTTGCTAGCTACAAATAACTATCCTCTAAAGCGAGGAGTAGAGGACAGTTGGTACAAAGTAAAGGATACTCTCCATGGCCATAGGGAAATCCTAGTAATGGACCCAAGCGGATATTTACTCAGATTCTCTCAAAGTCTTGGGACTAAAAAGGCTTAGGCGCGCAATCTTCTGGTTTGATATAATACTTTTATGAAACAAGAAGAGCTAAAATTTAAAATAGACCAACTAAGAAAGGATAAAATTATTTATGCCACCGAGGCGACCGCAACTGCAGTCGTTTGTATATTAGGATTTTTATTTGCAAACATGTATCTTGAAAATCCAATCAAATATGGTGTCAACCTCTTCGTTTTATTCGTTGGAGTTGGATATACCCTTTTTATGGGTATTGGAAACGCCATACGTTTAAGCAAAATCAAAGACCTGGAAAAGAAATTGTAATATCTCATGTACTATTAGCCTTAATTATGAATAGACTCATGCTGGGAAAAATTCGGTGGATCCTATTTGATGTAAGTGGCGTAATCGTCCACTTCACGTTCCAGAACCCGGAAGGCTATACAGTTGGCACGCGATTCTTTGACCAAAAACAGTTGGAGGGGATTGTCTATACAAAAGAATACGATAATTATATATTGGGACTTATTTCCCATGAACAATGGGTGGGAAAATATCTTAAGAATCATCATCTGGATTTGAGTATCGCTGAATTCGATGAGTTGATGAAAAAAGATATCCCCCCTATGGAGGGGATGGAGTCCCTTATCCAAAAATTGGAAAAAAAATATAAGATTTGCATTGCGACAAATGAAGGAAAAATGGTCACAAAATATAAAATAGAGGGATCGGGAATCCTTCCCTATCTTTCAAAAGTTATCCCTTCTTATTTATTGAGGGAGACAAAGCCTTCACCCCATTTCTTCAAAAAAATGTTGAAAATAATCGGCGCTACAGCTGATGAATGTGTCTTTGTCGACGATAAGCAGGAAAATATTAATGGTGCAAGATCTCTCGGAATTCAGAGTATCCTTTTTAAGGATACTAAACAACTTGAAGAAGAATTTGTCAGATTACAAATACTCTAATTAAGTGTCATCCCGAACTTGTTTTGGGATCTCCGTTGAGATGCTGAAACTAGTTCAGCATGACATATTATAGAAGTTATATAATAAAGCAATGAAAAAAATACAGCTGACCCAGGAGGGATTTACCAATCTTCAGGATGAGTTGAATGATTTGCAAACGGTCAAACGGCCATCGACGGTCGAGAAACTGCAGAAAGCACGTGCAATGGGAGACCTCAAGGAAAACAATGCGTATCAATCCGCAAAGGAAGAATTGGGAGAGCTCGACGGAAGGATAATGGAGGTTCAATACATCCTCAATAATGCGGAAATCGTAATGACTTCCCCATCAGACCTGACCGTGTCATTGGGCAAAAAAGTGACCGTGGATATCAATGGTCTTCAGAAAATCATTTCCATAGTTGGCGAGTTCGAGAGTGATCCGATGAACGGTAAACTTTCGACCACTTCCCCTATCGGAGCGGCACTTATCGGAAAAAGAGTCAACGATAAGGTGGAAGTGATAACTCCCGGTGGACCAATACCCTACATTATTCTTTCAATAGCGTAAACGCCCTATCAACCTTATCATCTGAAAGAAGAATGGTGATTTCGGTATGAGTGGATACAATATCGATAATATTGATATCCTCCCATGCGAGCTTTTGCAAAAAGCGGTGATACACTCCAGGGATAAATACATTGTTTGTCGGCAAACGTAACGTAAGCGCAGAAATTCCCACTTGGCATGAAGTTATTTTTTCCTTTCTAAACATTTCTTTCGCTTGCTTTTCATACTGCTTACTCATGATTACGGCAACTTCGAATACTCCTTGTGTAGCTGCCAAAAAGTGCCTGTTTTCCTTTGAAATTGATTGCAAGAACGCAGCTATGCTTGAAGAAATTGTCTCTGACTGTGCGATTGTATACTCAATAATTCCGGAGCGAACAATAATCTCTTCTGGGCGTATGTCTGGGTAGGAGCGCTCCTTTTTCAAGATACCTTTGGCAGCTCTCCGCAAAGCCATACCTACTGCCGATACTTCAATGCGCTTCATAAGCTCCTTTTCGATACTTGGCTTAATTCTCCGTGCAAGAGAGGAATAATTGATTAAATCCTCCTTGATTGCTTGTTCGATAAGCGGATGGCTTTGGATATATTTTTTTACGAGCTCTCCTATGGTAATCATGTTAATATTTTAACATATTATTCACTATTTGTAAATAATATGCAAAAAATTGACTATGCCTTGGTTGTGAGTATACTAGTCATGTCCTTATATAAAAATTTAATTACTTTATACCTATGTTAAAAAATAATTGCCCTATATGTGATAGTGAAGTTACTCTTCCTGAAGGAACTGAGACAAGTGAAATTGTGAGTTGCGGTGATTGTCATACCCGTCTTGTGGTAAGAGCGATAGTTAGTGGAGTACCCACTCTTGAAGAAGCTCCAAAAGTTGAAGAGGATTGGGGAGAATAAATACACATATGATTACCATCGGACTACTCCATTCAACAATTCGAGGAGATGAAAAGCTTATTCTGGACGCTGCAAAAAAAAGAAATATAAAGATAAAGCTTATTGATGTACGCGAAGAGGTGTTTAACAGAAACTCCTATTCACTCGACTTTAATGTGGCGCTTGAGAGATGTGTCTCCACGGTAAAAGGTACGCACGCTACCCGCTTTTTTGAATCACTAGGAGTTCAGGTAGTCAATAGTTCATCCATAGCTGCAATTTGCGAAGATAAATTCGTTACTTCACTTATTTTACAAAAAGCAAAGGTTCCCACACCGGACTTCGCAATGGTATTCAATCCTATACAGGCAAGAACTGCTATTGAGCAAATGGGGGGTTACCCTGTAGTTATAAAGCCTCCCCTTGGCTCATGGGGACGACTCCTTGCAAAAGTGAATGATGAAGATGCACTGGACGCCATATTGGAACATAAGGAAGTGCTTGGATCTCCTCAACAAAAATCATTTTATTTGCAGAAGTTCATTAAAAAACCAGGCCGTGATATTCGCACATTTGTAATTGATGGAGTAACAATAGCTGCAATATATAGAGATTCACCCCACTGGATTACCAATACCGCTCGGGGCGGAGTAGCCACAAACTGCCCAGTGACAAAAGAGCTTTCTCAAATATCCAAAGACGCATCTGATGCGGTTGGTGGAGGGATTTTATCAATGGATGTATTTGAAACAGAAAGCGGTATGCAGATTAATGAGATCAATCACACCACTGAATTTAAAAATTCAGAAAAACCAACAGGGGTAAGCATCTCGGGAGCAATTGTTGATTATTGTTTAAGCATTGCAAAAAAAATATGATTACCGTATCTATTTTCGGTGCATCAGGTTATGCGGGTGGAGAGTTACTACGCATATTATTGGATCACCCTGACGTAAATATCTTGCAGGCAACATCCCGTCAGTTTGCGGGACAATCTGTTACTGTTGTCCATCCAAACCTTCGCAAAAAAACAAATCTCATTTTTTCAAGCCCGCAAGAGCTAAAAAAATGCGATGTTCTATTTGTTGGGCTCCCCAATTGCGAATCCATGAAACTTATGCCAAACCTCATGAAGCTTGCAGATAAGATTGTAGACCTTGGGGCAGATTACCGGCTCAATGACAAGGCGGTTTTTGAGCATTGGTATACGCAGGAACATGTAAATCCGCAATATATCCCCCAATTCGCCTATGGAATAACGGAGCTACACAGAGACGATATAAAAAAGTCTAACTATGTGGCTTGCGGTGGATGTGAAGCCACAGTGTCTATTCTTTCCCTTTATCCTCTGGTAAAACATAACCTGATTGAAGAGAAAGTAATTATCGATGCAAAAATGAGCAGTTCTCAAGCTGGCAATAAATCCACTCTCTCATCCCATCACCCTGAGCGGGCAGGAGTAGTACGCTCTTATATGCCCTCGGGCCACAGACATACTGCAGAAATCTTGCAGGAACTCGCTCCTTTCAATACAAAAATGGATGTGGCGATTTCTGCAACCGCTATCGATATGGTACGCGGGCTTCTCGTTACTATCCACACGACTCCAAAAAAGGGAGTAACGGAAAAAGATGTGTGGAAAGCATACCGAGCGGAGTATGGAAGCGAACCATTTATTCGCATAGTAAAAGAACGCCAGGGTTTATACCGATTTCCAGAACCAAAAATTTTGCAAGGTACCAACTACTGCGACATCGGATTTGAAATGGACAAAGTATCAAGTCGACTTGTGGTAATTGGCGCAATTGATAATTTGGTAAAAGGCACTGCGGGGCAAGCAGTACAAGCGATGAACATCATGTATGGGTTTCCTGAAGAACGAGGGTTAGAATTTTCAGGCCTGCATCCCATATAATGGGAAATCAAAACCTCAGATTTAAAGGAGTCATCGATACCACCTTCCGTGATGGACAGCAATCTCCGCTTATGTTTGATTCATATAAATACCGCTTATCGCTTGAAGACAAAAAAGATCTTATCTATGGATTGATAAAACTAGGAGTGCGTGACTTTGAGTTTTTTTCACCTATCGTAAGCGCATCTGAATTTGAAGATTTCATTCACCTTAAGGAATATGTGAAGAGTCTTCATATACATAATGTTCGACTGTTAGCCCACTGCCGTTGTCATCCTCATGATATTAAACGAGCAATTGACGCGGGATTTGATGGGCTTAACCTCTATATTGGGATGACCAAGCTCGCTCAAGAATTTAGTCATGGAATTAAGTTTAAAGAAATAATCTCATCGGTAAAAAAAACTCTAAAAGAAGTGCAGGCTACCTATCCCCATTTATATTTGCGGTTTAGTGCTGAGGATAGTTTTAGAACACCGCTTTCGGACCTGTACCAGGTGTACGACGAAGTGCATACATATGTAAACACGCTTGGCATGCCCGATACTGTGGGAATCGCGACTCCTGAAATGGTAAAGGAGAGAGTATCTGCACTCCGAGTGCGATACCCAGACGTAGATCTTGAGTGTCATTTTCATAATGACCGTGGGTTTGCCCTCATCAATGCCGTTACCGCTATTAAAAGTGGCGTTTCCTATGTTGATACTTCCGTATGGGGTATGGCCGAGAGATCTGGAATCACATCTGTTACCGGGCTCCTTTTAAATTTGTATTACGAAGATAAAGCGCTGTGTAAAAATTTTGATTTAAAATTATGCTATCCACTCAATGTGCTAATGGGATCCATCCTTAAACACCAGGTGCCACCCAATGAGCCTGTATCTATTACGAATCGTACACATACTGCAGGAGTGCACCAAAAGGCAGTGCTCAATAACCCATATGTGTATGAAGCACACGATTTATCTATTTTTGGAGTTACGAGTAATAATCTCCTTCTAGGTCCCTTAAGCGGGAAAAATCTCATTCACTACTACTTGAGGGAAATTCAATTTTATGATGTTACTTTTGAAAAGGCTGCTGAGATCGCTGCTGAGTTCAAATCAAAATCAAGCAAAATGAGTAAAAAAAATAAACCAGAAAAAATACTTGCAGAAACTATACATAATTATCACTTGACCAAGTTATCCATTAAAGAGGAATTCTTGAAAAATAGAGTTGAAAACTTAAATTGATTATGGACCAAACAATCGCGGAAAAAATATTTTCAAAACATGTGGGAAGAAAAGTATATGCGGGAGAGTTCGTGGTTGCAAACCTTGATTTGGTGATGGCGCATGATACTACGTGCGCATGGGCTATCGCTCCCTTCCGCAAAATTGCAAAAAAAGTGTGGGATAAAAAAAAGATTTTCATTCCATTTGATCATGCGTTCCCTGCTCCTAATGTACAGATGGCAAAACTCCAAAGCGAAATCCGTGCATTTGCAGATGAGCAAGGGCTTTCCATTACAGTGGATGGAGTGTGTCACCAAATTATGAGCGAAAGACTTATTAACCCGGGAGATCTTATTCTGGGAGCGGACTCCCATTCTCCCACAGGTGGCGGACTTGGGGCAATTACAGTGGGCGTTGGCTCTACTGATGCTGCAATTGCAATGGCTACTGGAAAATGTTGGTTTAAGGTGCCCCATACCATACGAATTAATGTGAATGGAAAGCTCCCCAAGGGAGTGTTTTCAAAAGATATTATTTTGATGATTGCAAAAAAATTTGGCCCAGAGGGTGGTAACTATCGTATACTTGAGTATGGAGGAGATACCATTCGCAGTTTAAGTGTACCTGCCCGACTCACTATCACCAATATGTCCGCAGAAATGGGAGTCAAAGCTGCAATTGTTGAAGCGGATGATAATACAAAAAAATATCTCAAAGAAAATGATCGTGAATATGCATTTGATGAAAAAATTCTTCATAGTGATAAAAATGCGCGATATGAAAAAGTGATGGAATTTAATGTGGATAGTTTAGTTCCCCTTATCGCAAGACCTCCTGATATTGATCGCGTATCTCCCGTTTCCGAAGTTGAAAAGCAAAAAATTAAGGTAGATCAGGTATTTATCGGGTCCTGCACCAACTGTCGTATTGAGGATCTTGATATCGTATATTCCATGTGGCAAAAACATACGTTAAACCCAAAAACGAGAACAATTATCACTCCTGCATCAAAAAAAGTATATCTGCAAACAATGGCAAAAGGGTATGTAGAGTTTTTTATGAAGCGAGGAGCGATTATGCTTACTCCTGGGTGTGGTCCCTGCTTGGGCCGGCACGGAGGAGTGTTATATGACAATGAGGTGTGCGTATCCACATCAAACAGAAATTTTACTGGACGCATGGGAAGTGCAAAAGCGTTTATCTATTTGGCAAGTCCCGCAACAGCTGCGGCAAGTGCTATTACCGGATATATCACAGATCCACGAAAATATATTAAATAATTATCTATACAATATGAACTGGCTATTTGGCGACAATATCAATACCGATTTAATCACTCCCGGACGATACAACATCACCACCGATCCACATGAACTGGCAAAAATTGCATTTATTGAGCATCGACCTGAGTTTGCAAAAAATGTAAAACAAGGTGACTATATTATTGGAGGAAACAACTTTGGATGTGGTTCATCCCGTGAGACTGCAGTAACTTCTCTAGCGGCTTGCGGGATAAGAGCGATTATTGCAAAGTCATTTGCACGAATATTCTATCGAAATTGCATGAACCAAGGAATGCTTGTTATCGTAGCGAATACGGACAAAATAGAAGAACAAGACGTGTTGGAACTAGACTTTAAAAAGCAAGAGATAACAAACAAAACAAAAAAAATAAGTACCACGGCAACCATGCCAACACTTATGTTAAAGCTGTATAAAGCGGGTGGAATCATTTCCTATTTACAAAAAAATGGGCTTAACTCAGTTAAAAATCTATTTGAATAAAATGAAATCCTATACGATATGCACGATTGGTGGAGATGGCATCGGGCCAGAAGTAACAGATGAATCCATACGGCTCCTTAAGTCAACTGGACTAACTTTTGACTTTATTCCAGCAGAGGCGGGGTTTGGTGCATATCAAAAATATGGCATTTCATTACCAGCATCCACGATTGATATGGCTAAAAAAAGCGATGCGATTCTTTTTGGAGCTGTAACGACCCCCCCCAATATTGCTCACTATTTTAGCCCGATTGTGAGGTTACGAAAAGAGTTGAACTTGTATGCAAATGTTCGCCCATTCAAATCTCTTCCAACCCCCTCTCAAAAGCCAAATATAGATTTTATAATCGTAAGAGAAAATACTGAAGGGTTATACAGTGGAAAAGAACATCTAACGGAAGATGGTGCAGTAGCTGAACGAATAGTAACAAGAGTGGGTTGTGAGCGAATAGTAACTTTTGCATTTGATTTGGCTCAAAAGCAAAACAGAAAAAAAGTAACACTTGTTCATAAAGCCAATGTCTTACGAATTACTGATGGTATGTTTCTAGAAACAGGAAGAGGTGTCGCAAAAAAATATCCAAACATTACGATGGAAGACATGTTGGTTGACTCTTGTGCAATGCAACTTATAAAAAAAACGGAGAGTTTTGATGTGATAGTTACTACGAATATGTTTGGCGATATTTTGTCGGACGAGGCAGCAGCTCTTACTGGTGGACTGGGAGTTGCCTCTTCAGCAAATATGGGTGATAAGCGAGGTCTGTTTGAACCTGTACATGGATCAGCTCCAAAATACGCAGGAAAAAATAGTGCCAACCCTCTCGCGAGCTTTTTATCAGTGTGCCTAATGCTTGAATTTTTAGGAGAAGTAGCAGTAAGCAAAAAAATAAAAAAAGCACTTCATAGTTGTCTGGAGGATGGCAAAACAACAGGAGATTTGGGAGGAAAACTGAGTATGACCGAATTTACAAATGCTGTGATACGAGCCCTATGATCCTTATAAAAATTGGTGGAGGAAAAAAAATAAATCTCGACGCGATTTGTTCAGATATAAAAACTCTCATTGATAAAGGTGAACAGATTGTCTTAGTACATGGCGCAAGTACCATACGAGACGAGATTGCCACCTCATTGAACCATCCCACAAAAACAATAATTTCCCCATCAGGAGTAAGTAGTGTTTATACCGATGCTAAGTCTATTGATATTTTTCTTATGGCGTATGTTGGACTCGTTAATAAAAGACTCGTGGAAAAACTTCAGCAACATGGAGTAAATGCTATTGGGTTATCAGGAATTGACGGAAGGCTCTGGCAAGGAAAAAGAAAGAAGGTAGTTTATTCACAGATTGAAGGCAAAACAAAGCTTATTTCAGACAGCATGACAGGAAAAGTGGAAAAAATCAACTCACCACTCATTTCAATTTTAATTGAAAATGGCTACACTCCAGTTCTCTGTCCACCTGCTATCAGCGATGAAAATGAAATCATTAATACTGATAACGACTGGGCAACGGGAGTTATGGTAGGTGCCCTCCATATAGAAAAAATGATTGTCTTATTTGAGGCGCCTGGAATGCTTAAGACATTTGGTGACGAAAAATCTCTTGTTAAAACGATTAAAAAGGATGAACTAGACTCCTACATCCAATATGCGCAGGGGCGAATGAAAAAAAAGGTAATAGGTGCCAGAGAAGCCTTTCGGCTTGGGTTAAAGGCAATGTACTGGGCAGATGGAAGGATTGAAAATCCAGTGATTAATGCATTAGAAGGCGGTGGAACAATTATTAGTTAACTTTTATATTTATGAAAGATTACCAATTTCTTCAGCAGAAATATCTCGCTAACACCTACGTAAATCGGGGACTCTCCTTTATAAATGGAGAAGGTATGTATTTGTATGATGAGAAAAATGAAAAATATTTGGATGTCATGAGCAATTATGGAGTAACTATTTTTGGTCATACTGACAAAGAAATCACCTCCGCCCTTACTCAGCAGCTCAATAAGGTAACTACGCTGCATGGCAGTTTTAATAACGACGCGCGCGCTCTTGCTTCCGAGCTACTGGTAAAACGATGCGGTGAATCTTACCGATATGTATATTGGTCAAACTCCGGAACGGAAGCCACCGAAGCAGCTCTTAAATTCGCTGTGGTTACCACTGGGAAGAAGAAAATTATTACATGCAACCATGCATATCATGGAAAAACGCTTGGAGCTCTCTCAGTTACGGGAGGAGAGAAATACCGCAAACCCTTTACTCCCCTTTTGTGGAACGTAGCATTTATTGAATATAATAATATCCAAGCGCTTGAAAATGAAATTGATGATAACACAGCCGCTTTCATTGTCGAACCTATACAAGGTGAGGGAGGAATCTACCCACCAAGTGAATCTTACTTACAGCAAGTGAGAAAAATATGTACGAAAAAGGGTATATTACTTATCGTGGATGAAATCCAAACTGGGATGGGAAGAACGGGTAGCCTTCTGTCTATTCAGAAAAGTGGAATTGAGGCAGATATTCTTACCCTAGGCAAGGGACTTGCCGGAGGAATACCAGTGGGAGCTACCGTTATCAATCAAAAGGTAGGATCTGCAATTTTTAAGGGGCTTCATACTTCCACTTTTGGAGGAAACCCACTTGCTTGCGCCGGTGTTATCGCAACATTACATAAGTTAACTCCTCAGCTTCTTGAACATGTAGATCAAATGGGGACATATTTCATTGAGAAACTGAGTGGCATTAAATCCCCCAACATTATTGCTGTCCGAGGACGGGGATTAATGATTGGAGTTGAGGTGAAAGAAAATCGCAACGATTATCTAAAAAAATTACAGCAGGTAAAAATACTCGCAATTCCTGCGGGAGATACGGTGATACGATTTTTACCACCATATATTATCGGTAAAGAACATATTGACTTGGTTGTAGCTGAATTAGAAAAGATTATATGAGTTTTTTGCACTATGTGCCGTTTCCTTTTATATAAATCAAAAGAGCCCAGCGTAATTACGGATACGTTAAATGCGTTTGCTCGCATGGCCGAAAAAAGTAGGGCATATGATGGCGATTCTCAATGCGATGGGTGGGGTATATCTTGGCTTGAGAATAACACATGGCATACGTATAAATCGGTGCGTCCCATTTGGGAAGATGTAGACTCATTTACCCAATTCCCCTCATCTACTCTTTATACTATCCATGCAAGAAGCGCATCTTTCCCGCAGCATAAGAACAATATCGAGTACAACCAACCATATATTGATAATACATATTCATTCGTTTTTAACGGACTTCTGAAAGGTGTTACACTCTCTATTCCTGGGAATATTGGCGCTCAAAAAATATGGAATCTTTTAAATGGACAACTTAAAACAAAAAAAGTAGATGTGGGCTTTCATACAGCAGTAGAAATACTTAAAAAAAACGCTCGCGTAGTTCAAGCTCTTAATATGGGTCTAGCTTACAAGGGCTCAATCGCTGCTTATTCTACCTACGCTGAACATCCTTTATATTATTCACTCCACTATGTAGATGAACCATCTTTTAAACTCATATGTTCGGAGCCAATTGAGGGCTTTTCTTTTAAAACCCTCCCCAACAACTCGTTCCTATTGCTATAATATAAGATTAATATGTCTACCGCACAAAACCTTCGTGAGGAACGCCTCAAGAAACTGGAGAAAATCCGTGAAATAGGGTGGGATCCCTATCCTTCTTCCTATGAAAAGAAACAGATGATCAATGAAACAAGAGAGATGGAAGGGAAAGTGGTAAAGACTGCAGGAAAGCTTTTTTCATTCAGGACCCACGGCAACATAGCTTTTGCTGATTTGAAAGATGAGACGGGAAAAATACAACTCTTTTTTAAGAGAGATGTATTGGGAGATGAAGTTTATAAACACTTATCGCTTCTTGATGTTGGGGATTATGTTGGAGTTGAAGGAACAGTTTTAAAAACCACTGCTGGTGAAATCTCAATTGTCCCCACAAAATACACTTTCCTGAGTAAGTCTCTTCAACAACTCCCTCATGAATGGTTTGGACTTAAAGATACAGAACAGCGCTTTAGACAGCGCTATCTCGATCTTCTATTAAACCCAGATGTGAGAGAGCGGTTTAACACAAGAACACGGTTGCTTCGTCATATGCGTGAATACCTAGATGGCTTGGGATTTTGGGAAGTCGAAACTCCTATATTTCACCCTCAATATGGAGGAGCCAACGCAAAACCATTTACTACCCACTACAACGCTTTGGGCCAAGACATGTACCTTCGTATCGCGTTTGAACTGTACTTGAAACGATTGATTTCCGGAGGGTATGAACGAGTGTATGAAATAGGACGAGACTTCAGAAATGAAGGATTCGATCGCTCCCATAGTCCGGAGTTTACCATGATAGAGTGGTATGAAGCATATGCGGATTATCATCGAGTCATGGATGTCACCGAAGGACTATTTAAACACCTTGCACAAAAACTGAATGGCTCCTCAAAAATGAAGATTGATGAAAAAGAAATTGATCTTTCAGGAAAATGGCCTCGCATAACGATGAATGATATCATGAAAAAGGAGTTGGGAATTGAAGTGGAAACAGCTTCTCAAGAGTCTCTTCTAGCCTATTGTACAGAACATTCCATCGGACTCATCGGAGGAGAAACTAAAGGGCAGATAATATTTGCCATATTCGAACATTCCATACCGGAAAAGTTGATTGAACCTATTTGGATAATCGACTATCCGGAAGACGTATCTCCCCTTTCAAAGAATCACCGAAGCAAACCCGGATGGGTTGAGCGATTTGAAGGGTATATCGGAGGGAAAGAAATCTGCGATGGATGGAGTGAGCTCACTGATCCAATAATTCAAAGGCAAAGATTCGAGAATGATCAAAAGGCATCTAGAAAAGATAAATCTGAAGCACAACAGGTTGATGAGGATTTCCTTACTTCCATGGAGTTCGGTATGCCACCGATGGGTGGAATTGGAATTGGAATCGAACGACTTGTGATGTTCTTTACCAATACATGGGCAATACGAGAAGTCATGTTATTCCCAACTTTAAAAATAGAAAAAAAAGTGAAACCTCATGTAACTCTTCCCACTCTGAAAAAAAATGCCCCTCTCACTATTGATAGTGAAGTAAAAAAAGCATTCCCTTCCATTCAAGTAGGAGTTGCAATAATAAGGAATATCTCAATTAAGAAGGAAGACAAAAAATTGCAGTCTCTAATCCAGGGATTGGTAGAGGAACTTCAGAATCAAAATCCTGAATCATTGAAAGATTCGAAAGAAATACTAAGTTACCGGAAACTCTATAAAGAAATGGGAATCGATTGGCATTCCAGACGACCATCTCCAGAGGCACTCCTGCGGAGAATCATGCAAAAAAAAGGATTGTATACGATCAATACCTGCGTTGATGCAGCAAATGTCGTCGTCCTCAATAATAAAATTTCAGTCGGTGTTTTTGATCTTGATAAAATTCAGTCGCCCACCCATTTACGATTTGGAAAACAAGGTGATACTATCCTCCTTTTGGGGAATGAGGAGTCCACACCAATCGGTGAAAAAGAATTGACTTATGTTGATAAGATGGGACCATATAATCTTGATTTCAACTATCGAGATACACAACGAACAGCTGTTTCAGAAGATACGAAGAATCTTCTTATCAATGTCGATGGAGTCTATGACATCGATAGAAAATTAGTAGAAAAAACACTTCAAGAACTCGTAGAGATCATTAGAGAATATTGTGGAGGAGAAATCGAGCTTATCGGTATAGTAGATGAGGCAAATGAACCTCTGAAAAAAACATCGAATGAAATGTCGGAAGTGAAAGAGCCTTATTCTATCTCTCGGGAAACAGCATTTGCGCTGGTGCAAGAAAAGCTGAGTAGTCCCCATCTCGTAAAACATTCAATCGCCGTCGAAGCAGCAATGAAAGGGTTAGCGCGGCATTTTGGAGGGAATGAAAGTCGTTGGGGAATGGTCGGACTTCTTCATGATATCGATTGGGATGTGACGAAAGACGCTCATGACCGACACACAGTGCAAACAGTTGAGTGGCTCAAAGAAATCGGAAATACCGATACCGAATTACATACTGCAATTCTTTCTCATAATCACCATCATAATGGTGAGGGAGAACCGTCTACCCAGATGGAGTGGGCGTTGTATACTTGTGATGAACTTACAGGCTTTATCGTAGCCCGAACCCTTGTTCTACCCACAAAAAAACTAGCCGACGTAACACCCGAATCGGTTATTAAGAAATTCCCTTCCAAATCATTTGCCGCAGGGGTCAATCGTCTCCAGATACAGATGTGTGAAGAAAAATTGGGGATAAAATTAATTGATTTTGTGGGGATAGTATTGAAATCAATGCAAGAAATTGCATCAGACCTATCACTTTAAAGTATTTGTCATCCCCGTGAAGACGGGGATCCAGTAGATAATTGACAAACATTTTCTTTGTTTGTCATCCTCGGGCTTGACCCGGGGATCTATATAATTTTCCTCTGGATTCCCGCCTCCGCGGGAATGACACATGTACCACAATTACTCATTGCCACCCATAACCCTGCAAAAAAGGAGGAATTAAGGAGTGGTTTTTTTCCATTAACCCACGATGGGGTCACGCTTCTTTCATTGGATGAACTACAGATTCATGATGATCCTGAAGAAACCGGCGCGACATTCATTGATAATGCCCGCTTAAAAGCCCATTACTTTGCACTGCACTCAAAACTCCCTGTTGTAGCCGATGATGGAGGAATTGAAATTGACATTCTGAATGGTGAACCAGGAGTTCATTCAAAACGATGGTTAGGAAGGGATGCCTCCGATACTGAGCTTATTGAATTTACATTGCAACAACTAAAAAACATCCCCATCGAAAAGCGCTCCGCTCAATTTACCACATGCCTTTATTATCATAACCCCCACACCGGTTTTGAAACCTCCATCACAGAATCATTGAGAGGACACATCGCATTGCATCCTTCCAATCTTGCAACCAATGGATTCCCCTATCGTGCCTTGTTCATTGTGGATGAATACAGTAAATATTATGATGAGCTTACCGCTCAAGAGCATCATGATATAAACCATCGGGTGCAAGCAGTACAAAAACTCATTCCATTCATAAAAGAAGATTTGTTACAATAATCGTATGCTATCCATTGATTTTATCCGCGAGAATAAACAAAAAGTGCTTGATGCTTTGAAAAATAAGAATAGAGAGGCTGATATTGAAGAGATATTGTTGCTTGACGATCAACGGAAAAAAGGGATTCAAGAAGCGCAAGTGCTGAGAGAAGAACGTAACAGAATTGCGAAACAGCCTTTTACGGAAGAGACTAAAAAAAGAGGGAAAGAAATCAAGGAGCAGCTCAAGATTATCGAGGGAGAACTTGCCACCACCGAAAAAAAATTGGATACACTTCTTTCATTTGTCCCCAGCGTTCCACTTGATGAAGTACCTATCGGACAAAGTGAAAAGGAAAACCAAGAATTGAGAAAGGTCGGCACGGTTCCCGCCTTTGCATTTCCCATCAAAGACCATATGCAGCTTGGAGTGGATCTTGATATCATCGATTTTGAAAGAGGCGCAAAAGTTTCAGGATATCGCGGCTATTTCCTGAAAAACCAAGGAGCAATTTTACACATGGCACTTCTTCTGTATGTGTTCAAAAAATTGATGCTCAAAGGATATACTCCCATGATCGCTCCTGCGATAATAAAAAAATTCACGTTATTCGGATCGGGCCATCTTCCTTGGGGAGAAAAAGAATTGTATAAATTAAACGGTGATGACGACGACACATATCTATCGGCAACTGCAGAAATCCCCATCACCTCCTATTTCAGCAATGAGATCTTGCAAGAAAAAGATTTGCCAAAAAAATTCGTTGCATTTTCTTCTTGTTTCCGAAGTGAGGCAGGCTCCTATGGAAAAGATACAAAAGGATTGTATCGCGTACACGAATTTTGGAAGATTGAGCAAGTGGTGATCGGGAATAATGATATGGATAATGCACGCAAAATACATGAAGAACTCCAACAAAACGCGGAAGAAATCTTGACAGACTTGGGTCTTCCCTATCGTGTACTCCTTATGTGTACAGGTGATATGGGAGAACCACAAATAAAGAAATACGACATTGAAACATGGATGCCATCTCGTGAAGGATATGGAGAAACCATGAGTAATTCGATGATGGGTGATTTTCAGACGAGAAGACTCAAGATAAAATACAGGAATAAACATGGGGAAACTGCGTATTGCTATTCATTCAATAATACGGCAGTTGCATCCCCAAGAATTTTGATAGCGCTACTTGAAAATTACCAGCAGGCTGATGGGTCCATCCTTATCCCAAAAGTTCTTCAGGAGCTAACCGGATTTGCTAAAATCGAGGCTAAATAAGATAAATCATGTGTCATCCCGTGCTCCGACACGGGATCTATACGATATCCATTTCTAGATCCCGACTTTTTGACCAGAGGTCAATCGCCCTTTGGACGACGTCGGGATGACAAGTTTCAAATTTCTAATATATTTGGTATTGATTTTTATATTTAATATATTATAATGAGTACAGAATGAACGCACGAAATTTTTCCTTTATTATTACACAACTCGTCCTTACAAAAGGGCGCGGTGTGTGATGATTTAGGAAAAAGATCATTACAAAGCACCCGCCCACAAGGCGGGTTTTTCAGTATTATGGGAGAATTTTTGCTATTCGCGATGATAATCGCAATAGTATACAAATTATTGTAAGTTACCTATGAATCAGCGCATGTTGAGTGCTATTGTTTTCGTTATTATTTTACTAAATAAGAATCAAATAACATTTTTCTTCTTTTTTAGCCCGTCACGGCGGCATTATTTGATATGAATTAAGTCAAATACCAGCCCGCCGCAAGGCGGGCTTTTCAGTTGACGAGTACTATTTATTAGTTTTACCTACAAATATGTTAGAAATAAAACAGCTCATACCATGTAATAGTCATCTATTAGCAGGATTACATGACGAGAATTTCAGGCCGACTATTGCGCCAAATTCTTTACCAGTACACAAAGGAAGGATATTATTCGAGCAGAATGGCCCAGCAACGGACTTTGCAACTGTGGTGAGGGCGCCGATTTGTTTATTATCAGAAGGTGATACAGATCTATTAAGAAGAATTGACAATCCTGAGGAAGGATTAACTGTGTTGAAGACAATAAGTTCTAATTCACCAACAGCGGCTGTATTGTTTGATGCCTATAAACACATAAAGAGTAATCCGACTATCGCCTGGTTCTCAGAAGATTCATTTTTTGCTAATACGGTATCTGGAGCAATCGGTTTGTCTCCTGGTGTCTTACTACCCATATTCCAAAGCCAGGCAAATAACACGGCCGAATTGTTGTCAAGGCTGGCTGGCAGTAAAGGGATGAGGACTAAAGTTAGACAATTCTCATTTTCGAATATTGAAGTTCAACAAGCAATTGCAGAGGCGATTCATTTAGCATCTCAAAAACTTGGATATCAATCAAAAGATAGAAAAAAACTAAAAGGATCTTCTGCTGCAATTGTGGGGGCAACTCATGCTCTATTTCCACTAATCAACAGCCTATTGTCAAACTCAAACGAATTAACAGCCGTTCAAGGTCCAATACATTTAGAAACGATTCCTCCACATTGGATTACAAATACAGCGCTATCAACGGTGATAAGATTTGTTAATCAAGCCGCAGCAGATTGGCAATTGTGTCATCGAACTCTTATGCCGTGTTTGTATAATGGTGAACCAATAGGTGAATTTTCTGCATTTGATGTAAATGGTGACAGCCCACAATTGAGAAGGGACCAACGGTATAAATTGGCATTATGGGCTAAACTATCTCCGTTTCCTTTAACAACTAATGCCGTTTTTGGTCACGCTATAGGCTTGATGGAAGATTGTGCTGTAGCAGAAAACATGAAGACCCTAATTGAAGCAGAACGTACCGATGAAACTACTATTGGTATACAGGTTCACGAATTATTAGCGGCACAAATTGATGATTATTTAAGTAGTATTAAATTTTGGAAATAACAATATGAAAAAGCTTAATATAAGTGACATTGACAAATTGCTCCTAGGCAACAGCTGGTATGCTACTGGAGGAGGATTTCCTATCCAAAGAGCAAGAAATATCTTTTCAAGCATTCTCACAAAGAAAATATTAATTCTTCGAACACTTGATGAATTTAAAGACGAAGATTATCTATGTGTCGCATCAGGAGTAGGAAGTGTTAAACACACTAATGTGGATATAACAAAGAAATCTACACTTGGAATAAGAATGCTTGAAAAAATGACTGAGCACAAAATAAAAGGGATAGTGAGCGGTGAAATTGGTTTGGAATGTCTTGCTGCAGAGACAGCAACAAAATTATCCCTGCCACTGGTAGACACCGACATGAAAGGGGGGAGAGCAGCTCCCGAACCTCCAATCAATATGTTTAGTCTAAATGGAAAGAGTTTAACTCCTATGGTCGCAATTAACACGGATGGAGATATCACAACTCTAGAAGGCGTATCAAATCCTTCTAAAACAGAATTTTTTTTACGAAATTTCGCAAATTTGGCCTCGGGATGTTTTGTTGCCTGGTGCCCCAGAAAGGCCATAGATTATAAAAAAAATCTAGTAAGAGGAACCATTAGCAGAGCTATACGTTTAGGTGAATTGATTAAGGCAAAGACTAATGTGGACGAAATTTTGAGAACTGTTTCTGGAAAAAATATCTTTTCAGGCTTCATTACAAGCATTATCGAAAAAGAAATGAAGGGATTTCTTATAAGAAAAATAAAGATAAAGAATGGAAAAGATATTGCTCAAGTTTGGGTAAAAAATGAAAATTTAGTCGTCACGGTTGATCAAGAGGTTGTTGTGACCTGTCCAGACTTAATTACCTTGATTAACTCTAAAAATAATATTGGAATTCATAACTCCAACCTGAATATAAATGATGCGGTTACAATAATTGCCTTACCCCACAGTAAAAAATGGCATAGTGCACAAGGTTATGAATTATTTAGCCCAAAACATTTCAATCTACCATTTAATGTCAAGAAAATATAAGTTTATTGGTACAATTACTTTATACATATGCAGCAAAAAATATTAGATCTCCTCAAACAACTCGTATCCGTTGAATCAGTCGATTCTAAAAAGGAAAAACTCCAAGAAGTGCTTGATGTTGCCCTGGCTCAACTTGATGGATATACTATTGAACGATTTAACCAAAATAATCATCCAAGTATCCTGGCATATGTAGGAAATAAACGCCAGGAAAAATTTAAAATCATCTTCAATGCCCACTTGGATGTGGTCTCGGGAAGACCAGATCAATTTGTCCCTCTGGAAAAAGATGGTAAATTATATGGTCGGGGAACCAATGATATGAAGGGGGGAGGAGCCGTTGAAATTCTTGTCTTTAAAGAACTTGCAAAAACACTTCCCTACCCAATCGCATTGCAGTTGGTAACAGATGAAGAGATAGGGGGATATGATGGAACACAGTTGCAGATAAAAAACGGCGTGCATGCTGAGTTTGTTATTGCCGGCGAACCAACTGACTATGGTATAAATAATAAAGCCAAAGGCATTATTTGGATGAATGTAAAAACAAAAGGTATTGCGGCCCACGGTGCATACCAATGGAAGGGAGAAAGCGCCATTCTTAAAATGAAGAAAGCACTCGACTCAATTGAGAAAGAGTTTCCCGCTCTTACCAAGGAAGAATGGAAAACAACAATTAATATTGCAAAATTGGAGACTTCAAACTCAACATATAATAAAGTTCCCGACGACTGTGTGATGAAGCTTGATATTCGATTCATTCCTGAAGATTGGAAAACAATAAAACCAAAAATAGAAAAAATGTTTGAGGGAATGGAGCTAGAATTTTTGGAGTTTGAACCTCCTCAACTCACCGATGAAAATAATAGGTTTGTCCGCTCTCTTCAAAAGGCTACCCAAGCAGTAACGGGGAAAAATGCAGAAATTATTGTTAAGCACGGAGGGTCTGATATTCGTCATTTCAATGGAGTACATGAAGATGGCGTTACGTTTGGACCCGTTGGTGAGGGGCTTCATAGCGATAACGAATGGGTCGATATAAAAAGCTTAGGAGAGTATTATCAAATTTTGAAGAAATTTTTGGTACAGTTAAAGTAAGATTACGGTTTCTTTGTTGGAGTGACATCCACTGTTCCCAGTATGGAACTGGAACAGTTCGCCTTTGATTCCGTACCCTGTACGAAGTACTCTGTTTTCCCAAAGTAACATTGCTTTTCAACAAGACCAGGTGGTTTTTCATACCAATGAGCTCCATACTTCGTAAGAAGATATGACATCATCCTATTCCAAATAGGCGCAGCTCCCGTTATTCCTGATGCCAAATATTGATCCATTGGAGTATTGTCATTATTCCCTACCCACACCGTAACAACGAAGCCGGGCGTATATCCTATCGTCCAATTGTCTTTTTTCATATCGGTAGTTCCTGTTTTTACTGCCACTTTATATCCTGGGATTTCAAGAGCAGATCGCGTACCAAACTCCCAACGACGAGCAAAGTTGTCAGATAAAATATCGGAGAGTATATAACTTGTTTCCTTGCTTACCACTCTTTTTTTCTTTGGACTATAATCGAATAAAGTTTCATTTCTCGCATCATATATTCTTTTTACTCCCGTAACCGCAACTCGCTCTCCCTGGTTTGCGAGAGTTCCAAAGACAGTCGCCATATCTGTCATATGAACTTCCCCTCCCCCCAAGGTAAGCGAGAGCCCAAATCGTGATGAATCATCCCATGTGGTAATGCCCATTTTTTTGGCAAGGGACACCATTTCTTCAACTCCAAATGTATTGAGCAATTTGACTGCAGGAATATTGAAGGAGTTCGCAAGAGCATATCGTAATGGAACACGACCATGAAATCGTCCATCATAATTTACCGGGACATAGGGAGCTCCACCTGATATCCCAAAGGCTGTGGGAACATCATCCAATATCGTTGCAGCAGAGTATCCATTTTCAAGAGCCATCGCGTACGTTACCGGCTTTATGGAACTTCCTGGCTGACGAAATCCAGTTGTTACGTTAAATGCACCTGATGGTTCTGCAAAATAATCCACAGAGCCGACCATCGCA
>Ga0210027_1001091_pt1 | contig 26051 bp, 21 predicted proteins | sample CryGeymeta201510_FD_183978 | JGI IMG/M metagenome (GOLD analysis project Ga0210027, IMG submission 183978) | Groundwater microbial communities from Crystal Geyser aquifers in Utah, USA - Crystal Geyser metaG 2015-10 (SPAdes) (version 2) | ecosystem: Environmental > Aquatic > Deep subsurface >...
TTAACTTTTGCGGATGGTGCGTCAACTCTTGTGTTTAAAGTCGATAACGGCTATATTGCTGTCATCCGACGAGACGATTGCAAAATTGACTTAAAAAGACTACAAAAACTAGCCGGCACAAAATTGCTTAAGATGGCAACCAATGAGGAATTTTCTGAACTTACGAAACTTGAACCGGGGGCAGCGAGGATATATATTCCAGAAGTACAAAAAACCTTCATCGACGACAAAGTAATGGAGCGGGATTTTGTTCAGGCGGGATCCGGTAGTTTCATGTGCAGTATTCAATACCGAGTCGAGGATTTGGTTAAATTACCCAAATCAGCCATCGTTTCCCTTTCGGAATTGATGATACACGATTCAAAATCAGGCGGTTCCACTTCCAAAAAACTTGTTTTGTCCGGTATTCGTGCAACGGGGCGACTACATCTTGGTAACTATCTTGGGGCGGTAAAGGGAATGCTTGAACTTCAAAATGGCAATCATTATAAAACGCTCTATATGGTGGCAGATGCCCACACAGTTACTACTCCCTATAAAATTGAGGAGTTACAGAAAAATAGACGGGAAGTGATTATTGATTATCTATCTGCTGGACTTGATCCGGAAAAAAGCATTATTTTCCAACAAGCAGAAGTAAATGAACATTTTGAATTAGCATTCTACTTTTCCTCGGTCATGTCAATCGCCCGCATGCAACATCTTCCCACATTCAAAGAAAAAATAAAGCAACATCCACAAGGAAGTACCATGGCACTCCTTAACTACCCAGTTCTTATGGCGGCAGATATTCTCGTTTATAAAGCGGGTCTCGTTCCCGTTGGGATAGATCAAGAACCGCATTTGGAAGTCGCACGAGAAATTGCGCGTAAAATGAATCAACTCTACGGGACAGACTTTCCCGAACCAGTGCGATTCGCTACAAAGGGAGAGTATATTCCTTCGTTAAAAGGTGAGGGAAAGATGAGTAAATCGGTAGAGGGGAGCTATATAAACTTGACTGATAGTAAAAACATTATTCAAAAAAAAATTCGGTCTATACCAACAGCTTCGATTGTAGGAGGAGAATTCACTCCGGGCCTTAAAGTACTATTTAAACTTGTTGAACTTTATCTTCCAGAAAAATTGGAAAATTACAAAGAAAGATTTAAAAAAGGATCTCTGATGTTCTCTCAAATGAAAGATGAGTTAGCTCAGACAATTTATGAAGATTTAAAGCCATTTCAAGAAGAGCGTGCCAGATTAGAAGCTAATCCCGAATATGTTGATAAAGTTATTCGAGAAGGCGCGCAAAAAGCAAAAACAATCGCCCAGAAAACAGTAAAAGAAGTCAAAGAAAAAATGGGATTGAGTTAATTTCTGTCATGCTGGAGGGAGCAGAACGCGACCGATAGCATCTTTATGGGAAAATCATATTGTGTCTATATACTTTCAAATAAATCAAATACCGTCTTATATACTGGAATCACCAATAATCTCAAAAGAAGAGTTTTTGAACACAAACAAAAAATAGTTGAGGGATTTACAAAGAAATATAATGTTGATAAATTAGTATATTTTGAAGTGTATAATGACCCTCAATCAGCTATAGAACGAGAGAAGCAAATTAAAAACTTATTGCGAAAAAAGAAAGAATTACTTATCAATAAGGAAAATTCTGAGTGGTATGATTTATACGATAAATTGTAATGATTAGGGAGATGCTATCGCTTTGCCAAGCTAAACTTGGCTTCGCTCCAGCATGACAATATGGTTTGGAAGTAAATTAGATTTATTGAGATGATTATATGAAACGAAGACTTGATGTTCTTGATGGGCTCCGAGGATTCGCGATCATATTGGTATTCCTGAATCATATAGATTCACATTTTATCGCCGAGGCGATGCCTTCTTTTTTTAGACCATTTATCTACTTTCTTTTTACGAGTGGGAATCTTGGCGTCACTTTCTTTTTTATCCTCTCGGGTTTTCTCATGGGATATTTGTATAAAAATCCTCAGCCGAGAGAGTTCATTGAGCGAAGGTATGCACGAATTTTTCCCCCATTTCTCGTAATGGTGATTTGTATGTGGATTTTTCGACTGTACCCTTCCATACCCTTAATAACAAGGATTACCCTTATTTTAAGCGTTGCAATTTTTGCCCGAACCGTATGGATATATATAGTCGAACGTTTTCATAAGGGAAGTGCGTTGATTAGGATTTTTTTTCTTCTTCAGATTGGAGTCACGTTTTGGTATGGGTTTATCATCATGAGGCACCCACCAGTTTGGTTTGACTCCCTCCCTTTTCTTTTAAAAGAAGGGACTATTTTTGCGACGAATGCGACACTCACTTTACCGCTAGGCAACTATATTCCTCTGCTTGATGGCGTGTACTGGAGCTTGGCTCCTGAAATGATATTTTATCTGTTGTATCCCTATCTCTTTTCCCCGACAGTACAGACTATGAGGAAAAAAAGCAACATCTTTATTGCAGTATTTATAGTATCTCTATTCTCATTATTTTTTGGGCTCTCAATGCTCTTCAAGCATTCTCAAGGATTAACCATGCTCTTTATAGAGTACTTTATCTATTTTTGCGGGGGAATCATAATCGCCAATACGCTCCCTGACACAACAAAGAAGGCATCACGATTTTACTACTATTTGATCAATCCGATAACGTTTTTACTACTCCTGTTTCTTTCCTATTTCTTTCTGAACAAATCATTTGGTACTAATGCAGTTATTATACGTTTACTTCTCATTTTTCCTTTTGGATATATTGTCTATTCCCTTATACAAAAAGAAACATTACTTACTCGTCTGTTTCAACGAAAAACCTTTCTTTTTTTGGGAACAATAAGCTACTCCATGTATATCGGACATACCGCAATTATTGATGGTGTGCATCTTATTTTCAAACCATACAATGCCTGGACCAACATTCTTTTTTTGTTGGGCACTGCTTTCGTCTTTCTATTGGTATCGACTATGCTCCACTACATTATTGAAAAGCCATATTTCCAGTTTAAACCGACAAAAAAATTACTAGCTTTACCAGCGCAAAATAGTAAAACCGCCTATGGGATAGTATTCATGGTTATTTTATTCATATTTTTTTCAACATATACGTCTGACTATAATTTCTTTTCAGTTCAAAAAAAATATACGAATATTATTCCTTCTTCTATTCTCCTTTCTCATATCCCTTATACATTTTCTTTCATTTCACAGGAAAATAACATGGGTGTTATTCTCGTACATCTCACCAATGCGGTTGGGGACATGTTAACCAAGACTGAAGCCATAGATCCCAACAAGCACCAACGATTTCAGATTCGTATGAAGGAACAGGGAATGATGCAGTGGTACGCTTCTCAAGATACTGCTCCTGCGGAAATAGGCAATAGCTCTTCCTATCCGTTTGGCTTTCCCCCTATTATAGATTCAAAAAATAAAACATACATCGTTGAGATGTCCATAAAAGATATCGATTATACATCTACCGTTATTTTCAATAAGGATACATATCCTCTGACAACAATTCACCAAATACCTAAACAAACGCTTCTTAAAAATCCTCTTAAACTTCTAGCTCATGTCACCGACAGACTACAAACTGCATTTACAAATCCGGAGGCTCAATTAGTTGGCGCTTGTATTACTCCTTTCTTTCTTCTTCTTTTTGCTTTATGATAAGTCAACTAACTTTTTATACTATTCATAACTGAAAATTGCTAATATATTGTATTGTGCTAGATGTGTCATTCCCGCGAAAGCGGGAATCCAGTTGATGATTACCATTTTTGAATTGAAATTTATAGACTGGATCCCCGCCTCCGCGGGGATGACAAACATATTTATTATATTTTCTTATGATCCCCCTTGCAGAGCTACTAAGACCCAAGAATCTCGATGAAGTCATTGGACAACAGCATTTAGTGGGGAAAAAGAAACCGCTGAGAGCCTTGCTGGAAGTGGGGAAAATAACCTCCCTTATTCTCTGGGGTCCTCCTGGATGCGGAAAAACAACTCTTGCTCGGCTCATAGCTTCGTATGTCGATGTGGAATTCATTCAGTTTTCTGCAGTTACAGGAGGGGTCGCAGAAATACGTTTGGTAATAAAAAAAGCAAAAGAGGACCAAACGCTTTTTAAAAAACAGACCGTTTTGTTTGTCGATGAGATACATCGATTTAACAAAAGTCAGCAAGACGCGTTTCTTCCCCATGTTGAGGACGGCTCAATTATTCTCATTGGAGCAACCACTGAAAACCCTGGATTTGAAGTGAACGCTCCCCTTATTTCTCGCTCTCAAGTATATGTTTTACATGCCCTTACCGATGAAGAAATGAGGGAAATTGTGAAGCGAGCTACTGAATACTACAAGGGATATACATGGGATGAGAGGGCTTTGAAACATATAATAAAAAGCAGTAATGGGGATGCGCGGACCGCGATAAATGCAATTGAACTTGCATCTTCTTTTGGGAGAAAAATCACTCTCAAACTTGCTGAGGAAGCTATCCAACGAAAAGCTATCTATTTTCACTACGATACTATTTCCGCATTCATTAAAAGCATGCGGGGAAGCAATCCGGACGCCACAGTCCATTATCTGTCTCGAATGATTAAAGCGGGAGAAGATCCTGTTTTTATAGCCCGAAGAATGGTGATATTTGCGAGTGAAGATATAGGAAATGTTCAACCAACTGCATTAGTTGTTGCAACAGCCTGTATGCAAGCTGTTCATATGATTGGCATGCCAGAATCTGGATTGATTCTCGCTCAAACCGCAACGTATCTGGCTACTGCAAAAAAATCCTTGTCATCCTCTACTGCATTTTGGGAAGCGATGAAGGACATTGATGAAGAAAACCTCGCTCCCATTCCTCTTCACCTACGAAATGCTTCAAATAAAGTGATGAAAGAGCAAGGGTATGGAAAGGGACACACTCGATATCCATGGAAAGTTGAAAAAGAAACGGGTAATAAGGTAGAGCAGGAATATCTTCCTAAAAACCTTCAAGGAAAGAAATACTATACATCTGACTGGAAATGAGGTATCTCTGTGTCAATCCCCTCCTCCGAGTTCTAAAGAAATTGTATAATTGCACCCTAAAAACATGCTATCATTTTATTAATGATAGTTCTAAAAAAAATTAAAGGATTAAGTTTAATTGAGCTTCTTATTGTTATTTCAATTATCGGTTTTCTTTTACTTTTTATTGCGCCTCCAATTCTAGTCCAACTTCAAAAAGCTAGGGATGGTAAACGAAAACTTGATATAAACTTAATTCAAAAAAGCCTTGAAGAGTATTATGATTCAATCGGCTGTTATCCGGAAAGATTACCTGAATGCGGAAAGCCTTTTGTAGATTTCTTATCTGGCATGCCATGTGATCCGAAAAGCAAATCTTTTTATCCATATATTACGACAGGAGAAAATTGCAGTCCATACTTTAAGCTCTATGCAAAATTAGAGCGAAACGATGATCTAAATATAAAAATGATTGGCTGCGAATATGGTTGCGGCCCTAATTGTGCTTATAATTTTGGCGTTTCTAGTTCTAACATTTCTTTGGACTATTGTGAACCGCCAATAACGCTTAGCCCAACAATCTATGTGTCTCCAGGTCCATCATCAACACCTTCGCCGACTCCGATCCAGTATGTTTGTTCTCCAGCTTCCGGGCCTCATCCTGAAGGCCAGTGCGGGCCGTATGCAGTTCCGACATTAAGTGAATGCCCAAAAATTTATCCTAATGATCCAACTTGCCAGTACGAGTGTTATTTAAAAGTAAACCGATGCAAAAACACCAAGGGAAAATTTAAGCAATAAATGTCAACGTGATTCATCTATGACCGTCGAATTAACTCTTTCCAATGGAACAATTTCTTTTTCATACGTAAACTCCCCAACTTTATCCCATGACCCTTCCTTAAAAGATGTTATTCCTGTATCCGAAACGATATAGAGATAATCGTTTAAATAAAGGCCACGTTTCACAGAAGGCGCCTCCAACGCCTTTACCAGAGAAAGGGACTGATCTTTGTAGGAAAGTACGTACCCTCCTCTACTTCCTGGAAGAAAAAATATTTTATATTTTGGGTCTTGTAAAAATGCATGATGATTATCCAGTGCTTCCGACCAGTACTCTCCAGCCAACTCATACTTTGATATTTCCTTCGGGGCCATTGGATCTGAGACGTCAAAAAGCGATAATTTTACTTGTTGCTCTCGTCCGATACCTAAAATCAAGTGTGTTTCCAGTGGATGTAGATACGATGAGTACCCAGGAATTTTAAGCTCTCCCGTTAGCTGGGGGGAGTTCCCCTTTGAAAGATCAAGAACATAAAAGGGGTCGGTTTGCCTAAAGGTAACCACATATCCTCTGTCTTCTATGAAGCGGACCGAGTAAATCCGCTCGGTTTTACCTAAATCCTCTACTGCCCCTTTTACCTCCAAACTTTTGCCCAATACATAGACGTCGCTCACCTGCTCTATATTACTATTTCTCCCAAACATATAAAATGGGCTTTGCCCTCCAATAGTTGTTGCAACACGTAAATCTCCCTTCCACTCATCGAGTGAGAATTGATTGAGAGTAGATCCCGGGACTTTCCCCGCTGCTTGAATGGAGAGATTGGAATTTTTTACTTTAATAATTCCAGTATATTCAAATGATCGTTTATTTTTAGCGATAAAACGTTTAAACGTATTATTGAGTTGATTTTCCAATTTCAATTTTTCACTAGCATCCATTCCGTAGATATATTGAGAAAGGATTGAATTTATTTCAATTTCCTTCGTAGATTGAGAAAGATCATATTCTTGTAACTTCGCCATTTTATTCTCGATATAAGCGGGAAATATTCCTTTGTTTTCAGAAATAAATTGATTGAGGATAGTAACGCCTGTTTCCGCTCCTTGATAACTGATATAAAGATTATCTGGTGACATGTAAACCGTACTTCGCCCCATTTGTCCTATAAATGACACTGTTTTGTCAATAGCTCCTGATTGGGGGTTGATTTTTAATACGGTATAAACTGAGTCTGCATCTGGTCTGCTTGACGGTGCATAGACATCTGTACACCGTATATTCATGGTTGTTTTTCCGCTCACCAATGGAATCGGACATGGTCGGGGAAGTTGAGGCGTAGATGAAGTGATGAGATAGAGAAATTTATCATAGAGACGAGCCGCTACTTTTTGTGACTTTTCAGAAAAGGGTAGTTCCCAAAGCTTTTTTGGAATAGTTGGATTGAGGATTGAATAGCCTACTAACTGTAAAGACCCATTTGTGGAGCTTTTGGCAAAAATCACCATTACTTTATCTGAAATAATCATTTCTCCACTGACAGGAAGAGAGCTTTGTAATTTCATGAGAGATGGAGGAAGTGCCTGAATCGCAAGTAGTTCACTCGTTTGCTCAAACTGTGGAGGCATTATGGTACGATTCGGCATACCTATTTTGGAAGAAGGTAAGTTGGTATTGAGATATCGATATTGTTTTTCCCGAGAATAATAAACAGAGGAACCGTCTGTTTTCACGATATCTGGTTCATCAATTCCCACAACTTGTACGTTTGTGCTAGAGGCGCGTTCTATCGACTCTGGAGCAGCACCCGTTGCTTTCATCATAACATCCCCTCCGCCCACAACAGGGAAACTGTTTGCTCTGTTAGTCTGGCCCGTACTTAGTAATGTGATAAAGTCTGCATCGGAAGAAATTTTTTTCACCTCATCTTTCCTGAGCAATGGACTTTTTAATGGATTGCTTGATTTATCAGTTTTTTTTGTTCTAACTACAAATCCCGCAACACCAAGGAGGACAAAAAAGAGAATAAAGTAAACAAGCGGTGAATATTTTTTTTCCATATATTTATACTACATTACTTTTTAACCCTTTTCTACTTCCCAAAAGTGAGCTCCCAAAGCGTCCCATTTAATCCTTCGTTCATCCGCTTCCGAGATGTCATATTGATTATTGACAAAGTAAAATACCGACCCCGCTGTTACAGCAACATTCACAACACCATGGGCCACCCCCCGAGGAACAACAACGAGTTTGGATGTTCCATTCCCCATTACTATCTTCATCGATTTTCCTTTTGTGGATGAATTCTCCCTGCAATCCCATAGTCCTAATATCATGTGATCTTCTGGAGCGACATACCAAACATCTTCTTGCTTGAAATGGAGATGCCATGCTTTTATTGAACCAGGGAGCAATGTGGACCTGTTAATCTGTCTCACTTGGATATCGGGGAACAACTCCAAACGTCCGGTTTCGTTAAGCCTAAGCAAATCCTCAAAGGTACCGTCTTCCCCCGCCATTCGTTTTACTTCCACTACCTTCACGCCTTCTATCACATTTTTCTTCGAATAGTCCTGCACAAACACATCTTTTTGTAAACCACTTGCGATATCTTTCAATGTTAAATCTGCCATTTGTATTGACTGTAAATTGGTAACGAATATTAAATTATATCACTCATATCGCTATTGTTTTATGTGTCATTCCCGCGAAGGCGGGAATCCAGGCTAAAAATACATTATTTGCGTTGAAAATTATCATCTGGATCCCCTCCTTCGAGGGGATTACGGGCATGGATTCTTCTTTTTTCATCCTCGCTAATCCACTGCTTTGTAAGATTTTCTACTTCTTGATTTGTGTAGCAACACTCTCTAGTCTTTTGCCTCTCTGTTGCAGTTTTATGAGTTACAATTCCAACAGTAACTGATAAATTCAGACTATCGACAAATCCACACATGGGAAGATAAACGAGCATATCTGCCATTTGTTTTGCTGTTTTAGTAATGCCAAATCCTTCGTTCCCGAATACAAACGCGGTTTTTTGTTTCGGTAATTCAAATGTATTGAAGGACTGCGCTGTTGTGTCTATCGCAGTTGCAACGATGTAAAATCCCTCTTTTTTGAGGAATGAAAAACACGCTTCTGAGCTCGTCCATGTTTTCACATTTAGCCATTTATTCGCCGAGGCTGAAGTGAGCTTGCCAAGCTTTTCAGGGTTAAACTCTTTTTCCGTTTCAAAAATAACATGAACCGTCTGAATTCCAAAAGCGTCACAATTACGCAAAGCTGCGGCTGCGTTGTGCGGATCATGGATATTTTCAAGAATCACCACATCCTGTATCCTATTTGAGGCTACTGTTTTGAGTCTATTTATTCGTTCGTCTGTGAGCATACTACTTATGGAATTGCTTTAAATTTTCTTTTACCCAATCATAAAAATCAACCTCTAAAAATTTCAAAAACTCATCAAATTTTTTCTCTGAAAATTCCGTTTTGTCTTCTTCGCAATATTCTTTGAACATTTGCTCTATTTCTTGGATGTTAATAACATTATTATTTTTCATAATTAAAACGTTGTATACATCCTCGGATAGTCTTTATATAAATTAATTGCCTGCTCGTAAATCCTTTCAATCATCTGATCAACTTCATCTAATGAAATATTGTGTTGTAATAAAATCAATCGAACGTCGGCTCGAATTCTTGCTTTAATAATTTCATGATTAGTCCAATCAATAGCAATATCTCGTCTCAATGTTTTAACAATTTTTTTAACCAAATCTTTAAAGTCTTGATCTTTTAAAGATTTTTTACCTAAAGACAAAGCGTCATAAAAAGCGGTCTCTTCCGACGTTAATCCTAATTCTTCACCAGCTCCTTGGGCTTTTCTTATTTCTTTTGCCAATTCGATAAGTTTCTCTATCACTTTCGAAGAGTTAATAATATTATTTTCATATTCCTCAATTATTTCCTCAAGCGTTTTTAATAATGATTGATAACGAAATAGATTTGTTTTCATTCTCATTCGTAAGTCATCACTAAGCAGTTTTCTAATTGCTTCAATCGTCAAATTTTTTAAATGGGAATTTTTTATATCTTGCAAAAACTTTTCGTCAAGAATGGAAATATTAGGTCTATCCCGTTTGGCAAAAATGTCAATTACTCCTTCGGCTTTGATTCCCTTGGTAATAAGATTTCTTATGGCTGTTTCAGTATTTTTATCGATATAAATTGGGTCAACTAAAGTATTTTTAATGATTGCTTTTCTTACCCCCTCAAAAAACTCAATGTCATCTCTTATTGCGTTAGCTTGCTTATGAGGCATTGCCAAAGAAAATAGTTTGTATAACTGGGAAGATATATCCAAAAATCTTTTCTTTCTTTCGTTATCAATTCCACCTGTCCTCAAATCAGTTAAAAGGGAGTTGACTGCTTTGGAAAATATTTCGTTTAATTTATCACTTGATGATTTTTTCCAATCTTGATAATTAATATCAACAAAAAATTCTTTAACCTGATTATATTTTTCCAACATTTTTACGATTATTTCTTCAATTGGAAACATTGCTTGTTTTTGAATGTCTGAAGTATAGATAGCTAAAGCCTTTTTTAAATTATCGGCCACGCCAATATAGTCAACGATCAATCCGCCCATCTTGTCTTTATAACGTCTATTAACCCGGGCAATTGCCTGCATTAATGTATGGCCTTTTAAAGGCTTATCCAAATAAATCGTATGAAGACAAGGTACGTCAAATCCAGTCAACCACATATCACATACTATTACCAGTTTTAAAGGATCATCGGGGTTTTTAAATCTTTTTTCTAACTCTTTATTATCTAATTCTTTTTGAATTTCATCTTTGTAATTTTTATTACTTGAAATAACAACGGCTGTTTCCGGAGCATCTTTCATCTTAGAAATAATCTGATACATTTTGGCAGCAATTCTTCGGCTCATTGTCACTATCATTGCTTTACCTTCAAGACTACGATTATTAAAATGAAAAACAATATCTTCGGCAATTTTTTGTAATCTATCATCTCCTCCGATTGTCTCTTCAATTCTCGCCCATTTTTTCTTTATAAATTCTTTTGTCTCAAAAGGATGTTCTTCGACCAGTTTGTCAAAATCTTCATTAATGTAATTATTCATTAAGTGCAAAGGGACGAGTCTTCCTTCATAATAAATCGGTACAGTTGTCCCGTCTTCGACCGACCGGTCAATAGGATACTGACTAATATGATTACCAAAAACCATCTGGGTATTTTTATTATTTAAAGCAATCGGTGTACCTGTAATTCCCATAAATGAAGCGTTTGGTAAAACATTTCGAACATTTCCTGCATACTCGGCATATTGTGATCGGTGAGCTTCATCAGAAATGACAATGATATTGTCTTTAGTTGAAAGTGGCTCATCCATATCAAACTTTTGAATAGTGGTGAAAAGAACTTCAGCACCGGCACCTTTTAATTTATCAGTTAATCCCTTAATGCTTTCTGCCTGCTTGGCCATAGGATATCCGGTTCGTAAAAAAGTTTTATAAAGCTGTTGATCAAGATCGTTTCTGTCTGTCAAAAATAAAAATGTCGGGCCTTTTAATTCTTCAATTTTCTTTATCTTATTGATATAAAAAACCATTGATAGTGATTTTCCACTTCCTTGCGTATGCCAAAAGACACCTATTTTTTTATCACCCTTGACGGCCTTTAATGTAGAGTCAATCGCCCGATTGACGCCAAAATACTGATGATACATGGCTATTTTTTTGGTGTATTTAGAAGCGTGTTTTTCCGCATCGGCCTCAAAAACAGTAAAATTTTGAATCAGATCAAGTAAGTGTTCTTTTTTGAAAATTCCTTTTGTCAAAAGTTCCAGTTCGGTTTTATCAGATTTCTTTTCGTTTTCACTTTTTATTCCTTTCCAGACAGTAAAAAAATCAAAACGTGAAGAGACTGTTCCATGACGGGCTTTGAAAAGATCACTTATCACCAAGATTTGGTTGTAGAAAAATATTTTTGGAACCTCTTTTTTATAAGTATCATGAATCTGCCCGTAAGCATCAGCAATCGTTGCTTTTTCTCTGGTTGGGCTTTTTAATTCAAAAATAGCAACAGGTAAACCATTAATAAAAATGACAACATCGGGAATTCGGACGGAATCTCCTTGAACTGTAAACTGATTAACTACAAGGAACTCATTATTTTCCAAATGGTTAAAATCAAGTATTTTGGCAATTTTTCCTTTTATTTCTCCCTGTTCATTTTTGATATCGACCCTCACTCCTCGGGTAATCATCTCATACATTTCTTTATTACCCATTTCCAAATCTGGATGATGATATTTAGCAACTTGATTAAAAACTTGAGATAAAACATTATCAGGAATATCTGGATTAATTCTTTTTAAAGATCTTTTTAATCTCTCCTCAAGAATAGGTTGCCTATAATCGTTTCGCTCCATAAGAGGCCCACCAGGAGAAATCTCGGGACCAAAAGCATATTCATACCCCAATCCCTTCAACCACCCAATCACCGGCTGTTCTGCCAATGTATCTTCGTTTAACATAATTAGTGAATAACTAAAAACTAATAACTAAAAATTTCTTAATTTTTCACTTTTCACTTTTAGTTATTCGTTGTTTTGATGTTTTTACAGTTGAAACTAGTAATTTAATCAATTCTTGACAATCAAAATCAATCGATTGGAACATTTTATCAGTAATATAATCTGTATCACATAAAATATTTAGCCAATAATCCGTTTCATTTGCTTCTTTTAAAGCGATTTGCATTTTATTGATAAAGTCCGCTTTTGACTGACCGAATTCAGCTTCTCGAACTAAGGCGCCAATAGCTGTTCCTGATTTTAAAACCTGTTTACTTAACACATATTCTTTCTTATCTTTTCGCAAAAAAAGAAAAAATTTGACTATTCTTATTGCAAACTTATAACTTTTCGTCTTCAAAATGCTTTCACTCATAATAAAATTAACTAATAACTAATAACGAAAAACTAAAAATATTTTAATTTACCCTTTTCAATATTAGTTATTAACTCTTCACTCTTCGTTCTCCACTATTCACTGTATTCTTATTTCTCCTTTCATCAACTTCGGTAAAAGCAAATCTCGCATTTGAGCTAATTTTTGATTTTCATTTTCTTTATTGTTTTTAAGTAAAAATAATTTCGAAACTATTATATTAAATTCTTTTATTTTTGTTTCGTCGGGTAAATCAATTGGGTAATTTTCAATATCACTTTGAGCTATTAACGGTTGAGATGAACCTCTATTTAATGATAGATAATTTATTCTTTTCAACAAAAAATATAGTAAATAAAAATAATTATCATCTTTTGGATATGCAATTAAGGCGTTATCTGACGGCCATGAAAGTCCATCTACTAAATATACTTCGCCGATCGTCCCGACTCTGCCTGTGATAATAATTTTTTTATTATAGAGTGATTTATTTGTATAACCCATCAACTCTCTTGCTCCATAAACTGGAATAGTAAAGTTGTCCTCTTTTTTTTCTTTAAGTTTGATAGGTCTATTTCCTGTTTTTACATAAGCAATATCTTTAATCTTAAAATTTTTCACTTTTAACTTTTTACTTTTCACTGATTTCACAAACCATTCCTTAAAAATCTCACTCGCCATTTCTTCAAGTGTCTTTGCAATTTTATTATTCAAATCAATTTTGTCATCGAAAACAGAAATTACAGATGCTATTTTCTTTTGATCTTCTAATTCTGGGATTGATATCTCAAGGGATTTAATGATTTCGGGTGATATGTTTGCCTGGTTAGCACTACCCCCTGCTCTATTTGCCAAATTCAAAGTTGTCTCGTCGTTATGTAAGATGTAATATAGAAAGTCATTATCAACTTTTGCTGGATTAGGTTTTATTTTTCCTACTCTTTGGTTCATTAAAAAAACTTGATCTTTATTGTTTCTTGTTATCTTCCCAACTACTGAAGACCATTGTGAAACATGAGAACCAGTCATTGAAACCAATATATCTCCCTTGTTAATTTTGTATTTATCTAAACTGTTTATATCTCCTGCAAAATACTCAAGATTATCTAAGGTTAGGGTACCTGATGCTATGTTTCTTATCTTTATCACGGGCGTTCCATCAGTAGTAAAATCACCACTTTTAAAAGCAAAGCCTGGGATCAAGTCTGCTAATTCTCCCAATTTTACTTTCTGCCAGTTGTTTGGAATTTGATTTTGCATAGTTATTTTTTTTGATTAATAAATTCTTGAAAATTTTTTTCTATTTCTTGATTAAACGTTACTTTAAATCTTTTAGGATATGCTTCGTCTCTTTTTTCCGAGGGAATTTCTACGATGCGAAAATTTTTATTCAATTTTAATATAAAAATATTCACTAAAATATCTTCCATTGCTTGCCAACAATTGGAAAAAATAGTTTCTGCGGCCTGAATATTAAAAAATTTATTCTGTTCCTTGTAATCAAGCTTTTTATGTTGAATAAAGTCATTTCTAAAAGTAGCAAGTTTATTTTGCCATGTTTTCCTATCATTTATAAGCATTAAATCAAAATCCTTATTAACCGCAGGATTTTCTAACTTAAATTTTTTTATATTTTTTATGAATTCTTTTTCATTTTTAAACAAAAAACTTAAGTTGAACCCTAAAAATAAAACTATTTTTTGCATTTTATCTTTGTAAGCTCTCCAACAATAATCATATAAATCCTTATATTGTTTTTCTAATTCACTGATAACTTTTTCTTTTTTCCCACTTTCTATATTTTTTATCTCTTCCAAAGATTGAGAAGCTTGAATCAAGTCAGTAACCATATCACCAATTAAATTATTTAATAGCTCTTTTTCTTTATCTGTTAAATCTAAATTACTAACAATCTCACTTAGTCCACCCCAAATTCTTGCTAAAAAAGGCTGATTAGAACCAACGTTCGCGTATTTTTCTACTGTAGGAATTAATATTGTTTGATTATTCATATTTTTCTATTGACAAATAATGACAAATATTGTGTTATAATGTAACCAATCATGATGACAGGCTCCTGCAAAGGCTCACTGCCGCGCAAATGCCTGTCTATTTTTTTAGATATTCTAATTTACTTTTTAATCTGCTGACAAAAGCGATCTTTCTATTAAATTTTCTAAGTAATGATGAATAACTAAATTCGTTTGGTACAAAAATTCTGAATAGTTTATTTTTTCCTTCCAAATATTCGATTAAACAATGAAAGTCGCCATCTCCAGAGACGATAATGGCTTTATTATAATTTTTGAATTCGATCATAGAATGGAGAACTAATTCTGCGTCAACATTCCCTTTTGTTTTGCCGGCGTGGTCTAAAGTTGGCTTGAAAATTAAATGAAATCCCCATCTTTTTAATGATGAATACAATTGTTTATATTCTTCTCTGTAGCCAATAAATAAAAAGGCTTTATTAACTTGATATTTCTGTTGCAAATAGACAAAAAATCTTTTGAAATCTAGTTTCCAACCTTGATAAATTATTTTTTTTGTTCTCTTGTCTTTTACTTCATTTAAAACAGAAAGATTTAGATTTTGACTATCAATAAAGGCGTAAATAATTTCCTTTTTCATATTTTAATTTTTTTTAAATTATTTTTTATTTCTTCTTCAAGTTTTTTTCCTTCTTCAAAATATTTATTTAAGTCTTCCGAATACTGCTTCATTTTTGTTTCAAAAGGAATTCCGTCGTCAATTTCTTCCGGTATACCTACATAACGGCCAGGTGTCAGGACATAGCCGTTTTTGGAAATTTCTTCAAGCGTCGCCACTTTACAATAGCCAAGAATATCCTCATAGTCTTTTCCATTTCTCCAAGCTCTAACGGTTCCGGCAATTTTCTCAATCTGCTCTTTGGTAAATTCGACCTGTTTTCTTGAAAGCTGGTGAAAAATTTCCCTGGCGTCGATAAAAAGAGTTTCTCCTTTTCTATTTCTTAATTCCCCTCCATCTTTATTCCTTGTTACAAACCACAAAGACACTGGAAGAGTTACATTAAAAAAAAGTTTCGGCGGACAAGCAATGACAACATCAACTAAATCATCTTCAACAATTTTTCTTCTTATTTCTCCTTCTTTCCCAGAGACGGCCAAAGCGCCGTTAGCCATGACAAAACCAGCCATACCATTAGGAGTTAAATGACTGACAAAGTGTTGAATCCATAGAAAATTAGCATTGCCTTTTGGTGGAATTCCATAGGTAATTCGTAGATCTTTTTCAGAAAGTCTTTCAGGATTCCACTCAGCATTAAAAGGAGGATTTGCTAACAAAAAATCTACCTTTGTGTCTGGGAATTTGTCATCATAATAAGTATTTCCGAGCTGGATATTTCCAAAGACGCCTCTAATCGCCAGGTTCATTTTACAAAGCTTTAAAGTCGTAGGATTACTTTCCTGGCCAAAAATTGCTATTTTTGTTGAATCACGGTGATGTTCCTTAAGAAAGTTGCTTGACTGGACAAACATTCCTCCTGACCCACAACAAGGGTCTAAAACTCGGCTATTTTCATAAGGCTCAAGAATTTCCACCAACAACTTAACTATTGGTCTTGGTGTATAAAACTCGCCTCCACGTTTACCCTCAGAAGATGCAAACTGACCCAAAAAATACTCATAGACCCGACCCAAGATGTCCCTTTCTTTTTTCTCATCTTCACTAAAATCAATCTTTGAAAAAATATTAACTAACTCACCTAAAATATGCGGTTCAAGAGGAGTACGGATATAATTTTTTGGTAAAACTCCGCCTAATTGTTTCGGATTTTCTTTTTCAATTTCCTCCATTGCCTCATCGATAAACTTAGCAATGTCAGGATGTCCTGCCTTGCTTCTTAGATATTCCCAACGTGCTTTTTCAGGAATAAAAAATACGCCTTCTCCTCGATAACGATTAGGATCTTCGACGACTGATTTTCTTGCTTCTTCATTGCCAACATAATAAGTTCCTTTTACATCACTAAGTTTTGTTAATAATTTAGTTTTTGTATTGTAATAAGCATCAGAAACATATTTCAAAAATATAAGTCCTAAAACAATATATTTATAATCAGAAGCGTCAATATTGCCTCGTAATTTATCAGCGGCCGACCAAAGTTCTTTTTCAAAATGCAGATCCTTATCAGTATTATCCATAAGTTTTTGTGCTTTTTCTTTTCCCATTTCGGATAAATTTTTTAATCTGAGTTTTAAATCTTCTGGTAAAGTAACAATTTCTATAAAATAGGTGTTTCCTTCTGTTTTTACTTTCACTACACCTGCGTTAATTTTCCCAACTAATTTTTTTTGAATCGCCTGACGGCTAACTCCTAGAAGCTCTGCTAATTTAGGTAGACTAATATATTCTTTATCCATCTTATTTCTAATTATACACTTTAATTTCCAAAAGTCAAGCGTAAAGTGGTTGTCAATTGACAATAGGCTTGATTTTGTCGTTTTTATTTTTATGAAGAAAGTCTATTTTGTGTCAGCAACAGGATTCGAACATGTGACCTTACCCGCCTGCTAAAATAAAAGAATCAATTTTTCGTTTTATATCCTGATTAAGCACAACCATTTGTCTAACTGTTTCCCGTCTTTAATAGGTAACTTAAAATTTTCGCCCCTCACCACTTTTTTTCCAGTTTTTTGCTCAAGTTCCAACCTGGCATTTTTGGCAATTCGCCCACCTTTTTTTGCAGGAATTTTATTTTTTTCCAATCCTTTTGCCTGCATATTTTCTGCAATTTGCCGAGTGGAAAGCTCTGCATCAGTAAGATAAAACTTTCCATCCATCGCCTCAAATTTCAGTTGGTGACAATTTGACACCGACTCATTTCCTTCTTTTTTAAGTCTCTCTTTGAGTTTATTCCAATACTTCCTGGCAGTTTGATAATTAGCTTGTTGGATTAATGTTTGGATGATATCTACTACTGAGAAATACCATTTTCCCTGTTTTTCATCCCAGCGACGTCGAATCTTTCTACCTTCAAAAATAGCAATTTTTTCCATAATTCAATACATTATTATAAGCAATTTTAAAGCAGATGGGTGGAGTAAGTGATATACTTTACCCATGCATAAATTTGAAGAAAGCAGCATTAAACAATTTGACTGGTGGGCTAAAAACCAAAATTTGTTTCTTTTTTGGTTTTCTTTTCTAAATAAACAAATAGCAAAAATCGTGAATCCTAAAGTGAATTCTTCCTTACTTGATGTTGGCTGCGGTTGGGGATTATTACTTACCCATTTGTTAGCATCTGGACGGAACTTAAAACTGTACGGAATAGATATCTCCCCACTGATGGTGTCTACGGCAAAATCAGCCTTCAAGAATGTTAAAAATGTGGAAATTCTAGAAGGATCTGCGGATAATCTCCCCTATGAAGATAATATGTTTGATTACGTGACTTGCATTTTGTCATTTCATCATCATCCTGATAGTTTAAAATCTCTAAAAGAAATGCACAGAGTATTAAAACCACATGGAAAGTTAATTTTATTAGATCAATGCAATAATGGTTTAATAAGAAAACTTCTCCTGAGAATCGTTGATCTATTTTTTCAAGAAAAGAATACTCATGTATATGCTAAAGAAGAAATGTTGGAAATGTTTAGTAGAACAGGTTTTATAAACAGTACACAGCGGGCACAAAATTATTATCGTTTACTTACTGTTGGAGAAAAGAAATAAAGATATTGTGGCTGGAGCGGGATTCGGACCCACGACCTTACGCTTATGAAACGTGTGCTCTACCGCTGAGCTATCCAGCCTAGAAGTCAAGGTTTAAAGCCTTGTTTCCCCTTCAATTTGGTATAATTATACATTATGGCTGCAAAAAATCCCGACCTATCCATTGTGATTGTTTCTTATAACACGCGCAAAATTACCCACCAATGTTTGGAGTCGATTTACAGGTCCTTTAGAAGCTACAGGTCCAAGGACACGCCCAGCTTTGAAATCATTCTTATTGACAACGCATCCGCAAAGGACGACTCAGCCGCATATTTGGCTGACTATGCACAAAAACATAAGAATATCATGTTTGTTGCAAATAAAACCAATTTAGGATTTGGGCCTGCAAATAACCAGGGAGTCAAGCTGGCGAAAGGAGATTATATCCTCCTCCTCAATTCCGACACCATTATTCTGAAGGATGCCATTCACAAACTCTTCTCCTTTTATAGAAAAAACGAACATACAAAACATTTCATCGGCCCCAAGTTATTCAATAAGGATATGACTCCCCAACCTTCTGCGGCTCCATTTTATTCTTTACCCGTCATATTCGGGGCTCTTTTTTTGAAGGGTGACTATTGGGGTTTGACACGTTTTTCACCAAAAACACTCCAAAAAGTCGATTGGATTGCGGGGGCTTGCATAATGACGAAAAAGGAATATTTTGTCAAAGTGGGAGGATTCGATGAAACCGTCTTTATGTATATGGAAGAGGTTGATCTGTTATACAGAGCCAAAAAAATGCATATGAACACCTTTTTTTATCCAAAGGCAAAAATGGTTCATCTGGGATCTGCGTCCAGCAACGGAAGAACATTCCCCATTCTTCAGGTGTATAGGGGTTTTCTGTTTTTCTACAAAAAACACCATTCAAAATCCGCTCTCTTTTTTCTCCGATTTCTGTTACGCTTAAAGGCAGGTTTGACTTGGTTTTTGGGGTTTGTCATTAATAACAATTATTTGAAACATACCTATGAAGAAGCTTTTCAGGTGGCTGGACAATAACATCATAAAATTATTATTGGTTGGGTTTATCTTCATTATCCCGCTATATCCTAAGCTTCCTTTCAGGATGGTCGACTATACATATATCGCTATCCGACTTGAGGATATTTACGTCGCATTCGTCTATTTTGTCTTTGTTATACAACTCTTGAGAAAAAAAGTACGACTCAATTTGCAGTATTTATTGTTGTTTGTTTTATTTTGGATTTCCGTCTTTATTTCCCTTTATCTTGGATTTTTTATACAGAAAACTATTGCTGTGCTAAATGTTGGATTTCTGAACTCCCTTCGTCGAATAGAATATATGGGAATTTTCTTTGTGTTTGCATCTTCCGTGAGAACAAGGAAAGATATTGTATTCTACTTACGATTTATTCTCGCAACAATCGCGATTGTGACAGTGTATGGTTTGGGACAAAAATATCTCGGATGGCCAGCTGTCCAAACGATGAATCCAGAGTACGCGAAAGGATATTTGCTGGTACTTGATGCATGGGCGCGTATTTCCTCTACGTTCGGAGGACACTATGACCTGGCAGCATATCTCATATTCTTCATACCTTTTTTATTGGCCATTACCATACGAGTAAATAAGTGGTTTTATATTCTTGTGCTTCTTGCGCTTTCAAATATCGCCCTCAGCGCTTCGAGAGTGTCGTATGGCGCTTATGTTTTGAGCTCGTTCCCTTTTTTGCTTTATTTTCGAAAATGGAAGTTGTTGATTATTACTATTTTGGCCACGGTAGGACTAACATTCCTTTCCAGCAATCTTACACAACGAATTAACCGTACATTTCAAACAAAACAAATATTTATAGATAAAACGACTGGCCAAACCACTGTCCCCAGAAGATTGCGTCCTGATGACTTACCTATAGGAGACTATATCCCCAATAAAGTAAACGTGGAGAATAGGGCGACAGATGTTTATTCAAATGGCATAAGCAATATAAACCTCAATTCAACTGATGTGAAAGCGGTAAAACTCAATATCCTTGATGAGGTACGTACGGAAGCCCGCAAAACGGGAAGAGTTCTGACAAAATCAGAGGAGGATAAGCTAGTTGATGAAGCATTCAGAAATATGAGGGTTGTTTCCGCTGTAATTCCCGATATCTCAGTGGCTACTCGCCTTCAAGTTGAATGGCCTCGCGCCGTCAAGGCTTTCCTTAAATATCCTGTGTTTGGAAAGGGTCCCTCATCAATTACGGAAGCAACGGATAACGACTACCTCAGATGGCTTGGGGAATTTGGACTCGTGGGAACCGCTCTATTTATGTTTATATTGGGCAAATTATTCTTTTCACTTTTTTTTGCCGCACAAAAAAATACACCAGACCAAGTTCTCCTATGGGGAATTCTCACCGGTTTTTTCGGCTTACTTATCAATGCTTCCATGATCGATATTTTTGAAGCCTCAAAAGTTGCATTTGTATTTTGGATGATGATGGGAATGATTATGGGATATCTAACGAATTTAAAATCTCGACCAAAGGTCGATCGCCCTCTGGGCGAAAAATCAAAATGAAGAAAAAGGATTTTATAATACTTGGTTTTATTTTGTTAGTCGCCTTTGCTGTGCGATTTTATAAAATTGACGCGCCATTGGCAGACTTCCATTCGTGGAGACAGGCAGACACAGCGGCGGTAGCCAGAAACCTTGAACGTACAGGATTTAATCTTCTTCTTCCCACCTATGATGATTTCTCCAATACTCAGTCCGGTTTAGATAACCCCCAGGGGTATCGATTTGTTGAATTTCCTCTTTATAACGCTCTTTTTGCAGGTCTTCACAGTGCTGTTCCCTTCTTCTCTCTTGAGACATGGGGAAGGTTGGTTTCCCTGTTGTTTTCTCTTCTGTGTATTGCTTCTCTCTATTACATCGCTCTTGCGGAAGCCGGAAGAATCTCGGCAATTTTTACTGCCATTACCTACTCAATCATGCCTTTTTTTGTTTACTTTTCCCGTACTATTCTTCCTGAAACTCCCGCTATAGCATTAGCGATTTTTTCCCTATTTCTCCTCCATTTATTTACCACTGAGTCAAATAAAAAGAAACAGATCGTATGGCTCCTACTTTCAAGTTTGTCCTTTGCGACTTCCCTACTCATCAAGCCTACAACCATATTTTATGGATTACCACTACTTGTCCTATTCATGAGAAAATACAAATATACCCTATCCAGACAGCTTCATGTAATTCTCTATTTCATATGCGCGGTCGCGCCGCTTTTAGTGTGGAGATACTACATTACAAACTATCCCGAAGGAATACCTGCGAGTAATTGGCTGTTTACCCAAGTCAATACGTTTGAAGGACAGAAGGACATATTCATGCGGCCTGCTTTTTTCCGATGGATATTCTATGAGCGAATAAACAACCTTATTTTAGGAGGATATCTCACCGTTTTTTTCGTACTTGGATTAATCCGAAAACAAAAGACAATTCTCCCTTTAAGTATTATCGCTTCTGCTTTTATCTATATTTTTGTCTTCCAAGGGGGAAATGTCCAACATGAATATTATCAAATAATTGCGTTTCCCGCTCTTGCTCTCTCGGTAGGTATGGGGGTGGCTCTTATCATAGAATCTACAAAAACGTTTTTACACCCACTCTTCACTACTCCGCTTATTATTCTCCTGTTTACCGCATCGTTTTTTTTCTCTTGGTTCCAGGTCAAGGGCTATTATTCGATACCTCAAGATTTATTACTTATGTCAAAAATAATCCAGACATTTACCAAACCAACTGATAAGGTTGTTGCAGACAGAATGGGAGACACTACTCTCCTTTATTTATCTGACAGAAGGGGTTCTCCACTTCTCTATCGGGAACCCGATGAAATGAAAAAAATGGGATATCGGTATATTCTGACTGACAAGAAGGAAATAATGGAGAGATTACTTCTCCTTAAGTATGAGAAGTTGTTTGAAAACAACCAATTTGCTCTGTTTGCTCTATGAAGATACTGATGCTCACTCCTTATGTTCCCTATCCTCCTGCTTCCGGGGGACAAATCAGAACGCTTAATTTGTTGAAATATTTGAGTAAAAATAATGAGATTACGCTCATATCGCTCTATAAGAACGATAAAGACAAACAGTATATTCCTGCTCTGAAGAATTATTGCAAAAATATTTATTTATGTAAACGTCCCGAAAAACCGTGGCAGTTAAAAACGATTTGGAGAGCTATCACTTCACAAAATCCTTTTCTTATTGTAAGAAATTATTCGGATGAAGCAAGAAAAACAGTGGATACTATTTTAAGTGAGGAAACATTCGATGTCATTCATGCAGAGACGTTCTATATCATGCCCCATATAAAAAACACTTCCATTCCTATTTTTTTGGTTGAACAAACTATTGAATATAAGGTCTATCAGCATTTTGTTAACTCACTTCCTTTTTTTATTCGCCCCCTTTTTACATTAGATATCATGAAGCTAAAGTGCGCGGAACGTTACTACTGGAAAAAAGCATTTCTTGTGGGGGGTGTATCTGAGGCAGATCAAAAAGAAATACAATCGCTAGAACCATCAATTACCCCTGTTATTATCCCAAACTGTGCGGGGGATGAAATGTTTGTTACACAACTGCAGCAGAAAAATCTCAAAAAACCTACCATTCTTTTTATTGGCAATTTTGACTGGCTTCAAAATACAGAAGCAGTGACAATCCTCGCACAAAAAATTGCGCCACTCATCTATCAACAAATTCCTGAAGCAAAAATTATAATAGCAGGACAGAATGCTGGGAAAAAACTTTCACTTCAAAGTAATAAAAATATTAAAGTCATCAGTCTCATGCAGGATGATTCTGAAACGGTGCTTCACCTCTACAAAAACTCAACACTTTTTATTGCTCCTATTTTTGGGCCGGGAGGAACCCGTCTGAAGATTCTTGCAGCTATGGCAAGTGGGCTCCCCGTAATTTCCTCACAAACGGGGGTTGAGGGGCTTCATCTGCATGACAATATTCATGTTCTTATCGCAAATACTCCTCGTGAATTTGTAACTCAAACTCTCCGAATACTTCGTGATGAAAATCTCTATGAATCAATTCGTAAGGCTGCATATGACTTGGCTATTGCCGAATATAACTGGAAACATATCGCAGAAAAGTTGGAGGTTGTATATAAACAAATTAAAAAAACATGAATATTGGCATAGATATTTCACAGGTAGTGTATGAAGGAACCGGAGTCGGGAGATTCACGAAGGGTCTTATTGAAACAATATTGCATTATGATAATAAAAATAAATGGACGTTCTTTTTTTCCGCATTCCGAGGGAAAATTGACGAGGGAATTCTTAATAAGATTAAAAAATCACCACATAGATATGTTCGCCTTCCTTTATCTCCCAACATGTTATCATTTCTCTGGAATACGCTTCATATTGTTCCCATTGAAGTGTTTACGGGACCTTTAGACGTATTTATCTGTTCTGATTGGACAGAGCCTCCTTCCCGTTGCAAAAAGGCAACCATCGTACATGATTTTGCGTATCTAAGATATCCAGATACAGTTCATTCCTCTATTCTTTCCACTCAAAAAAAACGGATGGAATGGGTTAAGAAAGAATCTTCTTTTATAATAACTCCCTCGAAAGCAACACAGGAGGATGTATCGCATTTTTTTTCAATTCCACTTGATAAGGTTACTCCCCTTTATTCAGGGGTTACGGTCGAAAAACCGTCTATAACAATTCTTAATGAAACGAAAAATAAATATAATCTCCATAAAAAATTTGTTCTGTCGGTTGGAAAATTGGAACCAAGGAAAAATATTTCTCGTCTTATAGATGCCTTTACTTCACTGGGAAACAATGAGTGGGAATTGATTATTGTGGGTCCACAAGGATGGGATGGACAAGACTCCCAAAAAAAATATAAAAACATCCATTTTACGGGATATGTGAGCGAAAGTGAATTGCACGCACTCTATGAACTTTGTGAATTTTTTGTCTATCCCTCCCTTTGGGAAGGGTTTGGGTACCCCCTGATTGAAGCAATGCAGCACTCTAAGGCAGTAGCTACTTCCAATAACTCATCCCTTGCAGAATTAGGCGATGGCCGTGGACTGGTATTTAATCCATTATCGGTGTCGGAAATTACCGAAAGTTTAAAAATGTTAATGACCGACCAAGTAGTAAGACAGAGGTATGAAAAAAAAGGATTTGAGTATGCAAAGCAGTTTACTTGGATGAGGTATTATGAGGGATTGATGAAAGTGATATCCTGAAAGTTGTAAACACAATATATGATAATAGGAGTTGATGGAAATGAAGCGAATGTTGAGTTCCCAGTGGGAGTGTCGGTATATACCCTCAATTTACTCAATTATTTTCAATCAAAATCATCAAAGGATATTCAATTTATCATTTATCTAAGGCAATCTCCCAATACTAAGCTTCCGAGAGAAAGTGAATATTTTAAGTACCAAGTCGTACGAGGAAAACGGTTGTGGCTTACTGTATTTCTTCCCCTTCGTCTGTGGATGGATAAATTATCGGGAAAAAATATAACCGTTTTCTTTTCACCCGCTCATTATATTCCATGGTTCTCACCGTTTAAAACCATTGTGACTGTTCACGACTTATCATACCTTTTTTTTCCCAATGAATTCTTAAAGAAGGATTTATATCAACTTAGGAATTGGACAAAATATGCATTGAAAAAGGCTTGCCATATCATAGCTGTATCAAAAACAACAAAAAAAGATATTGTCAAAGAATATTCTGTTCCCGATGAAAAAATATCGGTTGTTTACAATGGATATGATCCTTCGACTTCGCTCAGGATGAGTAACCTACAGACAAATATAAAACCATATTTCCTCTATGTGGGGACAATCCAGCCGAGAAAGAATTTATCAACGCTCATTAAAGCCTTTTCAAGGTTTCATGCAAAACACCCATCATTTAAACTCATTATTGCGGGGAAAAAAGGATGGTTGTATGACAGTATTTTCCTACAAGTTTCGCAAATGCAAATGACTGAATCAATTATATTTCCAGGTTATGTGAGTGATAGTGAAAAAATAAAACTATATCAAGAAGCAACTGCGTACATACTTCCCTCTTTCTATGAAGGGTTTGGGATACCCATTCTCGAAGCAATGTCACATAAATGCCCTGTTATCTCATCATTCAGCTCCAGTCTTCCAGAAATAGGCGGCGAAGCCTGTCTCTATTTTGATCCAAATAGCGTGAATGATTTGTTGGATAAAATGGAACTAATTATATCTGATAAAACATTGGTAAAAGATCTTATTGAAAAGGGAATAAAGCGCATTGATTCATTTTCCTGGAAAGCTACGGGGAAACGAACTCTTGAAGTTTTACTCCCAGTGAATAACCAAATGAAGGAAGCACAAAATAGTCTCGCCTCCCACCCAATGCAAACTTGGGAATGGGGAGAGGCACGTACCGCAATGGGTGTTGAAGTGATTAAAATTCAGTCTGACGGCAAATTATATCAG
>Ga0210027_1001094_pt1 | contig 25927 bp, 27 predicted proteins | sample CryGeymeta201510_FD_183978 | JGI IMG/M metagenome (GOLD analysis project Ga0210027, IMG submission 183978) | Groundwater microbial communities from Crystal Geyser aquifers in Utah, USA - Crystal Geyser metaG 2015-10 (SPAdes) (version 2) | ecosystem: Environmental > Aquatic > Deep subsurface >...
CGACACAGCGCACCGACGGCCCAGACGCGCGGCGCGACGTTCAGATTTTGTAGCGCGTTATCCATGCGTCAACGCCCCCACAACGGGTGCCGCTGTGGCCAGGCACAGCAAAGTCTTCCACAGAAACAGGGTGGCACAGCAGGCCCAAAACAAGGAGCGAGTAATCGCGAAGTTTCGTTGCAACTCATTGATTTAATTCGTTTTTTATATGCTCAAAATTTGATCAATCTGCGCAAAGCCAGCAAATTAGCCGCTGCCAGGCACTTGCACCGCTTGTTCTCCACAAAGTTATCCACAGAATATGTGATCTTCCAGCCGGTCAATGCCGCTTCACGCTGCGCCATAATCCCGCAGCATTGTGCAACGCCATCATCACGCGGCATTTTCACCAAGCGGGGTATCTCTTTGATTTCCATCATACAAGCTGCAGGCTGGCCGATCTGGCCCTTGATCGCCTGCTCCATTCTGGCGCTGGCGTTGGTGATCGAGCGCTTCGTCACCCTCAAGACCTCCAAGGTGGCGCCACCCAAACTGCTCGAAGAAGTGCTGATGGTGACTCGTACCACCGTGCCGGGCGCCGAGGTCGTCAAGCAGCTCGAAGCCAGCTCCGCGTTGGGCGAAGTGCTCGCCAGTGGCCTGAAAACCCTCAACACCAATCCGCGTTGCAGCGATGCCGACCTGCACGACAGCATGGAGTCCACCGGTCGCCTGGTCGCACACCGGCTGGAACGCTACCTCAACGCGCTGGCGACCATCGCATCAGCCGCGCCGTTGATGGGCTTGTTTGGCACCGTGGTGGGCATGATCGAGATTTTTGGCTCGCAGTCGTCCAACGTCGCCACTGGCGGCAACCCGGCACAACTGGCGCACGGCATTTCAGTGGCGCTGTACAACACCGCGTTCGGCTTGATCATTGCCATCCCGTCGCTGATCTTCTGGCGCTACTTTCGCGCCCGGGTCGACGAATACCTGCTGACGCTGGAACTGGCCGCTGAAACCCTGTCGCGCCACCTCAATAACCTGCGGCGCTGATTTGCCATGGCCATGAATTTCCGCCCGCGCCAGAAAGAAGAGCCCGAGATCAACTTGATCCCATTCATCGACGTGCTGCTGGTGGTGCTGATCTTTTTGATGTTGTCAACCACCTACAGCAAATTTACCGAACTGCAACTGCGCCTGCCCACCGCTGATGTCGACGCCCAGCGCGATTACCCCAAGGAAGTGCTGGTTTCGGTCAACGCCGAAGGCGGCTACACCGTCAACCGCCAGCCGGTCATCGGCCGCGGTGTGACTGATCTGGCCAGCGCCATCCAGGCCGCCGCCAAGGCGGGCAAAGAGTCGGTGCTGATCATCTACGCCGACGCCACGGCGCGCCACCAGTCGGTCATCACGGTGATGGAAGCGGCGCGGCGTGCCGGTCTGTCACAAATCACCTTTGCCACCCAATCTTCTGGCGCAGCCGCGGCGCAATAGGCGCCATGTCGGGCCACCACCGGGCTGCCCAAACCGCACACCATGAGAGCCACCACCCAACGACCTGTCTGGCAAACGCAGTTGTTGCTGGCTTGGCAAAAACGCGGCACGTTGGCCTGGCTGCTGTGGCCGCTGTCGCTGGTTTACCGCACGCTGGCTGGTCTGCGGCGCATGACGTACCGCAGCGGCTGGCTGACCACGCAAGCGCTGCCGGTGCCGGTGATCGTCGTCGGCAACGTCATCGCGGGCGGTGCTGGCAAGACGCCGATCGTCATTGAGCTGGCGCGCCACCTGCAACAGCGCGGGCTTCACGTCGGCGTCATCAGCCGGGGCTATGGACGCACCACGCCGGGGTGCCGCGCGGTGACGGTGGCGGCGTCGGCGCAAGACGTCGGCGACGAACCGGCCCTGATCCACAGACGCACCGGTGCGCCTGTTTTTGTTGGCGAACGCCGCATCGAGGCCGCGCACGCCTTGTTGTTGGCGCACCCAGACACCCAGATCATCGTCAGCGACGACGGTTTGCAGCACCTGGCGCTCCCACGCGATCTGGAGGTCGTCGTCTTTGACGACCGGGGCCTGGGTAACGGCTTTTTACTGCCTGCAGGCCCGCTGCGCGAACCCTGGCCGCGCCACGCAGGTGCAGGTCTCGTGCTGCACACCGGCCAGCATCCGCAGCTGGGTGGCTTTACCCTGACGCGGCGGCTGGCCGACCATGCCCTGCGCGCGGACGGCAGCACCGTGCCGCTGGCCGACGTGGCCGCCAGCGCGACATTGCCCGTGCTGGCGCTGGCGGCCATTGCCCGGCCAGAAGCTTTTTTTGCCATGCTGCGCGCCCAGGGTGTGCAACCGACGCAGCTGCTGGCGTTGCCAGACCACTTTGATTTCAGTAGCTTGCAGCCCAGTCAATACAAGGGCTATCGGCTTATTTGCACCGAAAAAGACGCTGTCAAACTGTGGCCCTTGTGTCCGGATGCGCTGGCCGTGCCGCTGATCTGCGACTTGCCCGACGCGTTCTGGCAGGCGTTTGACCTGCGCCTTGAACATCGTTTTGAGCCGCTATCATTGCCCCATGGACACACGACTACTTGAACTGCTGGTTTGCCCGGTCACCAAGGGACCGCTGCAATACAACCGAGAGAAACAGGAGCTGACCTCGCGCAGCGCCCGCCTGGCCTACCCGGTGCGCGACGGCATTCCGATCCTGCTCGAAAACGAGGCGCGTACTCTCACCGACGAGGAACTCGGGCTGTGAATTCCGTCGGGCGCTCGGCCGAAAAACCCGGCCTGTGAGCTTCATCGTCCTGATTCCAGCGCGGCTGGCCTCCACCCGCCTGCCCAACAAGCCGCTGGCCGACATTGGCGGCGTGCCGATGGTGGTGCGCGTGGCGCAGCGCGTTCTCTCGGTCACCGGCGAAAAGCCGCGCGTGGTGGTGGCAGCCGATAGCCCCGCCATCGTGATCGCCTGCCGGGCGCACGGCGTAGATGCCGTGCTGACCCGCGCTGACCATCCGTCCGGCTCCGATCGCCTGGCCGAAGCCTGCGCGCTGCTTGGCCTGGCCGACGACGAGATTGTGGTCAACGTGCAGGGTGACGAGCCGCTGATTGACCCGGCGCTCGTTGCTGGCGTTGCCAATTTATTGCAAAAAACACCGCTAGCCCATATGAGCACTGCTGCATACGCTATTGAGTCAGTAGCAGATTTTCACAACCCGAACGTCGTCAAGGTGGTGCTTGATGCGCAGCACATGGGCCTGTATTTCAGCCGCGCCCCAATCGCCTACCCGCGCGACGCGCCCATGCAGTTGCCGCAGCCGGCGCCGCTGCGCCACATTGGCATTTACGGTTACCGCGTTGGCTTTCTGCGGCAATTTCCCACTTTGCTGCAGTCGCCGCTGGAGCTGACCGAATCGCTGGAGCAACTGCGCGCGCTCTGGCACGGCTATCGCATCGTGGTGCACATTACCGCGCACGCCCCCGGTGCTGGCGTGGACACGCCCGAAGATCTGGAACGCGTGCGCCAACTGTTGACAAAGGTCAAAACCTTGTAAGCGATGTAAGCGATGGCGCGCTTTTCGCGTGATAACCTCAAGAAGTATCGCGCAGAGCCGCTCCCGCATCTCCAATGCGCCGCGCTGCCGCTACTTTTTTCCATAACAAAACCCGAGGACAAACATGAAACTGATTTTGTTGGGCGCACCCGGTGCTGGCAAAGGCACACAAGCCACCTTCATCTGCCAAAAATACGGCATTCCGCAAATTTCCACCGGCGACATGCTGCGCGCTGCTGTCAAAGCCGGTACCCCGCTGGGCGTGCAGGCCAAACAGGTGATGGACGCGGGCGGCCTGGTCAGCGACGACCTGATCATCAACCTGGTCAAGGAGCGCATTGCCCAAGCCGATTGCGCCAACGGTTTTCTGTTTGATGGTTTTCCGCGTACGATTCCGCAAGCCGACGCGATGAAGGCCGCCGGCGTGAAGCTGGACTACGTGTTAGAGATTGACGTGCCGTTTGATGCCATCATCGACCGCATGAGTGGCCGTCGCTCGCACCCGCCGTCAGGGCGCACCTACCATGTCAAGTTCAATCCGCCCAAAGTCGCGGGCGTGGATGACGTAACAGGCGAGCCACTGGTGCAACGCGATGACGACAAAGAAGAAACCGTCAAGAAACGCCTGGAGGTCTACAGCGCGCAAACGCGTCCGCTGGTGGACTACTACAGCAACTGGGCCAAGGCCGACCCGGCTGCAGCCCCCAAATACCGCGCCATCAGCGGTACCGGTAGCGTCGAGGACATCACCGCCCGCGCGTTTGCGGCGCTGGCTGGCTGAGCTTTTTCAGTCTTTGCAAAGCGCCTGATGCCCGCGAGGGTGTTAGGCGCTTTGTTTTGCAACGTCAGCGTCCCATCAAATCCAGCATCAACGCCACACGCGCCTTGACCGGCGACAAGCCGTCAGAGGACGCAAATTCGCTTTTGGCCGCTGGCAGCACCCGCCCGTTGGCGCAACGGGTGGTTCGCACGACGCGCACCCCGGCTTGCAGCGCCCGGCGCAATGCGGCCTCCAGGTCTTTGTGAATCGTGCCGTTGCCGGTGCCGGCCACCACCAAGCCGCGCAGCGGTGATGCGTCGGGCGAGCAGCGCAGCAACGCGTCCACCACTGCGCCGTCGCAACCGGCGTAGTTCATGACCACTTCAACCCGTGGCCAAGTGCTGACAAACGCTATTTTTTCAATAGCTTCTTGCGCTTTTAATTCAGGGGCTAGAGGCCAATTTCTTAATAATCGGACAGCACCCTCTTCAACATACGCCAACGGCCCGGCATCGCCTGAGGTGAAAGCAGCGGGCTGGTAGGTGTGGTTCTTTTGCACGTCCAGCGCAGCATGTACGCTGCCAGCACACACGGCAACCACGCCGTGGGCACCGGCACGCAAAGCGACGGTCACCGCCTCTTTGAGGTTTTGCGGACCGTCTGGCGACAGACTTGATGCCGGGCGCATGGCGCAAGTCAACACCACTGGCTTGGAATTGATCAGCCTGGCTGGCAAGACGGCATGCAGGAAATAGGCGGTTTCTTCCAGCGTGTCGGTGCCGTGGGTAATAACAAGCCCGGTCACGTCGGGCTGCGACAAGTGGGCAGACACGCGTCGCACCAGGGTCTGCCAGATGTCAAAGCGCATGTCTTTGCTGTCCACCTGCGCTACCTGCTCGCTCAGCAAAGCATGGCCTTGCAAAAGGCTGGATAAGCCAGGCACAGCATCCAGCAGCTGCGCCACACCTACCTGTGCAGCGGTGTAGCCAATGTTGTCAGCCGCATTGCTGGCGGTACCAGCAATGGTGCCGCCGGTACCCAGCACAACAATTTTTTTTGCGTTTTTTTCGGAATTCACTTGCACTCTTTTAAAAACTGATTAAAAATACAGTTACTGGATATGAAAACAGTGTTTTTTAACCAGTTGTGTTTGCCACAAAACCATTTCAGGAGTCGCCATGCTCAGCCGCCCCAAATTGACCGAACGCCAGCTACAGATCCTTGATCTTATCCAGCGCGCCATCGCCCGCACCGGCGCCCCCCCCACCCGCGCTGAAATAGCCACCGAACTGGGTTTCAAATCGGCCAACGCGGCTGAAGAACATTTACAAGCCCTAGCGCGCAAGGGTGCCATTGAGCTGGTCAGCGGCACCTCACGCGGCATTCGGCTGCATGGTGATGCCATGCGCTCCATCAACGCCGCACGCAGTGCCGAGTTTGCATCACCACTGGCCGCGCTGGCGCAGTTGGCGCTGCCGCTCATTGGCCGGGTGGCCGCCGGTTCACCCATACTGGCGCAAGAGCATGTCGATCAAACCTACTATGTTGAAAGCAGCCTGTTTGCACACAAGCCAGACTACCTGCTCAAGGTGCGTGGCATGTCGATGCGCGACGCCGGCATCATGGACGGCGACCTGCTGGCCGTGCAGACCACGCGCGACGCCAAAAACGGCCAGATTGTCGTCGCGCGTCTAGGCGACGAGGTCACCGTCAAACGCTTCATGCGCACGCCGCGCTGCATTGAGCTGCACCCGGAAAACCCCGACTACCAGACCATCGTCGTCGAACCCGGCGAACCGTTCGAAATCGAAGGCCTGGCCGTTGGCCTGATCCGTAACACCATGATGATGTGAACACCATGAATAACACAAACGCTCCCGTTTCATTGGCAGCGGTGATGAAATCGCTGCTGCGCTGGCTGACGGCAACACCCCAGCCTTGCAACACTGGCACCCGTGTACCAACAACCACACTGCGCAGCCAACTGATCCAGTCGACACCCAACGCCGCACCCCACCCTGTCCAGACCCGGCCGCTGCGTGTGCTCCAGGTCATGGAAATCGGCCAAGGCGGCCGACTTCCCGGGCGCTTGCGCATTTCCGGGCGCATGGCCGACGTGTGTGCCGAGCTTGACCGGCTGGCCGCGCGCGAGGCACTGCTGGGCTGACAATCGCCAGTTGTAAAAATTTGCAGTTGAGGTTACCTGCGGCTGGCAAGCGCCGCATGTCAGGGCACAATCGGCGTTATGCATATTGTGATTCTCGACGACTACCAAGACGTTGTGCGCAAACTCGCCTGCGCTGAAAAACTGGAACCCTACCAGGCCAAGGTTTTCACCAATACGGTCAAAGGCTTGGGGCAACTCTCCGTGCGACTCAAAGACGCCGACGTCATCGTGCTCAACCGCGAGCGTACCCACCTGCCGCGCGCGCTGATCGACAAGCTGCCGCGCCTCAAGCTGGTGTCCCAGACCGGGCATGTCGGTGCCCATCTGGACGTCAATGCCTGTACCGAACGCGGTATTGCGGTGGCCGAAGGCGCTGGCTCGCCGGTGGCACCTGCCGAGCTGGCCTGGGCGCTGATCATGACGGCCATGCGGCGGCTGCCGCAGTACATCGGCAACCTCAAACACGGTGCCTGGCAACAGTCCGGACTCAAATCGGCCAGCATGCCACCCAATTTTTGTCTGGGTACCACGCTCAGGGGTCGCACACTGGGCATCTGGGGTTACGGGCGCATCGGCCAGCTCGTCGCCGGCTACGGCCGGGCGTTTGGCATGCGCGTGGTCATCTGGGGCCGGGCGCCATCACGCGAGCGCGCTGCACTCGACGGCTTTGAAGTCACCGCCACGCGTGAGGAACTGTTTGAGCAGTCCGACGTGTTGTCGCTGCATTTGCGCCTGAACGAAGACACCACTGGCGTCGTGCGGCAGGAAGACCTCTCGCGCATGAAGCCGACCGCCATGCTGGTCAACATCTCACGCGCCGAGCTGATTGAGCCAGACGCCTTACTGGCCGCCCTGAACCGGGGCCGTCCCGGCATGGCCGCCATTGACGTCTACGAGTCAGAGCCTATTTTGCAAGGGCACGCGCTCTTGCGGCTGGAAAACTGCGTCTGTACGCCGCACATTGGCTACGTTGAACTCGACAGCTACGAGATGTACTTTGGCGCCGCTTTTGAGAACGTGGTCAATTTCATCAAGGGCCGCCCCACCAACATCATCAATCCAGGTGCCTTGCAGGTGCGACGTTAGCGCTGACTGCAGACACGCAGGTGACAGCCGGTCTCACAGCGCTTGCCAATTGCGCGTAACAATAGCGCATGAGCGAGCCCATCCTCACCCTTGAAGAACGCGCTGCAATCAATGCCGGGCGCTGGTTTGCCAGCTTGTCACCGTCGCTGCGACACGACATTCTGCGCTGCGCCTACGTGCGCCGCTACCAGGACGGCGACCTGATCACTGCGCGTGGCGATCAGCCACAAGAGTGGATCGCCTGCGCCAAGGGCGCGGTGCGCGTCAGTTCCACCGCCATCTCTGGCAAGCAAATCACCCTGACTTATGTTGAACCCGGCATCTGGTTTGGCGATGTGGCGATTTTTGACGGCGACCGCCGCACGCACGACGCCTACGCCCATGGCGACACCACCGTGTTGTGCGTCGCCCGTGCCGACTTCACCAAAATACTGGCCCAGCATAGCGAGCTGTACGAGGCGCTGCTGCGCCTGCACGCCAGGCGCATCCGCCAGTTGTACGGCCTGGTGGAAGACCTCAACACGCTGCCGCTGCGCGCGCGCCTGGCCAAACAACTGCTGCACCTGGCGCGCTCGTATGGCGTGCCCTCACTCAGCGACAGCGCTGAGGTGCGCATCGGGCTACAACTGGCGCAAGAAGAGCTGGCGCAGCTGCTGGGCGCCTCGCGCCAGCGCGTCAACCAGGAGCTCAAAACCCTGGAGCGCGAAGAAATCATCCGGATCGAACTCGGCGGCGTCGTTATTCGCAACCGCGCCGCACTGATGCGCATCACCGAAGCCGATCATCAATAAGCGCCTTTGCACCCAGACCACCATGACACAACAGGAAGATTACTCCGGCACACGCGCCATCACCCCGGCACAAGCCTTTGACCAGGACGCACTGGCGCGCTGGCTGACGCACAACCTCGCGGGCTTTGTTGGCCCGCTCAGCATCCAGTCTTTCAAGGGCGGCCAGTCCAACCCGACCTACCAGCTCATTACGCCGACACAAACCTATGTGATGCGCTCCAAGCCCGCGCCCGTGGCCAAGCTACTGCCGTCGGCACACGCCATCGAGCGTGAATTCGCTGTGATGCGCGCGCTGGCCCACACCGACGTACCGGTACCAGCGATGCTCTGCCTGTGCGAGGACGAATCGGTCATTGGCCGCGCTTTCTACATCATGTCGATGGTCAGCGGGCGCATCTGGTGGGACCAATCCTTACCCGCGCAAACGACCGCTGGGCGCGCTGCCATTTACGACGAGATGAACCGTGTGATCGCCGCACTCCATACGGTGGACTACCAGGCCATTGGTCTGGCCAACTACGGCAAACCGGGCAATTATTTTGAGCGCCAGATCGGCCGCTGGAGCAAGCAGTACAGCGCCTCGATCACCGAACCCATTGCCGAGATGGACCGGCTGATGGACTGGCTGCCAGCGCACATTCCGGCGATGGCGCGCGACCCGGCGATGGTCAGCATCGTGCACGGTGACTACCGCATGGACAACCTGGTGTTTCACCCAACCGAGCTTCGGGTGATTGCAGTGCTCGACTGGGAACTGTCCACCCTGGGCCACCCGCTGGCCGATTTCAGTTACCACTGCATGGCCTGGCATATTCCGCCGGGTGCGTTCCGTGGCATCGGCGGCCTGGACCTGGCCAACTTGGGCATTCCTGCGCAGGACGACTACATTCGCAGTTACTGCCACCGCACCGGTCTGGCCACACCCGGGCAATTGGCCGCCGACTGGTCTTTCTACATGGCTTACAACCTGTTTCGCATGGCCGCCATTCTGCAAGGCATAGGCAAGCGCGCGCAGGACGGTACCGCTGCCAGCGCCCAGGCGCTGCGCGCAGCCGCCGGAGCGCGCCCGCTGGCCGAACTGGCATGGCAGTTTGCACAGCGGACTTAGTATATCTTTAATAGCTTATAGCGCTTTATTTATAAGGGCTAGAGCTTGTTTTCTTATCTAATTTTTTTACCCTTTCCCACCCAGCGAGACCACCATGGACTTTGACTACTCCCCCAAGACCAAGGAACTACAAGCCAAGTTGCTGCGCTTCATGGACGACTACGTTTACCCCGCAGAAGGTGCGTACCACGCCGAAATTGAAGCCAACACTGCCGCTGGCAAGCGCTGGACCCCGCTGCAAACCATCGAAGCCCTCAAACTCAAAGCGCAAGAACAAGGCCTGTGGAACCTGTTCTACCCGGTCGACAGTGCGCAGGCCGGTGGCATAGACGCAGGTGCCGGCCTGACCAACCAGGAATACGCGCCACTGGCCGAAATCATGGGTCGGGTACTGTGGAGCAGTGAGGTCTTTAACTGCTCGGCGCCTGACACTGGCAACATGGAAACCATTGCCCGTTATGGTTCTGTGCAGCACAAGCAGCAGTGGCTCAAGCCCTTGCTTGAGGGCAAATTCCGCTCGGCTTTTTCAATGACCGAGCCCGACGTCGCCTCGAGCGACGCCACCAATGTGGAGACCCGCATCGAGCGCGACGGCGACAGCTATGTGGTCAACGGCCGCAAATGGTGGATCAGCGGCGCTGGCGACCCGCGCTGCGCGGTGCATATCGTCATGGGCAAGACCAACCCGGACGCCGAACGCCATGTGCAGCAAAGCATGATTCTGGTGCCGTCCAATGCGCCAGGCGTGAAGGTGTTGCGACCCCTGAACGTGATGGGCTACGACGACGCGCCGCACGGCCATATGGAAATCGCCTATAAAGACGTGCGCGTACCGGCTGACAGCATCTTGCTGGGAGAAGGTCGTGGCTTTGAAATTGCACAGGGACGCCTGGGGCCAGGACGCATCCACCACTGCATGCGCCTGATTGGCCTGGCCGAGCGCGCGCTGGAGCTGATGTGCAAGCGCACCAGCAGCCGCATCGCCTTTGGCAAGCCGATCGCTGCGCAAACTGTCACCCAAGAACGCATTGCCGAGGCGCGCTGCAAGATCGACATGGCGCGTCTGCTCACGCTCAAGGCGGCCTGGATGATGGACATTGCTGGCAACAAATTTGCGCGCAACGAAATTGCCATGATCAAGGTGGTGGCGCCCAGCATGGCGTGCCAGGTGATCGACTGGGCGATGCAGGCTTTTGGTGGCGCAGGTATGTGTGACGACTTTCCGCTGGCCTATTACTACGCCAGCGCACGCACGCTGCGCTTTGCCGACGGCCCAGACGAAGTGCACCGCAACGCCATTGCCAAGCAAGAGCTGCGCAAGTACGCTCCGGCAGCGGCCAAGCACTGATTACCGGTTGAGTTCGGGCAGTCCCGACCACAATTCGTTGAGGTCGGGGAAGTTCCAGCTGGCAGGGTCTTCGCGCGCCGCTATCCGGTCTAAAACCGACGCAGACGACAAATCGAGCACCAAAGGCACGATGCGCATGTTCGACTTGGTCGAAAAAAACAACTTGACGATCGGCGTGGTCAGTGACTTTTGCGACTGTTCAGTTACCACACCAATCCGGCCTGAATTCATTCGCACCAGAGAACCCACCGGGTAAATGCCCATGCTCTTGACAAAGGCCTGAAACACCTTGGGGTCAAAGTGCCCCTTCCACTCGGCCATCTTGCGCAACGACTCGGCCGGGTCCCAGCCCGATTTGTAGGGTCGGTTCGAAGTGATGGCGTCGTAGACATCACAGACCGCGCCCATCTTGGCGTGCAGGCTGATCTGATCGCCGCTGAGCCGCTCGGGGTAGCCCGAGCCGTCAATCTTTTCATGGTGGTGCAACACCACGTCCAGCGATACCGCATCGATCCCCGGGCTGGCTGAGAGCATCTTGTAGCCCTCGGTCGGATGCGTTTTCATGATGTCAAACTCGGCATCGGTCAACTTGCCCGGCTTGTTGAGCACCTCCGGCGGCATCGCCACCTTGCCCAGATCGTGCAACAACCCGGCCATACCCAGGGTGCGGGTTTGCGCCGAGTCGAGTTTGAGCTGCTTGGCCAGCGCAACCATCATGGCGCACACCGCCACCGAATGCATGTAGGTGTAGTCGTCGGCGGTCTTGAGCCGTGCCAGACTGATGATGGCGCCAGGGTTGCGCGCCACTGAATCTGCAATGTCTTCAACCAGTTGCCTGGCACCACCGACGTCGACCGCCTTGCCCATGCGCACTTCTTCAAACATGCTCACCACGGCAGCCTTGGATTCCAGGCAAATTTGCGCTGCGCGCTCAAGTTCCTTGGCCGCAGAAATCTGTTGTATCGGCGCACGCACCGGAGTGGCCGCTGGCGCCGCCGGAGGTTCGGGTGCCTGCTCAACCACTGGTGCACCGCTGGGCACGTCGTCACCCTTGCTGGCGTCGATCCAGACCTCGGTGATTTTGCTGGCCAGAATCAGCGCAATGTCTTGGGGATCCTTGATGACAAAGCCGGTGCGCCAAAATGGGTGATCCATCCAGGAACCACAAAATTCCTTGAGATGCATCCCCACCTGCAATTGTTGAACCCGGATGCGCTTGAGCATGAAATGTCGTGTTGAAATAGTGGTGGTGGCGCGCTCAGGGCGCCTGTAACGCAACGCCCAACTGCTTCAGGTAGTTTGCCACATCGGGCGGTAAAAAACCGGCGCGTCGGGCCTTGTCTGCAAATTCTGCCGCTGTCGTGGTCTGCCCCTGCGCAGCCAGCGAGACGGCTACGGCCAGCATCCAGCGTGCCTGCCCCGGCTGCAAGTCCAACGCATTCAGATAGGCATGTACCGCCTGCGCGTGCAAACCCAAGCGCTGTGCAGTATTGCCGCGTAAAGCCCAGATGTCAGCCACCTTGGCCAACTGCGGCTCCAGCCGTACCAGCAGAGCCAACGCGTCGGCCGGGCGCCGCTGCACGGTTGCCATGCGGACAAATTCACGCGCCGCCGCCGCCAAGGCAGCGTTGTCACCTGTAGGATTCTTCTCCAGGCTGGTGATGATGCCTTGCACCACCTGAGTTGCACCGGCCTGGTCGCCCTCAGACCACTGCACCTGCGCGAGGGCCAAGGCCGCCATCGCCGCCTGCGCGGGCGACTTTTGCGGCTCGGCGGCCGGTGTCGCAGCTGTTGCCTCGGCGCGCTGCGACGGCCGCACCGGTGTTTGCGCCACAGCGCGCTCAGGCACTGGCGCAGACAAGGCTTGAGCTGCCAGCTCTTTTTTCGGTGGTTTTTCAGGCTTCACCTTGAGCGCTTGCGTAGGCGCCTGCGCGGGCGCCACTGGCGCTTGCGCGGCAGCAACAACCGGCGCAGAGACAGGACTGGCGGCTATAGCCTCTGCGGGCGCTGCTGATGCTGCCGATGCTGATACCACCGCAGGCGCAGGCAACGCTGGCGCTGGCGCCTTTTCCTGCCTGAATTCAAACCAGTAAACACCCCCCAGAACAAACAACAACAGCAGCGCTGCAAGCCACCAGCGCGCCGGTGTCGACGCGGCGGGCGGCGCGTTCTGGCAGCTCGGGACAGCGACACTGGCAACACCTGCCATTGGCCCTGGCTCTGCGGCCCGGGTTGCCGCTTGCTCTGCCTGGCGACGATCGAGATCGCGCAACATTTTGTTGATAACGCTCATGACGCTTCCCCCTCGCCCCACAGCCATGCCGGCCACCACCAGCGCGGGCCGCGGCGCCCGCTCGCTGGTTTGGTCATTAATCCTTGCGTGTCGGCCACGGCCAACTGCACATGGGCCGCTGTCACGCGGTGCGTGTTCTCACCGTAAGCCAGCAGCAGGCACTTGTGCGCCAGCAGATTGATCAAGCGCGGCACACCGGCGCTGCACTGGGCAATGTCAGCGGCTGCTTGCGGCAAAAATACCTGCGTGTCAGTCGCCTCGCTGGCAGCGGCCACCGCCAGCCGGTGCATCAGGTACGGTGCGACTTGTGGCGCGCGCATTGGCCCCAGGTAGTCACTGAACGTGATGCGTTGCAACAGCTGACGTATTTGCGGCGACGCCAGTTTGGCATCAAGCTCCGGTTGGCCCAACAACACCAGTTGCAACAGCTTGCGCTTTTCGGTTTCCAGGTTGGACAACAGGCGCAGGCTCTCCACCGTTGCCAGGGGAATCGCCTGCGCTTCGTCGATCAGCACCACCACGCGTCGGCCTTCCAGCGCGTGCCTGATCAGGCAGTCTTTGAGCGCATTCAACAAGCGGTGTCGCCTGGCGCTTTGCGGCATGGGAATGGCCAACTCGTGGCACAGCGCGTGCAGCAAATCGTCCGAACCCATGTCCGGGTTGGGAATGTAGGCAGTAACGCACTCGTCCTGCAAGGTGCGCAGCAGCTGGCGGCACAGCACGGTTTTGCCGCAACCGACCTCGCCCACGATCTTCAGAAACCCTTCACCGCTGCGCAACGCCACCAGCAAGGTGTTGAGCGCGGCCTGGGCGCTGTCATGCGGAAAGAAAAACGCGCTGTCGGGCGTGATGGAAAAAGGCGCCTCGCGCAGGGCGAAATGCCGCAGGTACATGGCTTACTGCACTGAGGGGCGGGTCTCTACCGTTCCGTCAATGCGAATCACGCGCGCCCGCGCGGCTTCCATGTCGTCCAGCGCCGCACGGCTGCGACGGTTCTGCGCATCCCAGTCTTGCTGACTGCGGATGATGGTGGGCTTGATCAGCACAACAACTTCTTTTCTGCGACCTGTATTGGCCTTGTTTCCCAGCAGCGAGGAAAAAATGGTTTCGCCCGAGCCAGGTAAGCCCGATGAAGATAAATTCGACTCGATTTGCATCAGACCGCCAATGGCGACGATGCTGCCGTCCTGGATGCGTACCAGCGTGTCAGACTCGTTGACGTTACTCGACGCCGTCGGAATGGATGAATTTGAATTTGCACCATTGCTGTACACGAGGTTTTTGGTCGTGACGTTGGTGACCGCAGGATGGACATGCAAGGTGATGTTGACGCCATCGTCAATCTGCGGCGTCACGTCCAATGAAATGCCCGAGAAAAACCGCTCAAAACGGGGCGTGGGCAGCGTGATGTTGGTGCCATTGATACTGGAGGTGCTATTGGTGCTCGTGTTGGTCGAATCAAAGCCGTTGATAAATGACTCCTCAGAACCCACCTTGAGTACAGCCTTTTGATTATTCAGCGTGGCAATACGCGGGCTGGACAATGTTTGAACATCACCTTGCGTTTCAAGAAACCCCATCACCGCAGCAAACTGGCTAGTCGCCAACGCCAGTCCAAAGACACCACCACCGATGGCCGTCGAAGGTACTGGCACAACGCCCGGCAAAACGGTACTCCCACCTTGCAGCAGCGGGTTGGTGGCTGTCAGACCGCTGCCCAAAACACCGGCAATGAGCGGATTGCCATCCACCGTGCCAAAGGCAGCCCAGTTCACCCCGCTTTGATAACCATCGCGCAGTTCCACCTCAACAATTTTGGCTTCGAGCATGACTTGACGCTCGACCGAAAGCTGTGCAGCCTTGAGAAATTTTTCAACCTGACGCAACTCCTCCGGCATGGCGCGCACCGCCATGATGCCTGCCTGGGGACTGATCACCACGCTGCGCCCGTCTGCGCTCCCCACCAGACTCTTGACAGCAGCGGTGAGTTCTGTCCAATAATCGGTTTTGGAAGCCGTGCTGATTCGGCTGCCTTCGGTACTTGGCGTGCTGTTATTGGTCGTCGTGCTTGCGCTGCTGCTACCCGATGTGGTTCCTTGGGAACTGCCACCCGATGCCACGCGCAAATCGCTGTTGCCGCTGCGCTGTGAGTTGGGGTAATTCACGGTAAACATACGCGTCTGCAGTGTTGGCGCGTAAACGGTGATGCGCCGCCCTTCAATCTTGAAGTCGTAGCCGTAGACGTCGCGAATCGCCTCCAGCGCCTCGGTCACGGTGACACCACGCAGCGTCACCGACAAGGTGCCGGCCACGTCCGGGTGCATCAGCATGCTGTAGCGGGTGTCGGCCACCATCGCCAAAAACACCTGTCGCACCGGTGCGTTGTTCACCAGCAAATCAATGCGCGGCTCGGGTGGCACCGGCACGGCGGGTGGTGTGGGTTCGGCCAAGGCGTCGGCCACACGCGCGGGCACGACGGCCGCTGGCGCGGCAGGCATCGGCACCTCGGTGCGAATGGCCTCGCTGACGCTGGGCGTGCGCAAAGGCCGATCGGTCGAACAGGCTCCGAGCAGCAAGCTCACCGCCAGCAAACTGGCAACACGCGCGGCAGACACCGGCGAAGGCAAACGTGATTCAGTCATGGCAGTTACTTCATGTTCTTCAGTAGTCATCAATGAAACCTCAGGGCTTTTTCAAAGGTACCGCAGGTCGGCGTTCGACCCCTTGGTAGACCTTGATCTTGTTGAGTTTGCCGGCTTCAAGCAGCCAGATTTCGGACTCGGTGATGCGCTCGATACGCGCCGCACCCACCTGTTGTCCGGTGGCAAACAAACGCGTGCCCAACACCAGGTAAGGCGTGCCGTTGCGTACCAGCACGGCCACATTACCCGAGTCAATGGCCAGTGGATTGGCTTTGGCCGCAGGGATCGCAATGGCGTCACCCGTTGCCCGGGCTGCGGCAGGCGCCAGGGTGGGGTCACGCAACGTCTGCGCACCCAGCGAAGTGGCGCAGAGAGATGCCAACAACAGCGACCCGGTCCAACGTTTCATCGGGCCACCTCTGCTATCAAAAACAGTTGCAAGGTCAGCACGGGAGGGCCTTTGTCCGACGTCAGGGTCATACCACCCCAACGCACATAGGGCAAGGCCGTTTCCAGCGCGGCAACATAACGCGTCAGGTCAGCGTAGGGGCCAGAGACCGTGAGTTCGACACCCTGACGCGTCAGACCAGCAGGCAAACTGCCCGCACCGTTGCTGTTGCCTGGCCCCGCGACTTCAGGGGCCAGGGCGACGGTGCGCACCAGCGTCAACCCCTCATGGCGACGCAGCAGGTGCACCAGCACCCGGGCCAGTGGCGTACCGGCATCGGCACCGGGCAAGAGTTTGAGAATTTGCTGGTCCACTTCGGCAACCTGCAGCTGGGTTTGCACCACCTGCTCACGCAAACTGCGGTTGGTGTCATCGGGCTTTGGCGTGGCACGCACGGCGTCACGCAGACCCTGTAATTCGGTGCCCTGCTTGGCAAGGCGTTGCGTCAACTGTTTGTGCGCCAGTTGGGCGGGTGACAGCCACAGCGTGTCAACCAGCGCGGCAAAACTGACCAGCACCACAAAAAACAGAATCAGGCGTTCACGCCGGCTCAACGCATCCAGCCGCGCTACCAAACCACGCCAGGCTTGCTTCATGGCTTGCCTCCAGCCGGGGCAGCGGCGACGACCCGGCTAACCAGCGAAAACGACCACGACGCCGCACCGGTGGCTGCTGCACTGGGCGCGATTTGCTCCACCTTGACAGCGCTGAGCGTCTGGCCTTGCAGCAGGGGGCTGGCAGCGAGCTTGCCCACCCAATCGTTCAGCGCCTCGGGGGCGAGCGTCTGACCCGAGACCGCCAACACGTCGCTGTCGGCCTTGAGGGTGCCAATCCACACCACCGGCGGAATGGTTTGCGCCACCAGACGCAAACGTGCCGCGTGGCCCTGACCTGGCAGCACCACACCCTGACTCAGTGCGTCGAGCACACCTTGGCGCTTTTGCAGTTCACCGCGCTGCTGCGCCAGCTCATGCGTCAACGCGGCCTGCACCGGCCCGGCGCTGGCGCGCGAGGCCTCCAGCGCAGCGCGCAGGCTGGTCAATTCTTTGCCTTGGGCGTCCAGCGTTTGCTGCAAGCTGCTGCTGGCGCGCTGCAGGTTCCAGACCCAGGCGGCAGACAAAGCCCCTCCGCCCACCAGCAAGATCAGCAAGGCCTGCACCAGCGTTTGGGCAGTAAAGCTCCCTTTCTGCTTGCGCAGAATGGGCAGGTAGAGGTTGACTTGTTGCGGCATGGCGAAGGATTGTTTCAGGACTCAGGTCGAAGCAACGTCGGTACGCAACAACACACCCAGCAAGGGAAAACACAGCGCCAGATCGGCCGGAGCCAGCGCTTGCAAACCGGCAAAAACCGGGCTGACCTCCAGCACCCCCACCGTTTGCCCCAGCTGCCCGGCCAGCCACTGCGCCAACTCGTCGCTGCGCTCGCCGGCAAATACGCGCAAGCGGTTCAGCGGCAAATTAGACCAGGTACGGTCCCAGACGTCGAGCGAGCGCTGCACCTCCAGCACCAGGCGCTGCGCCTTGTCATCGTCCTGGGCGGCCACAGCAGGCGCCGCACTGGCCACAGAAGAAGCTTCACCATAAAAACCACTGTCCAGCGAAATATCGCCACCCGAGTGCGACGGTACGTATTCCTGTACCGGGGTAAAGCCGTCGACTGCAGCAGGCGCAGTAACCACACTGCCCCACTGACCGATCAAAAAACCCTCAGGCACATCAAAACGCCGTGTGTAAAAAAGCTCTTCGTTGGCGCTGATCGTCAACACCGCCTGCTGCCCCGGCACCAACACCAGCGCGGCGTTGGCACGGTCCAGCACGCTGTCAAGGCGCGCCAGCGCGCTTTGCAGATTGCGCTGTGCAGTTTCCTGAATGTCAATCACCGACAACCTGCAGTCCAGCGCCTCAGCCAGTGCGGTGACACTTTGGATAACCGTGTTGTTGGCGGCCACCACAAAGGAGTGGCTGGCACCTTGCTGACGCCCGTCACCGACCCGAATCACGTCGATAGTGACATCATCCACGTGCGCGGCAAGCATGTCACGCACCTGGTAGCGCGCGGCCGAGCGCAGCTCTTCGGGTGGCACGTTGGGCGTGTCAATCTGCAGCAGCTGGTATTGGTCAATACCCAACATGAGCGTTAGATCAAGCCCCTTCAGACCCAACGCTTCCAGCTGATGCAGCACGCCGGCAAGGCCGTCGGCGGTCTGTTGCACAACGCCGGCCTTGAGCACCTGAATACCCCCATCTTCACCCGGGTGGGCCAGCACATAAGCAGCCTCTTGACCAGACCAGGACAGCACCAAGCGGTCAGACGAGACGAGACGTTGCCAGGGCCAACGCATGGTCAACAGGCCTCCCAGGTGGGCGGATTTTTCAGCAGGCAAGCAACGATCGACATGGGGCAGGAATAACTGAAGTGACTTTGCTTTAATTTTAATAGCTGTTCACGCAAATCCGACGGGGGCAAACCCCAATAATTCCATATAAAAATACGCAGTCTCAATAGTTCTCGCGGCGGTAGATGAGCGGGGATTTGTAAATGCCGAAGGTAGCGCGGGCGCTGACACTGGGCAAATAACTGGGTGCTGTCAGCGTGATGTCGGCACTGCAACGCCCATTGGACGGCTTGGTGAGCGTGAAAGAACCGATGCCCGACGCCACAGCCGCCGGCGTTGCTGCAAAACCCAGGCCGGTGCAAAGCGTTGCCCCGGTCACTGCGGCAGCGCTCACCGTGCCACCGGGCGTGGACAAGCTGTCGGTGGTGCTGGTCGCCCAGCTCGAGCCGTTGTAGTACTGCGCCTTGACATTCATGGGCAGCGTGAGCAATTCCGAGCCGTAGGCGTTGACAATATTCAGGCGACCGCTTACCACCTTGACACCACCTTCTATCGAACTCGACGGCGTTGACCGCAGCGACGAAACGCTGTCGCTGTCGAAGGCGCGCCAGTAGGCGTCGGTCGGCACGGTCGGGATAGCAGCAAATGTAAACACGGGAAAGACTGGCGTTGTCGTCGTACCCGCGCTAAAACTGCTCGCAGGCACGGCAACTGCACTCGCCAAACCACCAGGCGCTGTGGTTCCGATGGCTGAGCCACCGACCGCTGCCACCGCGTTCAAAGTGACGGCCTTTGAAAAAGACTCGCTGGCCGTTGCGCTGTAGTTGTAGTTCACCGTGGTGGTCGGCGTACTCAAACCATTTTTTGCGGTGATGGTCAACGGCACACCTTGCCCGGAATACACAAAACCGTTGTATTGGGCCGGGCAAATCAGCCCCACTGGACACGGCATGGGCACACCCGCGGTCAGGGCCACAACGGTCTCAAAATGGTCAGGGATGAAGCGCACTACCGAGCCATCTGACCCAATAGCGCCCGTCGCCCCGGTGGTGCCGGTAGCCGTCAAGCCCGAAGCCAGATAGCTCCCACTGGCCAGTGTGGCGCTGAGGTCAATGATGCCGACCTCGCTCCAGTTCAGGTTGTTGGCGGTGGCCGTACCCAGATTGAAAGCACCCAATGATCCACTGAACAGCCCGTCGGACGTTCCCGCACCGGTGGGTTTGTAGCGCACACGGTCGATCGTCACCTGCTCAGGCGTGGCCTCCTTGCCAAAGTTGGGCGTCGCCGTTGGCGTTGCCAAGCCGTTGTACGCTGTCACTGTTGCCGAAAAATTGGTACCCGCCTTGATGGGCCCAGCCGTCACGTTCGAGAAATCGAAATGATGCGGCGCCACCACCACCGCGTTGCTGCTGCCTGTGAGCGTCACCGGAGTGCTGCCGCCAAAAGGCGTCACTGTTTTACTGGCGTTGTAGGTGATCTGCCCCACGTCGTCGTAGCGCAACGTCACCGGCGCTGAGCCATTGGCATCAAATGTCAGATTGACGGCTGTACCCGCCGGGGCGATTGCCGTGGCGTTGACTGTCGCCAGACTGCCCGGCTGACAGGTCGAAGGATTGTTGCAGGCGTAGCCCAGGTTGACCGGCGTGGTCTGGCCAATAATGGCTGGCGTGCAGACGGCCGGATTGCTTGTCGATGTCTGCAATGCGCGCAAGAAGAGCCCTGCGCTGGCGATACCTGACACCTGCGCTGGAAAGGCGTAGGCATTGCCAGTAGCAGTGTTGGAAAAAATAAAACCCGCTGTCTGGGCGGTAAACGTGCAGCTCGGGCTACCGAAGTTACATGTCGTCGTGCTGGTTGGCGCCGGTGTTGGCGCGCCGATGCCAAACACCACGCTACCCGCTGTGGCCACCTGCACATTTTTTGTTACCGAACTGCTCCCCGAAGGAATGACAAAACCAGCCCCGGTGGCACCGCCGGTGGTTCCGTCCCAGTTGACCGTGGGTGTACCCGATGCGCTCAAGGTGCCGCTGACACCGCCGGTGTACAAAGTGGCGCACGCAGCATCGGCGCAGGCACGGATCGTCAGCGTACTTGCAGCGCAGGTCAGGCCGCTGCCGCTGGATTGAATCTCGAGGTGATGCGGGCCCGATATTGGGCATACCCGCGCCGCGCCATCCCAATTTTTGCCTGCGTTTTCGTTGGCGTAAATGGCTGATACCTGCGCGTCGGATAGCACGGCAGAAAACACCTTGACTTCATCCAGATCGAAGGGAGCTGCGGAACTGAGGTATGAATTTTCGATACGCCCGATACTGGAAAAAGACCTCGTCACCACGCCCTTGTCAGATTTACGGGTATTGTTCAGCAAGCCATCCACATAAGCCTTGGTCTCACCCGTTGACTGGTCACGTGTCAGAACAATGTGCCGCCATGTTCCGGTGTTGACGCTGGTTGTCGATTGGGCACCCAGGGTATTACCCTTGTTCACGGCAATCCTGCCGGAAGCGTTGATCCACCCCCAAAAAACATCGTCAACCCCGCCTCTCTGTTCAACGCCAGATACACCCGGCGCCCGCCACGGGGAATTGTTGCCAGTCTGCGTGGTATTGATCCAAAAACTCAGGGTAGCCGTACCAGAAAGCAGGTTGCTCAGACCAGCCACGGACACATATTTGTCGAAGCCATTGAACGTGCCTGCGTTGCACACTTTGCCAAGCGCTGTGGTCGCGCCACCGAACGCCTTGCCATCTACTTTGCCTGCACTCGAGTCCTTGACTTCACCCGTCGATCCGCTCCACGCCACCTCATCAAAGCGGTAATCAGCCAATGGGGCAGGCACGGGTGCGCTGCAGGCACCCGGGGCAGCGTTACCGCTGTTGTTGACAACACATCCAGTGGCGCTGCAAGTACCCCCAGCCCCGCCAGACAAGCAGCAAACGCCGCCAACAGAGGCATTCCATCCCAAATTGAGCTTTTTGTTGCTGTCAAGCGTGACGCAACTGCTAACGCTGGCATCTGAGCTTTTCAAATCCACGTTGCCATTCGTAGAGGTCACACTGCCCGTCACCTTGCAGCCACTGCCAAGCGTGACATCTTTTTTAGCACTGATGCCATTGCCCACAGTGGTGCCAGAGGGCTCTAGCGTGACAGCGTCGTTGCTGCTGGTGACGCTGCCTGCCACCTTGGTTCCGCTTTGAAGTAACACGGCGTTTCTGGCGCTGACATTGCCCACCACGGTGTTGCCCGAACTGCTGAACTTGATTGCGCCACTGGTGCTGGTGACATCGCCAGAGAACTTGTCGCCCGAGCCGGAAGTGATGTCGCCACCAGCCGTAACGTTGCCGCCGTAAGTGCTGCCACCGCCACTGGTAAAACTGGTGCCAGCGCTAATGTTGCCAGTTACCTGTGTGGCGTATTGTGTTGTGACCACGCCACCCGCTTGAAGCGTTCCCGTCAACGAGCCACCCAAATCAATTCGGCCGCCAGCGACCAGGTTGCCGGTGATGCTGTTGGCATTGCTCTTGATGGCCATGTCATTGGTGGCGGTCAGGTTGCCAAAGAGCTGCAAGGCATTGGGTGCACCTACATCTTTGGCATTGATGGCAAAGCCGCTGACAGTGCTGCTGGTGTTGATGGTGTTGCCAGATGAGAATTTCAGGGTTCCATTGACCGTCCAGGTCAAGTTGGCGTTGCTGACCTTGACCACATCATTGGATGCCAGCGTGATATTGCCAGTGCACGTCACGCTGGTGCTGGAGGCATTGGTGCACCCGCTGGGCAATGTGCCGTCTGGCAAGGTGTAAGTTGTGGCTGCGTTAGCCGCACCGACAAACAAAGCGGCCAGACACAACACCACACGCTGGTGCCAACTGCAAAGCACGGCGTTTTGTCCGGGCCAAAGCCTGCGAAACCCATTGAAAAGGCTAAGATTTGCTATTTTAAAAATAGCTATTTGCACTTTATCTATTTGGTCTGGAGGCCTGTTTTTCATATAAAAGTCCTTCGAAGTGCGCCGCGCAAAGGTCAAACATAACCGGCCATTGAATGCCGCGCTGCCGCTCGATTGACGCGGCGCTTTCAACTTGACCATGGGTTAAACAGTTGTACCGGTAAATCCGCAAAGTCCTTTGCATTACGCGTCACCAAAACCAGATCGTACTCAATAGCAGTTGCCGCCAGAAGACTGTCGATGGCAGGCAGCGGACGACCAGCATCCGACAGCAACTGCCCCCACCGCGCTGCCACAGCCTTATCAACGGACAAGATTCGACCTGAAAAATAAGTCGGCAAATCAGACTCTAACCAATCCAGCAAAGCCTGGCGTCGTGCCACTGGGCTTGCGCCTGCAATGCCTTTGCGAATTTCACCCAGCGTCAGCACACTCAAATACAGGCTCGCTGGTGGGCGCTTGGTAAACCAATTCTCAACACCCGCGTCTGGCCGCTTGCGACGCAACTCAGACAAAACGTTGGTATCGACCAAATAACTCAAAAGACCACCTCACGCACCAGGCTGCGGTCGCGTTCGAATTCAATGGCATCGTCGCCAAACAGGGGCGAGCGGCGCATGAAATCAACCAGCGAGTTTTGGGTTTGCGTCAGACGGTCAAACATGTCGCGCGAAACCACTACCGCCACAGATTTGCCATGAACCGTGATGTCTTGCGGCTGAATTTGAGCGCATTTGATGAGCTCCGACATACGTGCCTTCGCACCTTGCATTTGCCAAGTTTGCATGGTTTTTCCCGTTAATTCTGACTAGACTAGTCACAGTTTAGCAGTTACCACGCCCTTTGCCGACGACTGATGAAAGCGGCTGCTCAGCCACATGCATAGGTGGGCAAAGTTGCCGGTGGCACAGCTTCGTTTCTGACGCATTCCATCGACGCCGAGATACTGCGCTGGATGTAGCCTATGCTGCCCGGCGTGCTCCCCGTGGTGGTTGCCTCCGCCATGAATTGAAAAATAAAGCGGTTAACCACCGTTGCGCCTTCAGTGTAGTCAAAGCGCTGGCATCGTGTGACCACTGTAAGTCCCCCATCAAAGTCAGTCCCCACAGTCGCGAGGGCTCCTGGACAACTTGGCACAGTCAAACTGCCTGCCCCGGGGCTTGCCGCCACCCACCCAATCCCCCACTCCAGCCCCGCCCGCGCTGCCCAGTAGGCGCGTGTGCCTTGAATATCTTGTGCCGAAGTGAGTTGCTGGGTATTGGAAAACGTCACCATGAACGCCCCCAGCGCAGCCAGCACCACCACCAGAAACACAGCAGCAATGGCGGCAAAGCCTCCCTGTCTGTAAGGGCCTGGCATATCACATGGATTCATGGCTGTCATGGCGTATTGCTCACATGCACTTCGTGCTGCAGCTTCACGGTTTCGTTGCGCTCGGTCAGCCCCAGTGTCATGACCAGCAAGGCGTTGCGCTGCAGATCGGAGCCACTGTAGTCAAAACTGCAAGCGCTCACCCGGCTGGCCATGACCGCCGCCCCGGTGACTGTTGCCGGGCAAGACGCACCCGCAGCCAAGGGCAGCGTCAGCACCTGCCGATACAGCACACCGTTGCCATCGCCTTGGGCGTTGGTGCCGGTAGCACCCACGCAAACGTAACGAACCACCTGTTCAGCACCAGGTATCACCTGGAAACGATGGCTGGCCGACGCCAGCGGGAACAACTTGCCGTTGCTGTTGATGGTGATGATCGACTCCACCGGGGTTCCGGCTTCGCCACTGGCATCGGTCACTGCTGACGTATTGTCAGCGGCGTAAGCATCCGCGCCCGGGATGCCCAGGTTGTACACCGCAATCAGATCCGCGGGCGCGATGCGCTGATCGGCAGGCAGGTCCGCATTGCGCCCCAACATGTTGAAACTGGTATCGGCCGCGGCAAAGTCAAGCACATCGCCGGCGCCACCTGCTTCCGCGCGGTAGCGGGCCCCGGTCTTGGTGGGAATGAACTCCACGCACTGGCTGCCTGCGCTGCGAATGCTGTTGGACAGCGCCTTGCGCACATCGCGCGCTACCCGCCGCGTCACCGAATCTGCCGCATCGGTCAAGGCGGCACGCCGAGCACTGTCAAAGTAGGCATCAATCGGGCTTTTCATGAACACCGCCACCATGCCGCCGATCACGCCCATCAACACAATCACCATCACCAGCTCCACCAGGGTAAAGCCGCGTTGTGTGCCACGAGACAACCTGATGCTCACGCTGCATAGTCCCAAGGATTGACGACAGGTACTGTCAAATCATCAAAATGCCGCACGTTGCGCGTTGCCACCGTGGCACGCCGCGCCAAGGCAATGCCTGCAATAAAAGTGTCGCGCATGTCAACCGGCCGACCATGGGTCTTGCGTGTTGCCGCCAATGTGGCCGCTTGCACCGCCGCATTGACATCAAACATGAGTACCCGGTTTTCCAGTTCGAGTTGCAACAGGCTATTAAAACGCTGCTGCAACAGGGTTTTGCGCTGCCCCGCTGGCAGCAGCTCCAGGCCGTAGCACGCCTCAAACAGGGTGATGCTGGTGATCCAGATGGCGTCGGCGGACTGGTTATCCAGCCAAGCGACAACGGCTGGGTCAGCGGACTGCTGCATCAGGGCCGACAACACATTGGTGTCAAGAATCATCATGAGGTAAAGCCCATGGGCGCGATGCTTTGTCCGCACAGTTCGGGCAAAGGTTCGGTCAGACCGATGTCAGCGAAGCGCGCAGCGATGCGCGAACCGAGTTTGGTTCGTTCGCGGCCCTCATCGCTGACCGCCCGGCGCAATATCTGGCGCACCTCTTCTTCCATGCTCCAGCCGTGCTCGCTGGCACGCGCTTTCAGACCAGCTTTGACATCGTCTTCAATGTTGCGAACGATCACTTGTGCCATAGGAGCTCCTGCATACGTTTGAACGAGAATAAATGATATCGCGATATCAAAATGAATGGAAATTCATTCACGATGACTTATTTTTACGGCGGGCAATTACTCAGACCTGTGACGGAATTGATCTCACCGTAACAAGTTCGATAGCCAGTCAAAGAAATGACTTCTGGCGAATGGGTGACCGTCACCGTAACACGCTTTGCTGGCCTGGTGCCGGTACCAATGACGCTGGTGTCGTCCTGCACATCAATGCCCACCACATAAGCTGACAATTCGGTGGAAATGCCCAAGGCTGCATTGGTTTGCCCGTGGTAATCGGCCACATTGTCCCAATTGGCCCGACCTGTTTCTCCCGCATTGGTGCCATCTGGATCGTTGTAGTTTTGCAGCATGATTTCTTCAAGCACCGACTCTGCAATCGCAATGCTTTGCTTGCGGATCATCGGATCGGCGCTGGATTTGACTGTGGTGTTCATCACCGACAAAATGCCCGCCAAGCCGGCGCTCACCACCACGATGAAGATGATCAGTTCGATCAGCGTAAAGCCGCGCTGGCG
>Ga0210027_1001104_pt1 | contig 25804 bp, 24 predicted proteins | sample CryGeymeta201510_FD_183978 | JGI IMG/M metagenome (GOLD analysis project Ga0210027, IMG submission 183978) | Groundwater microbial communities from Crystal Geyser aquifers in Utah, USA - Crystal Geyser metaG 2015-10 (SPAdes) (version 2) | ecosystem: Environmental > Aquatic > Deep subsurface >...
TGCAATTTCTTATTATGAGCATTTACAAAAAGCAACAGCGGGGAACTTGACAGCATGGCTTGAATATTTTAGTTTTGGTGCCTCGGTGGAATTCACCCGTATTAAGGAAAAAATTCAGAAACTTTCGAAAGACGTAAAATTAAAAGATAAAATGGGTGGGCAGCAAATATTTCTCACAGAAAGACAAATAAAGATTATCGAGTATATGCAAGAAGTTGGTTATCTGCAAAACAAGGCCTTCAAGACAATCTTTCCGGAAATTTCAGAGGATTCAGTGCTTCGCGACGTACAAGATTTGGTCAAGAAAAATCTCATCAAAAAAATAGGAAGTACAAAATCTGCCAGATATGTGAGTATATAGAATAATTCGTCACTCTGGCTTGTCCAGAGTCTTTTTATCGATTCTGGAGTCGTCATTTCATTCCTCCCCAGAATGACAATGAATATGTGATTCTAAGTTGAATATCGACCTACTTTCTCTTCATAAGTCGTATCGCACCATATATTCCCCACAAGAGTGGGAAGAGGAGAATAGCGGTATATTTACAGATATCCTTTTGTGAATCAGACAAGTCAGGTAACGGATAGAATGATACTATTCTTGAACGAATACCACTTAACGCGCCATTAGAACTAAATGTATCAATCGCATTAAGGATAAAATCCAAGTTGCCGCCACCACGACTTATATATTGTTCAAGTGGGAATCGCGATGAGGATATAACAATCATCTCCCCCCCTTTATTATTCTTCAGCATTGCACCCAGTACAAATTCCTTTAAATCCCTTTGAATTGGTTGAGGAATTGTATTTGGACTAAGGGAAAATGTGTCTTTTTGTATCCATGATTTTTTAGAAGTAACAATAAGCGGCGTAATCGCAATTTTATTTGTTTTCTTTAAAGAAAGGGAAGAGGACCAAGGGAAGGTTACAAATTGGATATTCGCGAATAATCCTGACTTTTTATTGAATAAATTAGATCGTATCCAAAATGGATAAGGGGCAAGGAATTGCGATGTCGCATTTCCGAAATTAACATATTCTGCGGATGTAGAAAGCACCGCGTTATAATCAATATGTGCTCCATAAGTTGCCGTTAACTCATTGAGATTATGGTCTGCTGGCGTGATGCTTAATGATCGTTCATCGATCTTAATACCATCTGCAAAAACAAGGACATTTTTTCCCGATTCATAGAACTTCTTCAAGAGTTGGATTTGTTCGGATGGATATTGTGTAGTTCCTTTATCCAATACGATGATGGTGGCAAAGGCCTTGATGAAGGTCTTCGCATCCTCTTCCTTGATCGTTGATAAATCGACAGACTCAACTGTGTATTGTTGGGACAAGACATTCTTAAGGGAGTTGAGCGGATCCTGCTGTCCGTAATTAGCTTCTCCCTCACCCACGATTCCAACTTTTGCCATTTCAGTACGCGTTAAGCGATAGATTGCAGAAGTTAGATTATATTCAAGATTTTGATAATCACTCACTTGAGGAATAACCTCCCTTTTGTCGTTGGAGGAGAGGACAATACCAAAATAAAATGAGGAAGTCTGATATTTGTTTTGTTCCAATTGAGAGAACTGTAGTTCCGGTATTCCTTGTTGCTTTATTTTTTCTGCAATTTTAGAATCTTTTTTTGGGTCAATAACGGTGACTTTTATATTTTTACCCGACCTTCTATATTCCTGAAGCAGTTCAATCACATCGGTTTTCAGAGGAATTATTTTTGTCGGTAAATCTGTCGAGATATAGAGAGTGATTTCAACCAACTTATTAATAGAGCGGATTGTTTTTTTTGTTGCGGGAGAAAGCGTATACGCTCCACCTTTTGAAAAATCAAGACGGACAGGAAGAAATGAAAAAAGAATAAACGTTGTGACAAAAAAGATAAATAACAACACGGATAGGGGAGCTTTTCGAATATAATTCATATTAAGTCCTTTTTTGTAACTCCTTAACGGTCAATTCAAAAAATAAAATAATCAGAAAAAGGAAATAACTTAAAGATCGCAAATCAATAACGCCCTTCGTAAAATTCTCTAGATGCAAAAGCGGACTGCCGAGTATGAGGATATCCTGTACCATCTTAGGCAGTATGTTTGCGAGAAAGTCCGAGGAAAGTGCGGTAATCAAAAATAGAAATACGACTGATAGGGAAAAAGAAGCTATTTGGCTTGCCACTCTACTGGAAATATAGAGAGAGAAACTCAGATAGAGGAGACTGAGTAACATAAGACCGATATATCCAACCATTATTTCTGGAATAGAGAGATTTGATATAAATCCGAGCACGATTGGAATTGATAAGGTAAGACCCAATGTAATGGCGGTGATAGTAGATAGACTAAGTAATTTGGCCAAGACAATTGTGCGCTCCGAAAGAGGAAGAGTCATAAGTACTTCGATAGTGTTACTCTGTTTTTCTTCGCTGATGCTTTTCATAGAGATGGCAGGAACCAGGATAAAAAGAAGCCAGGGAGCAACGCTGAAAAATGGTTTGAGAGAAGCTGAACCTACGACAAAAACATCCTTAATGAAAAGATATCCAAGAAATAAAGCGAAGACAATCGGGACGGAGTATCCGACAGGAGAATTGAGATAATGTAAAAGCTCTTTTTTGTATAAATGCTTCATGATTTTTTTATTAATTTTTTAAACAATGTTTCTACGCTTCCTTTTCCTTTCGGCTTAGGTCCATCAAAGAGAAGGGAACCTCTGTTAATAATAAGCACTCTCGTTGCAATGTCTTCAATCTCTGAAAGTATATGTGTAGAAAAAATAACAATGCGTCTTTTTGCAAGTTTTTGGATAAGGTCTTTTATAACGTCCTGTTCAATAGGATCAAGTCCAGAAGTGGGCTCGTCAAGTAGAAGTATTTCAGGTTTTCCACAGAGAGATGCTGCGAGACCAACACGTTGTCTATACCCTCGTGATAACTGTTCTATTTTCTTGTCATACACATCATCAATGTGAAGTTCCTGAACTATCTTTTCTAATTGTGTTTCTTTTTTTACGCCAGCAATGAAAGTTAAATATTCCATAACAGTCATATCCGCTGGAAGGGGATTGTTCTCCGGGAGGTATCCTAAGCGAGGGAGAATGGAGAGTCTCTCAGTAATGGGATTTTTTTCGAATATTTTCACCTTTCCCTCAGTTGGTTTCAGGAGTCCGGTAATGAGACGCATGGTTGTTGTTTTTCCTGCCCCATTAGGGCCAACAAAACCGATAATATCTCCAATCTGAGCCTTGAAAGAAAGGTCCGATACCGCAATTTTCACTCCGAACTGTTTGTATACGTGAGAAACCTCTATCATAGCATTAGGTTATACCAAAAAAAATAGCTCAATTCAAGTAGAGAAAATTATTTTCTGAGCTTTGAAAACATTTTTTCGACGATACTCCAATCCATATTTTCAAAAAAAGCCTCAACATATTGCCCTCGGTTCACTCCGTAATCGGCAAAGTAGGCATGTTCATATGTATCTAATGCAACAATAGGTGTTGTTTCCCACAATGCGTACGTATTTTGGGAATCCCCGATATGATTCATGAGTTTTTGCTCTCTTACATTCCATACAGTCCACACCCATCCACGGGCAGCAATCGAGGAAGCTTTCGTATCTTTTTTATATGATTCAAAAGACCCAAAATCTTTCTCAATTTGTTGTAACAGATTACCGCTCGCCGTCCCCCCATTTCCTCCCAAATGATTAAAGTATAGTTCATGGTTAATAACCCCTCCCCAAGCAAAGCTCAATTCTGTTTTGAGAGACCGAATAGTTGAAAAGACCTGATTTGCCTTCGTATAATCGTCATCCGTAAGGTTTTTTATCTTTTCCGTTATCTCATTGTATTTATTGACATATCCCTGGTACAGCTTAAGATGGTTTTCGACTGTTTTTTTGGAAATGCCCCTCATCGTAAAAATAGAGTCATTAAATTTTTTTGGTTCTATCATAAATATATTACTAACTAAGTAACAGTTTAATTTTGACATACATAACACACAATGTCAAGTTTTGATTATAATTCATCCATGATTAAAGCCGCCTTCTTCGATTTGGACGAAACGCTCATAAACGCAGAGCATGCACATAAGGCAGCAACAGAAAAAGCATTTGCTGTTTTCGGGTATGATTATTCGGAAGAACGTAAAAAATCCCCCAACCATATCTCAATGGGGAAAAGGGTGTATGATAACCTCAAGGCCCGCAGGGATGGAGCTGGAATCTCCGAAGAACAGATGCCTATGGACAAGCTTCTGGACATAAGAGAGGGATACTTCCTCTCATTCATGAAAGATGAGATAGTGCTTCTTGAAGGTGCTCGTGAAATATTAGAAGTCATGAAGCGGAAACATATAATTACAGCAATAGTATCCTCGGGTACGAAGAAGTATGTGGAACTCGTAATGGATATATTCAAATTAAGGAATGATATACACTTCATTATTACGGGAGATGACGTAGAGAGAGGAAAGCCTGACCCTGAATGCTATTTAAAAGCATATGATCAGGCACTCAATGAATTAAAGGATTTGCATAATCAAGAGTGTATTGTGTTTGAAGATACGGAGTCTGGCATAACCGCAGGAAAAAAAGCAGGAATGAGAGTAGTTTACATTCCAACTTCAACATCGGTGCCACCGATCAATTATTTACCTGATTATACGATTGGCTCCTTATTGAGTTTCAAAACTGAAGTTCTTATATAAAATATGTATTTTAAGGTGAAGGTATATGCAAATGCAAAAAAGAATGAGGCGATAAAAAAATCGGATGATTCCTACATCATATATACAAAGAAAAAGGCTGAACAAGGGGAGGCGAATGAAGCGGTTAAGGAAATGCTCTCAACTCTATTGCATGTACCGCTGGGAAAATTATTGATGATAAAAGGATCCAAACAGCCAAATAAAATTTTTGAATTACGAAAGTAAGTCAGGACGTTTTTTAAGTGTTGCTTCGAGCGCTTTTTGGTACTGCCACTTCTTGATTTTTTTTGGATCTCCCGAGAGAAGTATTTCTGGCACTTTTTTTCCTTCAAACTCTTCAGGTCTCGTATATTGGGGATATTCCAGTAACTGCACTTCCGTTACTCCCTTTTTTTTGAGCGCGAGTAGAACGGGATGCTCTCCCACTAGTTCAATTAAATAATGAATTGAACTCTTGAAAAACGTTTCTTCGGTCGTCGCATTTTCCTTTTTCAATACTCCCGGAAGAAGGCGTACGACAGCGTCACAAACTGCTGCTGCGGTGAGTTCGCCTCCTGTCATGACAAAGTCTCCGAGGGATATCTCCTCATCAATATAATCAGAAAACCGTTCATCAAACCCCTCATAGTGACCTGCGAAAATAATGAGCTCTTTTAGTTTGGAAAATTCTTGAGCCTTGTTTTGACTAAATGGTGTTCCCCGAGCAGAGGTAAGGATGACTTTTTTGTCAGGAGCTGGTGGTTTCGCCCAAAGGGCGATAGACCTTTGGTCTAGGTCGTTAGTGGCAAATGAAAGGGCTTTTTTGAGGACGTCTACGCAGAGAACCATTCCAGCCCCGCCTCCATAAGGTCGCTCATCAACCGTACCATACGAATCACGAGCAAAATCACGGAGGTTAACGATATTAATTTCAACAACTCCCTTTGTCTGCGCGCGTTTAATGATGGAGTTTTGGATGAATCCCTCTATCATTTTGGGAAAGAGGGTGACGATGGTTATTTTCATACATTCGATTATACTCAATATACTTGTAATGAGATATACTGAAATTATCGCTATGTGGAAATCAGTTCTGTTCGTCATAAAAAAAACAAAGAAGTCCAATCCTTCCTTATTTCTTCTAACATCGATACTGAAAACATTTTTTGCCTTATTATTCCTGGCTGATTTATATGCGTACAAAATCATCATTGATGCCGCAGGCGGAAAAGAAACATTTTTAGGGATGCAATTTTCACAAGCGATTATTTATCTTTTTGGATATTTCCTTTTTTCAAAACTCCTATTTAGTTTTATTGCCTATCTTCAAAATAATCTCGATGTAAAAAGCCTTTTGTATTTAAATAAAGAGTTTATCGATAAAGTAAGTTCCCTTGATCTCACCACATTCGAAAACCCAAACACAGTGGGTCTTGTCAATAGGGCATTCAATCGGTTTCAATATCAGATTAAACTCTATTTCATTTCAATTTCACAGACCTATACATCTTGTATCGAAGCGGTGGCATCCTTATTGGTGTTTGTCTATATTTCCCCTCTCATGGGAGTCGCAATTTTAGTTTCAAACCTCATCCCTCTTTTCGTCCGCTCCCGATTTTCGTATGGGATTTTTAATATTTACAAAGCGGATGATGAAACGAAACGTAAATTCGGTTACTTAACAAACACATTGCTTGATAGGGTTACGCTCCCTGAGATTAAATTAAACAGCGCATTCATATATTTTAAACATCAGATTCTTACTCTGTATAAACGATTTACGTCAAATCAATTGAAGGAGGAACAAAAATCACTTTTCTTTGTCACTTTAGCCGAAATTATTCCGCTTATCGTTACTTTTTTATTTTTTTATTTTGCCGGACTGCAATATCAAGCCGGAAAAATGACAAGTGGTGTTTTTGTTGTATTATTTATCAACGGTATGGCGTTTTTTTCTCGCTTGAAGACAATGAGCCAAAACATGGGAGAATTGCATGGTTCAAGTCTCTTGATTAAAGATGCAATAGATTTTTTTGACATACAGCCCGCCACACAGTTTATTCATCTACCAGGCGAAGCCCAATCCCTTTTAATTCCAAGGCTTCGATTACCAGTTCTGCGATTGGAAGAAGTGAGTTTTATATATCCGAATTCAACCAACAAAGTTCTCGACAATGTCAGTTTCAGTATTCCATTTGGACAAAATGTTGCTCTTATTGGGGAAAATGGGGCAGGGAAAACAACTTTAGTCAAACTTCTCCTTCGCATGTATGACCCCACCGAAGGATCGATATTTTTAAACGACATGAACATCAAAGAGATTCCTGAAAAGGTTTTATTTGCTATTTATTCGACTTTATTTCAATCTTTTGGAAAATTTTATATTTCCGTGAAAGACAATCTGGAGATTGCAGCAGGAAAGAAGCTAACCGAGGAAGAAATGAAAAAATATTTGCAATTTGCAAATGCGTGGGAGTTTATAAAGGATTCTAAAAACCAATTTGAACAACAACTAGGACCGGAATATACAGATGGAATAGATTTGTCCGGTGGGCAATGGCAGCGGCTTGCAATCGCACGAGCCTATGCAAAGCAATCACCCATTCTCATTCTTGATGAGCCAACATCGGCAGTCGATGCGAAAAGTGAGATGGAAATATTCGATAGGTTAATCAAAGAAATGAAAAACAATACACTCATTTTCATCTCCCATCGGTTTTCAACAATAAAAGATGCTGAGCGTATAATCGTTCTTGATAGGGGTAAACTTATTGAAGATGGTAATCATCAAGCTCTTATTAAAAATAAGAAAAAATATGCGGAACTGTATACTATCCAAGCTGAAAGATATATGAGAGGGTCTTCATAAGATTGTCGTATAATTGTTGTATGAAACAGATTGTTCTTAGGCTTATCCGTTGGTATCAATCAATATCTTTTTTCCAAAAATATATGGGAGTATCTTGTCGGTTTTATCCAACATGCTCAGATTATACATATGAGGCTGTCGAAAAGTATGGAATAGGAAAGGGCTTATTATTAGGACTTCTTCGTGTTCTTCGTTGCAATCCCTGGAATAAGGGGGGGATAGACAAACTTCAATAAATAAATAATCAAATAATCAAATAATCAAATAAACGAATAAAAGGTGTATAGTGAAAGATGTGGATGATAATCAAGAGGCATGTCTTGGATTCTCTCTTTGTGGTGGTGTCGGTCCCATGACATTTGCTAAATTAATTGCCCATTTTGGCTCTCCTCATGGCGCTTTTGTTGCTCCTTCTTTGGCACTGCGCCCTTTTTTCCGTATTGCACATCACCACGAAGTATTTCTTTTATTTCGCCGCACCTATAATCCTGAGAAAGAGATACAGAGAATACAAAATAATGGAGCATGGATTATGACCCAGTGGCATGACGACTATCCAAAACTCCTCAAAAATATAAATGATTCTCCTATTTGTCTGTATGGCAAAGGAGACAGGAATAGTATTGATTTTATCAATGATACTTGTATCGGAATTGTAGGGGCTCGTAAAAACACAGCATATGGACAGTACGTTGCTGAAGAATTAGGAAGAAAATTTGCTTCAGCAGGGTTAGTAATTGTTTCTGGCATGGCAACTGGAATAGATGCGATATCGCATAAAGCAGCGATTGAAAAGCAAGCACGGACAATCGCAGTTTTGGGGACGGGTATAGATGTTATATATCCCTATATGAATAGGGAACTTCACGACCAAATAGTAAAAGAGTATGGTCTTATTATTTCGGAATATCCTCCGGGATTTACGACCCACCCAGGAATGTTTGTATTACGGAACCGTATTATCGTCGGACTTTCAAAAGCTATCGTCGTTGTTGAGGGAGGAAAACATTCAGGTACGCTGACGACTGCTCGCTATGCAGCCGAAAATGGAAGAGATGTATATGCGGTGCCTGGTCCTATAACATCTGAAATGTCAGTTGGTCCCCATATACTTTTGCGAGAGGGGGCCCATGTTCTTTCAAGTGCAAGCGAATTGTTAAAAGATTTTGGATTGAGTCAAGAGTCTGAGATGGTTACGCAAAAACCAACAGATTTAACAGGAGAGGAAAAAACAATTTATGATTTGCTGTCAGTAAAGAAGTATTATGTAGACGAAGTGGCAAGAAAAATCTCCCTGAGCGTCTCAGAAACACTTCCCATTCTCTCACTTCTTGAAGTACGGGGGGTAATAGGGAAGGACTTTGATGGAAGTTTTATTGTACGGGTATAATATCGAATTTTTTTCCTCTTCTTATATATTTATCATCTTGTTTTGGATGAGATGAGAGAAATATGTCAACGTACTTCTTAGCTGTTTCAAAGTCTGTATAATCCGAGGCAATCGCAAGAATATTGGTATGGTCATTCTCACGACCATGCTTGACCTGATCCGCATTAAGGGCAATTCCACAACGAATCTGCTTAAATCTATTTACGGAAATACTTACTCCGATACCAGATCCACAGATAACAACACCAAGATTCTCTTGTGGGTTTTGTTGGACGGCTTGAGCAACTTTTTGAGCAAAATCCGGATTGTCATCCAAAGAATCAAACTGGTAGTTACCAAAATCCTCAACACGTATATCCTTCTCTTGTAAATATTCTACAAGTTTATTTTTCAGTTCAAATCCGCGGTGGTCTGTAGCAATGAAGACCGGCATATGTATAAGTATAACATAAACTAAAAGCTGAAAGTCAAAAGCTAAAAAAAGACTAAAAAATACCCCTCCAAATCGGAGGGGTATTTTTTGTGTAGCCCAAAGGGCTGTTACTTCACAGTTCTCTTCAGGCTTTTACCAGCTGTAAAACCTGGAGTCTTTGTTGCTGGGATTTGAATTTCCGCCCCGGTTTGTGGATTGCGGCCTTTTCGGGCTGCTCTCTTTCGGACTATGAATGTTCCAAATCCAGTTACGACGACCTTTTCACCTCGCTTCATAGCGTCTGTGATTGAGCCGAAGACTGCATTAACAGCATCCTTGGATGCTTTTGCAGTAAGACCTGCTTTTTTTGTTACTTGTGCGATAAGATCTGCTTTTGTCATATAGATTCACCTCCCTTGAAAACGACTTAACTTATGATTAAGTAGAGATAGCTTACTCATTTTATCGCGTTCTGTCAATCTACACTTTAAATATCTTACTGTAGCAATCTATATCAAATTTAGGGCTTTGGGACAGTGAGAAAATGACAAAAAAAATAGGGACAGAATATATATTCTGTCCCTAAGATTTTTTCCCTGTTAGATTTTAGTCGTTGATTCTGTTCGATATTCTCGTATGATCGTTGTCTTAATCTGACCTGGGAATACATCAAATTTTTCTTCTAGTTCTTGCTTGATTTTTGCTGCCAAAATCACTGTATCATCATCGGACATTTCATCAGGTCTTACAATAACGCGGAGCTCTCTACCAGCTTGAAGCGCAAATGCTTCCTTGACGCCCTTTTTGGTTTTGGCGACATCTTCTATTGTTTTAATTCGTTTTAAATACTCTTCAAAATCTTCATGTCGAGCTCCTGGCCGGCCTCCAGAAACTGCATCCGAAATATAAACAATCACCGCCTCAATACTATTCATTGGAACGTCCTCATGATGGGATGCTACCGTGTCAATGACCTTTTGTGGGAAACGATGTCTTTTCAATAATTCGACCCCTAAGTCAATATGCGAACCCTCCTTGTCATTGATAACTTTTCCAATATCATGGAAGAGACATCCAAGTTTTACCACGTTGACATCGGCTTTCAATTCGTGAGCAAGAGCAATACCAATGCGTGTTTCCTCAAGGGTGTGGATAATCATGTTTTGTCCGTAGGAAAAACGATATTTAAATCGCCCCAGGAGTTTGATTAACTCAACAGGGAGGTTAAAGACACCCACTTTATGAGCAAGTTCCTCTCCCGCCTTAAAAATCGTTTTTTCGATCTCTTCTTTTGTCTTTGCAACAATCTCCTCAATCCGTGGTGGTTGGATTCGACCATCTTTGATCAATTTTTCAAGTGCGGTGCGGGCAATTTCTCTGCGAATTGCGTCAAATGATGAGATTTTAATAACTCCTTCTTCTTCCAGATCAACATCAACTCCTGTGGCAACTTCAAAAGCACGAATGTTGCGTCCTTCTTTTCCGATAATACGCCCTTTATATTCATCGCTGGGGAGATGAACAACCGAAAGAGTGTACTCTGCAGTGACATCGGTTGCGCCATATCTCATTGCATCAACCAGAAGACCTTTTGCCTTTTCATCAACCGTTCGTTTTACGTCTTCTTCTGCTTGTGTAATGCGCCGTGCAACATCAGATTTTAATTTTTCCTCCCATCCTTGGAGGAGAAGTTGTTTCGCTTGATCTTTTGTCATCTGGGCAATCAATTCCAGTTTTTGGAGAATTTGGTCCCGTTTTTCTTCGACGCTTTTTTTTGTATCCGTCAGAGATTGTTTTTCCTTTTCAAGTGTTTGTTTTTCCACCACAAGAGCCTTCTCTTTTTCATCGATTTGCTGTTTTTCGGTGGCGATTCGTTTTTCGACTTCCAATGATTCTGCAAGGTTTTTTTGAGCTTGCCGTTCTGCATCTGTTTTGATGCGTAATGCTTCCTCGTTAGCCTTGAGGATAATTTCTTTAGCCTCTTGTCGAAGCTGGATTTCTTGTTCTTGTACTTGTTTTCCGAAGAACAATCGTTTGAAAAATGAACCGAACATAGTCTTTTTGTTTAGATCAGTTGAGAGAGAGTACGTATTTTATTCATCATCTGTGTTGCCAAATTGGGAAAAAAAATGAATCATGGTGAAAACCGACAATAATTGGTACCTCTTCTGCCAACCAATTAATAATTGGTCACATTATACTCTTTCTACTCATCAGTTGCAAATAGGCCTTTTTGGCCACATCATAGGAAAAGCCTCTTCTTTGGAGGAAGGAAATTGCCTTTACAAATCGTTTTTTTTCTTCCGGAATGAGGGAGAGGGACTTTATTTTTTTCTTGAGAGCGTTCTGGGCTAATTCATCCTCATCGGTTGAGTTATTAGAAAAAAAAGAATCAATATCCATTTGCGATATTCCTAATTTTCTCAGTTCCATTTCCAACACCCGCCTGCTTTTTGGTTTAAGCAAATTTCGAGAATTAACAAACGATTTTATGAATTCGAGATCATTGAGATATCCCTGGTCTTTTAGAAGTTCAAGAGTCGCTGTAATTTCTCCTGCAGTAAAGAGATATTTGAGGGCTTTTTTTTGAAGATATTTTTCAACCTCTATAACGGTTCGAGGGCGGAAGGAAAGATAGCGGTAGGCAAGCGATAATGCTTTTTCCATAGGTCAATTGTACCAGTATATTTATACTCAATTTAGTCATCCCCGTGTCGTCCAAAGGGCGATTGACCTTTGGTCAAAAGACGGGGATCCAGTCGATAATTTACAATACTAATATACAAATATAGTGGTTATAGTCTGGATTCCCGCCTCCGCGGGAATGACAGCGTGAGAGTTTTTAAATCAAATTGTATATACTATTCATATGAATCTACAAAATAAAGTGGTTCTTATTACCGGTTCTGGGTCGGGACTGGGGAAGTCTCTTGCACTTAAGGTTGCGGCAATTGGTGCACAAGTAGTACTTGTTGCACGTACGGAAAATGAACTAAAACAAGCAAAAGATGAAATTGAAAAAAAGGGAGGAAAAGCGGAATATTTTGTGTGTGATATAACCGATGGAAATAAGGTTAAACAAACCGCAACTCAAATACTTCAGAAATATAATTCAATCGACATATTAGTAAATAATGCGGGGATATGGACCGACGAGGAACTAGAAAAAAATGATCCCAATTTACGAAGAAGAGCATTGGAAGTAAATGTACTTGGCACTATTCAATTTACGTACGCCTTTCTTCCTCATTTTCAAGAAAAAAACAGTGGATATATCTTTAATGTCATATCCAGCGCTGGAGCAAGTGATACACCAGCAGGAAATAATGCTTTATGGAAAACATATGGGGCAAGTAAGTGGGCGATGACTGGGTTTACCAAGTCGCTAAGAGACGCATTAGTGGGAACAAAAATTAAAATTACAGCATTTCACCCAGGCGGATTTGAAAGCATGTTGTACGAAAAGGCAAAGAGAAAAGATGCACATAATCAACCATGGATGATGAAAACGGACGATGTGGCTGATGTGATTATCTTTGCTCTTACTCGACCAGAAAACATGATGATGGAAAAAATAATTGTTACTAAAATTTAAGCAAAAAATTTCTTTATTCTTTCAATTAGAATAGTGCGATCTTCGGGTTTTTTAAAAGAATGGTCTCCATTTATCGATTCAATTTGTATATTTGGAATGGTGTCATATTCTTTTTGATATTCGCTTCCCACAACATCATCCTGTTTTGGATGAATAATAAGGAGGTTGGTATTTTTTGCAAACTCAGATACCGATGCAACGGGATTAAACTCTTGTAGTGTTTTCCAAAACTGAGGTCCAAATTTTTGAATCGTTCCTGAAGATCGAGGAATCAAACTTATTCCTTGTAAATCAACCCGTCCTCCAGGTCTTGCCATAATCCGTTTTTTTAGCCTATCGATTATATATTCAGTATTTGAATTGGGAATTCCCATAAAAATTGTTTTTGTTATATCTTGAGGATTAAGAAGGGAAGTAACAAAACAACCCATCGAGTGCGCCATAATATATGTAGCTCCTTTATACGTTTGTTTCACATATTCCAATACCGCTTTTAAGTCATCTGCATGTTTGTGGTAGTCAAACTCCTCCGTCTTACCTTCGCTTTTTCCAAATCCGGAAAAATCAAATCGGAGGACACGGTATTTATCAATGAGAGCAGTCGCTATATCGTCAAATAATCCCGCCGTTTCATGTTTATCTGTCCCTAGTCCATGGACCATAACAACGGTAATGTCACTCTTTTCATTTCCTTCTATAAGGACATCAAGTTTCTCGTGATGGGAGTTGATAATTTTTGGGGCAGTATCCATATGAATATTATATATAGATTCTTCGCATGTATATTGAGTCGCTCAGAATGACACACCAATTACTTCTTAAAAACTTTTTGTTCTACTGCTTTTATAAGTGCGTGTTTCAGTTTTTCGTCCTGATTGAGCAAGTCCTTCACCTGTTCTTTTCCCTGCCCTAACATTTTATTCTGGTATTTGATGAATGTTCCGCTTTTTGTGAGGATTCCGCATTCAAGCCCCGTATCAATGACACTCTCAAGTTTATCGATTCCTTGAGCATTGATGGTGAACTCTGCGAGTTTAAATGGCGGCGCCATTTTATTTTTCACTATCTTTATGCGGACACGGGTACCAATTACTTCCGTTCCTTTTTTCAATGTTTCAATTTTTCGCACATCCATTCGGATTGAGGCATAAAATTTTAATGCCATGCCCCCTGGGGTTGTTTCCGGGTTGCCAAACATGATTCCAATCTTCATGCGGAGTTGATTAGTGAAGACAATTGTTGTCTTTGATTTTGAAAGAACACCTGCAAGTTTTCGTAACGCTTGTGACATAAGGCGGGCTTGAAGTCCCATCTGTGCATCTCCCATATCTCCCTCTATTTCCGCTTTTGGGACTAATGCTGCGACTGAGTCAACAACCACAAGGTCAACACCACCGGAACGAATGAGAGACTCGGTAATTTCTAGAGCTTGTTCTCCCGTATCAGGTTGAGAAACGAGAAGGTCATCAAGTTGAACGCCGAGCGTTTTAGCCCATGCGGGATCAATTGCATGTTCCGCATCAATAAATGCGGCAGTCCCTCCCGTTTTTTGACATTCAGCGATAAGGGAGAGACACACCGTTGTTTTTCCCGATGATTCAGGGCCAAAAATTTCGATAATTCTCCCTTTTGGAATTCCGCCAATACCAAGGGCAAAGTCAAGGGGAATTACCCCTGTCTTAAGAGCGTCGACTGAAGAAGAAGGCGCCTGTCCAAGACGCATAATGGATCCCTTTCCAAATTCTCTTTGAATTTGCTCAATTGCCAAATCGACCGCTTGCGTTTTTTGAGATTTTTTTTCCTCTGGTTTTGGTGTTTGCATATATAGTAAATAGTATAAGTACTAATGAGTGATAATACTGCTCATTATAGTGAGCAAATAATAAAATGCAATGAGTTTATTATAAAACTTATAATTGACAAACATTTTCCCTGATTGTTTGTCATCCCGTGCTTTGACACGGGATCTATGTAATTTACCCGCTTCGTTTATTATTCTTTCAGTGCCGTTAATCACGAGTATACTTTGTCGTGATTAAATGTCACTTCAAGAACAATAAACTCCGCACTTGAATTTTAATTTGGAACTTGAATTTAAAATTTATTCTTCTTTCGGCCTATACTGTAACGCTTCTGCAATATGTTTACCCTCAATTCTGTCCGCATTTTCCAAATCTGAAATTGTCTGGGAAATTTTAATTATCTTAAAATATGAACGGGCTGATAGAGAAAGCCTTGATATTGCTGTTTTAAGGAGCGAGCTTGCCGCATCACTCATTTTACACATATTCCGTATTTGATTTGAATTCATTTCAGCGTTTGTCGTTGGATTACCAAATCGTTTTATTTGTTTCTGTCTCGCTAAGCAAACCCTGTCCCTAACCGTCGAACTTGACTCCGCTTTTTCGTCCGAAGTAAGCCTCTCCTCTTTGACGGGGGGAATATCTACATGAATGTCTATTCGATCCAGGATGGGACCTGAAAGACGTCTTCGATATAATTGGATTGAGTGGAATGAACAGCTACATTTTTTTGTCGGGTGTCCAAGATATCCGCATGGACAGGGATTGGATGCGGCGATAAGGAGGAATCGGCAAGGAAATGTAATGCTTCCTGCCGCCCGGGAAATACATACCTGTCCGTCTTCTATGGGTTGACGAAGTGATTCAAGCGTGGAGCGGGGAAACTCTGGGAATTCGTCCAAAAACAATACACCTCGATGGGCAAGGGAAATTTCTCCCGGCATGGGATGGGTACCTCCCCCTATAAGACCTATTCGGGATGTCGTATGGTGAGGGGTCCGAAAAGGACGTGTCGTAACAAACCCCTTATTATGAAGAAGGCCTACAATTGAATATATTTTTGAAACCTCCAATATCTCTTCCCGTTCCAAAGAAGGCATGAGGGATGGGAATGCACGGGAAAGAAGCGTTTTACCCGCACCAGGAACCCCTTTGAGATGGATGTTATGAAACCCCGCTGCTGCGATTTCCAGCGCCCTCTTTGCGGTTTCTTGTCCCCGTATTCCTTCAAAATCAATATCAATCTTAGTGCGAGAAATAAAATGTTCTAGGGAAAGAGGAGGAGACGGCTTTAATTTTTTTTGTCCATTTAAGTGAAGAATGAGTTCTTGCAAATTATAAACAGGGATAACGGTAATTCCTTCAACCGCTGAAGCTTCTAAACTATTTTGGACGGGAACATACATTGTCTTTATTTTTTTCTCTCGGGCGAGAAGGGTGAGAGGGAGAACCCCAGTAACTCCCCGAATAGTACCCTCAAGAGAAAGCTCCCCGATAAAAAAACTGTTTTTGACATTGTCTGCATCGATCATCCCTGCCGCGGTAAGAATGCCAAGGGCAATTGGCAAATCAAATCCACATCCTTCTTTAGGGATATCCGCGGGGGCGAGATTAACCGTAAGGCGGGAGTCTGGCATTTCAAAGCCAACATTGGAAATAGCGGTACGAATCCTGTCTTTTGATTCATCTATTGCCTTGTTGGGAAGACCGACAAGATTAAAGGTCGGAAAGCCTTTATTTGCTATATCCACCTCTATTTCAATGATTACCCCATCCAGACCAATTGTTGTGCCAGATAAGATACGCGCAAGCATTTCTTATGTAACATGTAGCATATAACATATAACATTTTTGTGACTATTTAAACGCATTTCGTGTTACATGTTACATGTTATATGTTGCATTCTTTTCGTCAACGGCTTATAAGCCGCAAATATTCATTTTTCATTGTTGTGACAGGAGAAAAATAGCGTTAGCGGTATAGTATAATTGGGTACGAGTTTATTTATATAATTCGCGTAATGAGATTCATTTTTATCATATGAAATACATAATTACAGGAAAGAACTTTACTTCTCCTTTATTAAGTAGGTATAAGTTACAGAAGGGTTATGTATTGATAACAGAAAATGAGCTACAATCATCTTCTATTAAATTTACTGATAAAGATAAACTCTATGCACCAGATGAAACCTCCGTACCGATAATTCTTTCTAAAATAAAAGATGAGAGCTGGCGGAATCAAATAGAGAATATAAAAAATAAGTATAAATGGAGACTTTCTTTAAAAAATCTCTATCCTCATCTCTATTTTAAGAAGGTCAAGATTGGCGATCTGGACTCTTTGACATTACCCTTTCATACATATAAAAAATTTATCATAAAACCCCAAAAAGGCTTTTTTGGAGTAGGAGTAAAGGAAATCAATATACATACTGATTTGACAAAATTGAAAGAAGAATTGACATGCGAGATTAATAAAAATTGCACAGTATTTTCAGAGGAGGTATTCAGTTCAGAAGACTTCATTATTGAAGAATATATCGGGGGAGAAGAATATGCGTTTGACGTTTTTTATAATGAAAAGGGGTTCCCGGTAATCGTAAATTTTTGTCATCATCCCGCTTCAAAAATACAGGAATATTTTCATTTACTGTACTATTCACATCAATCGATATATGAAAAATTTCATGCACAGATAATTAAAATATTTTCAGACTTTAATAAATCCTTAACAATAAAAAATGTCCCCATACACGCTGAATTCAGGGAAAGAAACGGAACACTCATTCCAATTGAATGGAATATTCCCCGGTTTGGGGGATTTGGGGTCGCGGATTTGCCCTATTATGGGTATGGCGTGAATCCTTTTGAATGTTTTTTTGAAAGCAGAACACCCAACTGGAAAGAAATTTTTAAATTAAGGGGAAATAAATATTATGGTTGGGTATTGTGTTACAACGGAATACATATTGATTTAAAAAAACATATACCAAATTATAAAAAAATGAAGAGTAACCTCGGGAAAATATTGCATTTTTATCAGCTTAATTGTAAAAAAAACCCAGCGTTTGGAATTGCATATGTCGAAAAAGATACCAAAGAAGAGCTTTTTCAACTACTCAACATCGACTTTAGAGATTATTTCATTGCAATAAAATAAAACACTTTTCGATGTATCGATACATCGAAAATATTGCAAACCTCATCAGGTTTGCAGTGCATAATTAGCAGGCCGAAAGCGACAACGTTGTTATCATTGAAACAAGAATAATATACAATAGGCATATGTATTTTTCTACGCTCGCTACCTATTTTGAACGAATAGAAGAAAAAAGCTCTCGGCTTGAAATAACTCATATTCTTGCTGAACTATTTAATCAATTAAGCGTTGAGGAAATTGGCCAAACGGTATATCTTCTGCAAGGACGTGTTGCCCCTCTTTTTGAAAAAACCGAATTTGGTATGGCAGAAAAAACGGTCGTCAAATCCATAGTCTCCTCTCTTAATATCGACAGGCCTTACTTTGAGAAGGAAAACAGGAGGTTGGGAGATGTGGGCAAAACGGTCGAGGAATTTAAAAAACAATATGTTTCCTTTGAACAACGTGAAATGACGATAAGCGAAGTGTTTTTGGATCTGGAAAGACTCGCCAAATCTGCAGGGGATGGGTCAAATGAAATGAAAGTGGGGATTTTAGGCGGACTTATATCCCAATTAGACAGCAAGTCGTGCCGATATTTGGTACGCATCCCCCAAGGAATGATGCGACTGGGATTTTCTGATATGACCATCATCGACTCCTATTCTTGGATGTTGGTAGGGACAAAACAGTATCGACCCGAAATTGAAGCAGCATATCATGTTCGACCGGATTTGGGTTATATTGGGAGGTTGATAAAGGAAAAAGGAATAGAGGGGATAAAAAAAGTTACTCCACATATTTTCACCCCCATCATTATGATGCGTGCAGAACGACTTTCTTCCGGTGAGGAAATCGTGAAACAAATCGGCACATGTGCGATTGAACCAAAGTACGATGGGTTCCGGTTGCAAATCCATTACAAGAAGGAGACTGGCGAGGTACGATTGTATTCCCGTAATCTCGAAGATGTTTCTTATATGTATCCAGATGTGGTAATGGGTGTACAACAAGAAATCGATGCCGAGGAAGTTATTTTCGAAGGGGAGGCTATCGGCTATAATCCCAACATAAAACAATTTCTTCCTTTTCAAGAAACAGTCCAACGAAAACGTAAATATGATATTGAAGAAAAAGCAAAGGAAATTCCTCTTAAACTTTTTGTTTTTGAATTGTTATATTATAACGGTATCTCTTACATCAACGAATCTTTTTTAAAGCGAAGAGAAATATTAGAAAAAGTGATGAATAAGAACAATGTTCCAGAAAAAAATACCACTATTCTTGCTCCGCATGAGCTTCTTTCAGATGCAACCATAATCGAAAAAAACTTTGATGATGCGGTCGCAGAGGGCCTGGAAGGAATCATCGCGAAAAAATTGGATGGGACTTACAAGCCCGGGGCGCGGGGATGGAATTGGATTAAATTTAAACGAAGTTATTCATCAAAAATCCATGATACGGTTGACTGCCTCGTCATGGGGTATGATTCGGGCAAAGGAAAACGGACGGGTTTTGGGATTGGCGCATTTTTGGTTGGGGTCTATGATGAAAAAGAAGAAACATTTAAGACGGTTTCAAAAATTGGCACGGGTTTGACGGATGATGAATGGAGAGAAATGAAAATGCGATGCGACAAATTGCAAACAAAAAAGAAACCCCCTGAGTACACGATTGATAAAACGATGGAAGTTGATACATGGGTTCTCCCTGGAATAGTAGTCGAAATAAAAGCGGACGAAATCACCCAATCACCCAGTCACACAGCTCTCTTTGCGCTTCGTTTTCCTAGGTTGGTGCGGTTTCGGGACGACAAGTCCAAGACAGATGTCACATCTTTTTCCGAGATCTCCTCTTTGTATACCAAGCAGGAAGCGTAAATCCCTTTTTCAGCTGCATTATGGTTTTATCATGATAGAGAAGTGTTTTCATGAATCGTTGAGGATATTCGCTAAAAAAAGAATAGGGGTTTTTTACGGCTCTTCTACTTGATGCTTCAACAACAAGCCTATTGTCTCGTTTTATCTTTCCACCCATCTCCTGAATATGGTAAGCAAGGTCAATATCTTCATGAACGAGCTTATCGTTTAAGCATACGATATTCTTTACTTTCTCCCATATCTCCTTCGTGATGATCATATTTGGCCCCAGAAGAGTTTCTCCCCCTCGGTGAATCGGCTTCATCATATCCAAATATGCCCGCGCAAGAAGAGACGTTTTGATAGGCGTGTCATAAAAAGTAATAGGTCCGGTTAGAGCATCTATTTTATAGCGTGCAAAATTACGATGAATTCTTGAAATCCAGTTAGGGGGAAGTTTCGTGTCAGCGTCACACCGGGCAATAATTTCATTGGTCGCCGCATTAAACCCTGCGTTGCGAGCCGCAATCATACCCTGTTTTGGCTCATCCAAAATTCGTACAAATGTGAATTTTTTTACTATCGAAAGCGTATTATCGGTGCAATTGTTATTCACCACGAGTACCTCGTCCGGTTTTACTTTCTGTTTTGCAATGCTTTCGAGGCAAAATGCGATATATTTTTCTTCATTGTATACGGGGATAATGAGTGATATTTTCATGCCTTATTATAGCAAGTGATATAATAATGACCGACATGAAGCCATTTTTTACTATTATTATCCCTACTCTTAACGAGGAAAAATTTGTTGGTAAACTCCTCACGGACCTTTCCAAACAAAAGTATACGGATTTTGAGGTGATTGTAGCTGACGCACTATCAGAAGATAAAACGATTGAAGAAGTGAAAAAATACAACTCCCTTCTAACTATTTCCAAAATAATACGAGTAAAGGGAAGAAATGTTTCTAAACAGAGAAATAAAGCAGCTCACTATGCAAGAGGATCTTTCTTGGTTTTTCTTGATGCAGATGCACGGGTGAGAAGTAACTTTCTCCAGAAGTTGTTTTCCTATATCAAACTCAATAAGGGGCTTTTATTTATTCCAGCATTTTCAGTTTCCAAAAGAGATCCTCAACTTAGTATCGTTGTTGATTTTGCGAATGCCCTTATTGGACTTTCAAATAAAATTGGAAAACCATTTTCTACCGGCGGGTCAATGATATTAGAAAAAAATTTCTTTTTCACTATTGGGGGATTTCCAGAAGATGTGCCCTTAAGTGAAGATCATCTTTTGGTTCGCAATGCATATAAGTACGGAGTAAGCGCTAAGTTTCTGTCAAATATCAAAGTTACATTTTCGTTACGTCGATTCAAGAGGGAGGGGAAATTAGAACTACTTTATAGATATATTAAAAGCACTATTTATTTTCTTGCAAAAGGGAAAGTTGATAAACAAATTATTACGTATGAGATGGGGGGACATCTTTACAATAAAAATCAACCTCCACAACGCCTTCTTAAGGGTTTTAATAGGAATATCCGCTCTTTTATTCGTGGACTATGAGTGAGTAAACAATGTATTCTTTATTCTCATAAAGAATAGGGAGTCGATATCGTCGTTTCTTTTCTACAACGAGATACGAAGCATTATACTTCTTTGCTAAATATAAAAAGCGCTCAGACGTGTTCGTATAATACGCGTTATTTGCAATTTTGAAATTAGCAAGGTAGTCACCCTTGAATTGAACGAGCGCTCCTGGCGCTATATCTTCAAATCGTGGTTTCCAATAGTGAACATAACTAGGATCAAACGCCGCCTCCAGAAGTTCTGAAAGCGTGGAGACAGTTGACCTTTCAGAAATGACACGCCATTCAACGTCATACAACCACCATTTTGACGGAGGAGTGATGAAGACAGCGCTTTTAGGAGTATTTTTTTTTGCCCACAACTGTATATCATAAAATGGCGTTTTTTCTGGCCAAATTGAAAGCTTTGGTCGAGCAAGATTAAAGAATAGGAGAGCGCCAAGTACGGACAAAAACAAACAAAGACACATAAGTGAACCTATCAACATTCTTTTTGTTGAAGTTATTTGCTTAATAAGCAATAAGGAAACTAAGGAAAATAAGGGGGAAAAAGAAAATAATAACGAAGTCGCAAGGAATATAAACACAACTCTTGACCGATGACCCCACAATGAAACATAATGGGCAAGGTATAAATAGGCAAAAAGAGAGATAAAAATACCGATACGCATCACTTGTGATTGAATGATGATGGTTGAGGGGAAAATGTATGTCGCAATAAGTTGCGTGATGAGTATAAGTATCCCCGCGTACATAAAATGTTTGATGGTAGTATGCCGATTGCCTTTTATCGTTTTCTGAGTGAAAAAGAATAGAGCGATAGCTGAGATACCGCCAACAGTAAGGAGTATTACGATTGGGTTGTTAAAACTAATAAAGTTGAATAGATGGTAGAAAAGTGCGTTATTAAGGATGGAGTACCATTCCCGATTTGGATGTAATATGACACCAATCCCCGTATGGTTAGCTTTCCAGATTATCACGGGTAAAGCGCACACAATAAAAATAGGTATTGCTTTCAAAATGGAAAAAAATTTCTCCCGATGACTTCTTATTGAAAGAAGAGTGTCGATACCTATCATAGCTATGATGAAGTGGACAGATAATATATGAAAATTATAGAGAATGCCTAAAAGGAAAAAACTGATGAAATAATTTTTTTTCAAATAATAGTTGATAGCAATAAGCTCAAAGGAAAGGCTGACAGTTCTATTTAACATGCTGAATTCAAACAAAGGGAATCCTGAGAAGCCGATGTGGGGAAGAGCATTTGATACAACGACAAGAAAAGAAGTAAGGGTATTATTAAACAATGTTTTGCTCAAATTCCAGAGCGCCCAGAAGGTAAGATATGTGGCAAGTATATGAACTATAAACATAGATATCTCCAATACCCCAGCCCTGTAGAAAGGAATAAAGAGAAGCCAAAAATAAGAATAATGAGATGTTCGTAAATCAAAAAAATGGTCATTGGGGAATAGAGATGGGTTAACTGTCTTCTTCAAAAAGGGAATATGACTTGACTGATCGAATGTCCCAAAGTAATACCCATACGCGAGCACGACAAACAAAGTAAGCGCTAAAAAGAGAAGGTGTTTATAAAGAGAAAAATGAAGAGCTTTTTTCATAATGAATAGCTTAAATTATATCAGATTGGGTTATTCACAATGACTAATTAGTTATCCACAAATTTCATACAGACCGAAAGGACAGTCTTATCTCTCTATAATTAAATATAGGCTATCTTATAATAAGTGAGTATTTTTCTATAGGACTTGACAGATTGTTTTTCATTCTGTATAGTCTTTGTATGAAGATATCTATTCGCTATAAACAACTCCCAAAACTTGAGGGAAATAGTCTTGGGAAGGACAGATTGGACTTTGCCAGTTTTCAATTTAAAAGCCTAGTGAAGAAGCATTTAGGAGTGCCAGTGAAGACATTTAGATTGTAAGCCAAAAAAAAAGGAGCATCACTACCGCTCGTATGTAGGGGACGACGAGTAGTAATGCTCAAGCAATACGTTATCACACCTTTGTACCCTTGTCAAGAAGGGTTTTATTTTGTTTGGTACAAAGCCCCAAACCCATTACTTGATACAAATATTTTCTTCCCCAACTTCGTGAACTTGGCTTCCTGAAGCTCTTTATACTTTTGTCGTTCCAGCGTTGAGACGATAACATACGATACATCATATTTTTTTAGCAACTTTCTTGTTTGTTTTATATCTTTTGATTCGTAGAGTGCAACCACATCTGGAATCCGCTTTCCTACCGCATCAGCGCTCCCTCTCCACAACCATTCATGGACCCACCACCCAGCAACTGTCGGAAGACCTGTGTAGGCGCTTACATGATTAAAATCAGTATAGGAATCTCCTTGCGCCTCTAGGATTACTGGTTGGCCTGTAATATGTTTGTTTAAATAGGCAATAATCTCTTGAGTATCGGTATTTTGTATCGAAAGCCACGTGGTGCCATTGAGCTGTGGGGTTTTTTGCGGATTACCATAATAAGAAGGAGCGGCATAAAACATGTACACACCAACAAAAAGAAAGGGGACAATCCATATAATTTTTTTTAATAATGTATTTGGAGATATATGCCGTGATATGACAAAGAATGTATACGTTGAGGCTATACTCATCATCATGAACGCCTGATAACCCATCTTAAACATGGTATTTGCCCGAAAGTGGGCGGGATAAATATCCTTAATGTAAAAAAATTCCGGAATTAAAATAAGGAAAATACCAAACGTAAACAAGATAAATATGTAATCATCCGTTGCATGTTCCTTATATTTTTCCGCAGCCTTTCCCCAGATAAAAAGAAGAAATGAAATGAAAAAAAATCCCCATAATACAAATAACATCCACAGTTCATCCGGCTGACAGTTCCCTTTTTCGAAAAGAAATGGTCCTAATTTGCCGATATCCGTGAGAAATGAGGGGCTGCAGTTTACTCCTATCGCCGTCACAAATGGTTTGAAATGAACAGAAAAGGGAAGAGAAAACAAAATAAAAGAACCAATAAGAATACCGATATGGATGACAAACATCCGTGAAAACCGAAATATAAGAAGTAAGAAGACAGAAGTAAGAAGAAGATAGATGGGGCCGTCAAACGCATTTGTCATGTAGTGAACAGCGGACATAAAACCAAGGAGAGTGATTTGTAGGGGCAGGTCGCGACCTGCCCGTACAGTATGTTGGGGGGAATTTGCCCGTACAGATTTTGTAAATAAGATAAAGAGAAGCGCAAGCGTTACCAAAACAAAAAGAATGTCAAAAACATGACCATGAAGATCTGCTACTACATATGAATAGGATGGAAATTCATGAATGGTGAAGGGGATAAAACGAGTTGCATTAGGGTACCAGTATTTTGCAGGATTATAACTGGAAAGAATCTCCCAAAAAGGAATAGGTTTTTCTGCGGGATAACCAGAGGTGAATAAGTAGATAGTGTGGAGATTGCCTCCAAAATTGAGAATCCATGTACCAATCAATCCAAAAAAAGCAGCATTCTTCAATTTTCTCCCATACGAATAAACAATCTGAGTGACGAGAGAAAACGTGGAAACGATGGACTGTGCAAAAATAGTTGCAAGTATGAGATTGTATCCAATTTCTGCCGGGATACCGCTCAATTTTATCTGTACCGCGCCGGTCAGATGCCCAAAATAGTAATAGTTGATGGGGAGTTTTGCATACCACATGTCAAGAGGAGGAAAGTATGATGTGCGAAGTATCGATTTCATAAACCCAAAATCCATGAATTTTTCCAGTCCTCGAATGGAAGGTTCCTGACCTCGTACATATGTCCATAAAAATAATGCGGCAATGAAGAGAAACTCCTCGCAGATAAAAATAATCCAATTTATTTTTTCTTTTTTTTGATTTCTTTGTATCCAATAACCGATACCAATTGCACATGCCAACAATAGGTATAAAGTTAATTCATGAAAAGGAAGGATATGGAGATTGCTGAGTAGAAATACCCCATAACTGAGAAATAATAACCCAATAGTCTTTGAAAAAGCATACCCCTGATCAAAGAAGCCGTGGAAGAGTTTTTTAGTGATTCCAAAAAAAACAACTCCTAAACACATGAGGGCAAAATACCATTGCAACGTTTGATAGATCCAGTCCATATTTGAACATTATACATGTAACACGCAACATGTAGTCTTATCTCATACAAGATGAGCATGAAATAACAAGTCATTCTCACGCAAGATGAGCATGAAAATGTACTCGGGTTAGTAGAATCATAGGCTATGAATATAACTATGAAAGATACTAATTTAAGCAAAATATGTGATTTGGAGGCTTATGTCAAATAAAAGTGTTGCTTTCGTAGGTACTTTAGCCCTGTAAGTCAATCCAAAGCTCTGCTACAATTCCTTGCATGAGATTTCTTTTGTCCGCTTAACCAATACTATC
>Ga0210027_1001131_pt1 | contig 25503 bp, 27 predicted proteins | sample CryGeymeta201510_FD_183978 | JGI IMG/M metagenome (GOLD analysis project Ga0210027, IMG submission 183978) | Groundwater microbial communities from Crystal Geyser aquifers in Utah, USA - Crystal Geyser metaG 2015-10 (SPAdes) (version 2) | ecosystem: Environmental > Aquatic > Deep subsurface >...
GCCCGAGCGCATCGAGGACGATGCACCGCTGCCCGGATCGCGCCGCCGCTGGTGGCAGGCGCTGTTTGGATGAACAGGCCATGGCCACCGCCAAGCTGACTTTCCACGTCGAAACAGTCCGCCGCGACGCCCACGGCAGCCTTGCTCGCTGCAAGGCTGCGGAGATTCCGCTGGACACCGACCTGGCTGGCAATCCCAACGCCTTCAATCCGGCCGAATTGTTGCTTGCCGCGCTGTCCGCCTGCATCGTCAAGGGCATCGAACGGGTCACCCCGATCCTCCAGTTCGACTTGCGCGGCGTGGCAGTGCGGGTGGACGGTGTGCGCCAGGACGCACCGCCGAAGATGGCATCCATCACCTACGAAATCCTCGTCGATACCGACGAGCCGGATCGTCGCCTGGAACTGCTGCACGACAATGTGAAGAAGTTCGGCACCGTATTCAACACCATCGCGCCGGGCACGCAATTGACCGGCGTGTTGCGGCGCAAGGGCTGAACCATGGACCTCAGTGGCGTGGACCTCGGCGCCACCCACCTGATCGCCAGTGGCCTGGTGTTCGTGGTTGCCGGTGTGTTCGCCATGCTGGGCTTGGGTGGTGGAATGCTCTATGTGCCGCTGTTCAAATGGCTGGAACTGCCGCTGAAAACGGTGGCGATTCCGCTGGGCCTGCTGCTCAACGGCGTGACCTCCGCCTCCGCGTTGGCGCGCTATGCCCGCGAAGGACTGGTCGACTTTCGCGGCGGCCTGCCGGCGGCGCTGGCGGCCATGGCGATGGCGCCGTTGGGCGCCCATCTCACCCAATCCGTGCCGAAGGACGTGCTGATCGGCCTGTTCGCCGCCCTGACCGCTATGGCCGGGTTTTTCAGCCTGCGCGGCGCCGGCCGCGAGGAAACGCCCGAACCGATGAGCCCGCGCCGGCGCATGGCCATCGGCCTGGCCCTGGGCGGCGGCGAGGGCTTCGTCGGCGCGCTGCTGGGCGTCGGCGGCGGCTTCATCGTCGCCCCCGTGTTGATGATGCTGGGTTTTGGCGCCAAGCAGGCGGCCGGCACCACCGCCTTCATCGTCACCTTCGCTTCCGTTTCCGGCTTCGCCGCCCACGCGGCGGAAGGCCATATCGAACCGCTGCTCGCCGCGCTCACCGTCATCGCCGCCCTGGCCGGCTCGCAATTGGGCGCCTGGTTCATGGCGAAACGCGCCAAGCCGGGCTGGGTGAAGCGGCTCTATGCCGTGTTATTGCTGGGCGTGGCGGCGAAATTAATCTTCGACATCGTGCGAGGTTGAATCATGCTGAATGTGGCAGTACTCGGCTTTGACTGCGCCGCCTGCCGCAAGGCCTATCGCCTGATCGACGAGGTTGCGCAAGAACTGGGCATCGCCATCCACCTGGAAAAAATCAGCGATCCCGCCCGCATCGCGGCGCATCGGGTGCTGTCCGCCCCCGGCGTGGTGGTGGCAGGCAAACTGGTGCACAGCGGCGGCGCGCCCAGCCGCAAGCAAATCGCAATCTGGCTGACTGTTCAGCCTTGAACAAAGGAGAGAAATCATGTCACGCGAAATACTGATGAAAGCCCTCGAATTCCACGGCCACCGCTGCTGGGCCAGTGTCGCCGGCGTGCGTGCGGGCCTGGCTGCCCTGCGGGTGCTGAACGTCAAACGCTCCGGCGGCCGCCAGTTGCACGCCTTCGTCGAGATCGGCGACGACCACGGTGGCATCTGCTTCGGCGACGGCGTGCAGTACGCCACCGGCTGCACGCTGGGCAAGGGCAATATGGAAAAGACGCCTTACGGCAAGCTGGCCGTCACCGTCATCGAGCGGGCCACCAACCGCGCCGTGCGGGTGAGCTACAAGCCCACCCTGGCGAAACAGATTTCCGCATCGCCGTTCATGGTCAAGCGCGGCCAGGGCATCGAGCCGGATCAGATTCCCGAGGCCGAGCAGATGGAACTGGTGGATCTAGTCTGGAACGCGCCCGAGGCCGACGTGCTCAGCATCGGTGAGGTGTTCCAGTTCGAGCGTGACTGGTTCCCGGAACTGATGGGCTGGGTGGCCTGCGATGCCTGCCACGAACTCACGGCGCGGGCCTATGTGCGGGTGCTGGGCGACAAGCACGTGTGCATTCCGTGCTCGGGGTATGAGCGCTGAGGGCATGATCGGGCGACGTCGCTGACGTGGCCTTATCGCCGGCGCCGGGCAGGGTCGTGAGCTATCAAGGATAGCAACATGATTCCACTTGTCTTTCGAGTCATCCTTCGGGCCGCCTTCACCATCCTCGTCTTGGGCTTGCTGCCCGCCGCGCAAGCGTCGGCGGCCGCGGGAGTTTCCGCCGGCGCCGACGACCGAACGTCGGCCAGCGGCAGCCTGTCCTTGCCGCAACTGATCGATTTCGCGCTGGCCCACAATCCGGAAATCGCCGCCACCACCTTCGACGGCCAGGCCGCATCCGCGCGCAGCCAGGCGGCGCGGGCGGCGCGGCTGCCCAGGCTTGGCATCGAGGTCGGCTACACCCGCTATGGCGACGATCTGCGCCTGACCGCCGCGCGCTACAACGGCGAGCTCGGCGTGTTCGGCGACAACATCCTGATCGCCGATCTGGTGCTGCACCTGCCGCTTTACAGCGGCGGCCGGCTCACCGCCGAGATGCGCGCCGCGGAACTGCTCGAAGCCTCGGCCGGGCAGCGTCTGGCGCGCTCCAGAGGCGATCTGGCCTACAACGTTTCCAGCCTGTATACGGCCAACTGGCACAGCGGCGGCTGATCGAATCGCTCAGCTTTTCCGCCGAGACGCTGGCGGGTCAACTCAAGCGGGTGAATGCGCTGATCGCGGGGCGCAAGGCGGCGAAGGTGGATGCGCTGCGCACCGAGGTGAAACTGGCCGACATCCGCCAGCGCCTGCTGCGCGAGAAGAACAGCCTGGCGGTGCAGCGTCAGGCCCTGCTCAACCTGATGGGTGCGGGGCGGGCGGAGGTCGACTTCACGCTGGCCGGCGAGTTGCAGCCGCCAGCGCGTGAGGCGCGCAACTTCGAAACCCTGGCAGCGTCGGCCCTGGAGCGCCGTCCCGATGCGCGCGCAGCGCGCACCGAGTTCGAGGCGCAAGCGGCGCGGGTCGAGGCGGCGCGCGCCGGCTACCGGCCGACGCTGAACCTGGTCGGCGCCGTGGGCAATCGCAGCATGGGCCATCCGACCCAGCACCCGGCGGGGTTGAGCAGCAGCGACGATGCCGCGCGCATCGGCATCACCTTCGAGATGCCGCTCTACGACGGCGGACGCGCCGGGGCACGAGTGGACGAGGAGAACGCCAAACTCGGCGCCCAGCGCGAACGCCTGACCCGGCTGCAATTGCAGATCCGCCTGGAGGTCGAAACCGCCACCGCCAATTTGGCCTCCGCCATGGAACGCCTGGCGAGCACCGACACCGCCATAGAACTGGCACAGGAAAGCCTGCGCATCGAGCAGGAGAAATACGCCCTGTCGCGCGGCACCGCGCAGGACGTGCTGGATGCCCAGTCAGCGCTGCTGGAGGCGCAGACCAACCATATCCGGGCGCTGGCCGACGCCAATGCCGCCACTGCGCAACTGGCTCTGGCCACAGGAGAGAACCTGCCATGACATCGAAGCACAATCCCGCTTTGCTGCTGCTGGCCGCCAGCCTGGCGCTGCTGCTTGGCCTCGCCGCCTGCAGCAAGACTGAGCCAGCGGCGGAACCCGCCAAGGCCGTCGAGAAAGCCACGGCGGTGCGGGTCGAAACTGTGAAACAGGCGCCGCTGGTGCTGACCGTCGCCCTCACCGGGACGGTCGAGGCGGGACGCATCGCGCAACTGGCCTCGCCGGTGGAAGGGCCGATTTGCTGCACCAAGGTTCGCGAAGGCGACATCGTGGTCAAAGGCCAGACTGTGCTCAACCTCGGCCGCAGGGAAGGCGCGACTGCGCTGGTGGTGTCGTTGAACGAAGACCTGAAGAAAGAGGAGGACAACCTGGCCCGCACCCGCCACCTGGTGGAGAGTGGCGCGCTGGCGGGCGAACAGCTCGACATCGCGGCGGCCAACGCGATCCGGGTGCGTGCCCAACTCGCCAAAGCGCGTGAAACCACTCAGGATTACGCCGTGGTGGCGCCCTGGGCTGGGATAGTGTCGAAAGTGAAGGTGCGCGACGGCGATTTCGTCGCCCCGCGCGCCCAGTTGGCGGAGATCTATGACCCGGGCAGCCTGATCGTGCGGGTTGCCGTGCCGGAACAGGAGGCCGCCGCACTGGCGCTGGGCATGCAGGTCGAGGTGGAACTGGACGCTTATCCTGGCAAACGCTTTGCCGCCCGCATCACCCGGCTGTATCCCTATCTCGATCTGCGCACCCGCACCCGCGTCGCCGAAATCACCCTCGTCGGCGCGCCCAGGCTGCTGCCTGGCATGTTCGCCCGCGCCCATCTGGTGAAGGAGACGATTGCCGATGCCATCACCGTGCCGGCCTATAGCCTGGTCCCCGAAACCGGCGGCGGCTACGCGGCCTTCGTCGTGCAGGACGGCAAGGCGGAACGGCGCAAGCTGGATACCGGCATCGAGGTGGCGGGCCGGGTGCGCATCGTCAATGGGCTGAAGACGGGCGACAAGCTGATTATCGCCGGCCAGGAAAAACTCAAGGACGGCGCGGCGGTGAAAGCGGTCGAAGTGGACGGCAAGAAGGTGGAGGCGGCTATGGCCAAACCCGCAGCCGAACCCGCCCCGGCCAAGGCCGAGCAGCCATGAAAATCACCGACTACTCGGTGCGCCGCCGTCTGGCCACCAGCGCCATCGTGCTGGCGCTGGCGGTGCTGGGCCTGTATGGCCTGATGCGTCTGCCAGTCAACTTCCTGCCCGACATGACCTACCCGATGGTCAAGCTCAACATCTTCTGGCCCGGCGCCACGCCAGAGGAAATCGAGCGCAGCCTGGCCGACCCCATCGAGCGGCAGATGATGACGGTGGACGGGTTGGACTATCTCGAATCGTCCTCCATCGAAGGCATGTACAGCCTGATCGCCAACTTCGGCTACGGCGTCGACATCGACGTCGCCTACCAGGACGCCACCGCTTCGCTGGCGCGGGTGGCGCGCAAGCTGCCGAAGGACATCGATCCGCCGGTGATCTTCAAGGCCGACCCGTCGCAAATTCCCATCCTGCAACTGACCGTGCGTTCCGACCGCTGGGACCTGGTGCGCGAGATTCGCGTTCACCTGAAGCCCGACGCGCTGGAGAAATACGGCCTCACCATCAGCGCGGTGCTGAAGCGCTTGCGCGAAGAGAACATCGAACAGTTCGGCGGCCGCATGACCGTCGGCCCGCAGGAGATCATCGCTCGTACCATGGGCGAATTCGCCTCGCTGGACGACATCCGCAATCTCGTGCTGCTGCGCGACGGCGCGGCCAAGGTTTATCTACGCGACGTGGCCGAGGTGCTGGATTCGCATCGCGAGGCGCGCGTCATCACCCGCCTGGATCGGCAGCCGGCGGTCAAGCTGTCGGTGATGAAGCAGGCCGATGCCAACACCGTGGAAGTGGCGCGCGCGGTGGACAAACGCCTGGCGGAAATCAAGGCTGGCCTGCCCGCCGGGGTCGAACTGGGCATGGTGGAAAACCAGGGCACTTATGTCACCGATGCGCTCAAGGGCGTGCAGACCGCGGCGGCGGAGGCCGCGGTACTGGTGGTGCTCATCGTCTGGCTGTTCCTCGGCTCCTGGCGCCAGGTGGTGGTGATCGCCGTCGCGCTGCCGCTGATTCTGATCGTCAATTTCGGGATCATGCAGTTGGCCGGTTTCTCGCTCAACATCTTTTCCCTGGGCGGACTGGTGATCGCCATCGGCGTGCTGGTGGACAACTCCATCCTGGTCATCGAGGCCATCTCGCGCCGGCGCGAGGAACACCCGGAACAGCCGATCAACGAACTGGTGACGGCGGCCACCGCCGACATCGGCCCGGCAGTGGTGGCCGCGACGCTGGCCTTTCTCGCTCTTTTCGTGCCCTTCCTGCTGGTGCCGGGACTGGTCAGCCTGCTGTTCCGCGAACTCATCCTGGTCATCGCCGGCATCGTGCTGATCAGCCTCGCCACCGCCGTCAGCCTGACGCCGATGCTCACCGCCGCGCTGCTGGGCCGGGTTGGCTACGGCCAGGCCGGCGGGGGGCAGACCAAAGGCCGCTTCGAACGCCTGTTCGACCGCGCCACCGAAGCCTATGCACGCCTGCTCTCGCGCCTGCTCGATCATCGTTATTCAGTGCTCGCGGTGTTCGCCGCCGTCGCCGTGGCGGGCGGTTATGCCACGGTCAAGCTGGGCAGCGAATTCCTGCCGCAGATGGACGACGGCCGCATCCTGGTCAAGGTCAAATTGCCTACCGGCGCCGCGCTGGCCGAGACCGACCGGGTGCTGCGCGACATCGAGGCAAAGCTGGGCGGCGACAAACGCATCGAGAGCCTTTTCACCATGGCCGGCGGCAAGGCGGTGGGTACCGTCACCTTCGAAGTCGCCAACGAGGGCGAGCTCAACCTGCAACTGACCCCACCCGAGGCGCGCAAGATCAGCACCCTGGATTACCTGGCCGAGATCCGCCCCATCGTCGCCAAGGTGCCGGCGCCAGGCGGCAAGGTCACGGTTTCGCAGACCAAGGTCAAGGGCATGCGCAAGCTGGGCGACGCCGACATCGAGGTCAAGATTCAGGGCGCCGAAATCACGCAGTTGTTCGAACTGGCGCGCAGGATCGCCCAGACCATGAACGGCTTGCAGCACTTCACCAACGTCTATGTCGCCATGGATTTGTCCAAGCCGGAGTACCAGATCAGGATCGACCGCGCCCGCGCCGCCGAACTGGGCGTGACGGTGGCCGAGGTGGCGGACAGCCTGCGCACCCTGGTGGCGGGTTCGGTGCCGACGCGATTGCGTGAAGGCGAGGGTGGCAACAGCGCCGACTACGACATCCGCGTCATGGTGCCGGAGACGCGGGTGCGCCATCGCGGCGACCTGGAGGATTTGCGCATCAATACCGCCCAGGGCGGCTCCGTGCGCCTGGCCGACCTGGCCCGGGTGGAACCCGCCACCGGCCCGGTGGAGATCGTGCGCGAGGATCAGGTGAAGCTGGTGATCGTGCGCGGCGATGCGGCGGGTGTCAGCGTCGGCGAGGCGCTGGCGGAACTGCAAGCCGCCATGGCCAAGGAAAGCGTGCCGCCCGGCTATCAACTGAGTTATGGCGGCCAGGCCCAGATGATGAGCGAGATGAGCCGGTCCGTGCTGCTGATCCTGGGCTTCGCGCTGTTCTTCTCCTTCATCGTGCTCGCGGTGCAGTTCAACAGCCTGAAACTGCCGGCGCTGATCCTTGGCAGCGTGCCCTTCTGCCTGGCCGGCTCGGCCGGCCTGTTGCTGGCCACCGGCAAACCGCTCGGCGCCACCGTCATCATCGGCGTGCTGGTGGTGCTGGCGGCAGTGGTCAACGCCGGCGTGCTGCTGTTCACCTATGCCCGTGTGCTGCAGGATGGCGAAGGCCTGACGGTACGCGACGCCATTCTCAAGTCCGCCCAACTGCGCCTGCGTCCCATCGTCATGGTCACCAGCGCCATCCTGATCGGTCTTGTCCCGCTTGCCCTGGCTCTGGAAGCCGGCGGCGACATGCTGCAACCGATGGCCATCGCCGCCATCGGCGGCCTGCTGATGGAAAACTTCGTGTCCCTGTACCTGATGCCGGTGCTGTATCTGATGGCGAACCGGGATCGCGCCGCATTGCCTGCCACCAAGGAGTAACGCATGAAACGCCTGTACGCCTTTTTGCTCGCCTGTCTGGCGGCGGGGCCGCTTTACGCGGCCACCGCCGACCACACCAAGTTCAAGGAACTGCAAGGCCCCTTCCAGACGGGCGAGGAGGTCACCCAGACCTGCCTGAAATGCCACACCGAAGCCGCCAAACAAGTCATGGCGACGCGGCACTGGACCTGGGATTACGTCAACCCGGCCAGCGGCCAGCGCCTGGGCAAGAAGACCATGTTGAACAGCTTCTGCATTGCCGACCGCTCGAACGAGGCGTTCTGCAACGCCTGCCACGCCGGCTATGGCTGGAAGGATGAAACCTTCGACTTCAGCTCGGAGAAGAACGTCGATTGCCTGGCCTGCCACAACACCGGCCAGTACGCCAAGATTCCCGGCCTGGCCGGGCATCCCGCCTACCAGCGCATGGAATATCCGCCGCATTCCGGCAAGTTCGTCGAAGCGGTTGATCTGCCCAAAGTGGCCCAGCACATCGGCAAGACCAGCCGCGCCACCTGCGGCGCTTGCCACTTTTATGGTGGCGGCGGCGATGGCGTGAAACACGGCGACCTGGATTCCTCGCTGAAACAGCCTGGCCGCAAGCTGGACGTGCACATGGGCGTGGATGGCGGCAACTTCGCCTGCGCCACCTGCCACAAGACCGAAAGCCACAAGATCGCCGGCAGCCGCGTCGCGCCCACCGCCAGCGACCCGCACGGCGCGCTGCTGCGCGGCCAGAAAACCGGGCGCAACCCGGCCACCTGCCAGGCCTGCCACGGCGACCAGCCGCACAAGCCGGGCCTTGGCGGCGGCCTGATGGGCACGCTGTCGAAGGGCGACCGCCTCAACGCCCACACCCGCACACTGGCCTGCCAGACTTGCCACATCCCCGCCTTCGCCCGCGGCGGCGTGCCGACCAAGATGTTTTGGGACTGGTCCACGGCGGGCACGCTGGATGCCAATGGCCGCCCGTTCCAGAAAAAGGATGAACACGGCCACGTCATCTTCGACAGCAAGAAGGGCGACTTCCGTCTGGGCGAGAACGTCAAGCCGGATTACGTCTGGTTCGACGGCCGCGTGGACTACACGCTGAAAAGCGATCGCATCGACCCGACCCGCGTCGTCAGGATGAACACCTTCCACGGCAACGCCGGCGAGCCGAATGCCCGCATCTGGCCGGTCAAGCGCTTCCAGGGCAAACAGCCCTACGACCTGGAATATCTCACCCTGCTGATTCCCCACACCGCCACGCCGGACGACACCGCCCTTTGGTACAACTTCGACTGGACGAAGGCGCTGACGGTCGGCGCCGCCGCCGCCGGGCAGCCCTTCAGCGGCAAGTTCGGCTTTGCCGAAACCGAGATGCTGTGGCCCATCACCCACATGGTCGCCCCCAAGGACCAGGCGCTGGGCTGCGCCGAATGCCACAGCCGCGATGGCCGCCTGAAGGAGGTCGCCGGCGTCTACCTGCCCGGCCGCGACCACGATATGTGGCTGGATCGCGCCGGCTTCGGCCTGGCGGGACTGGCTTTGCTGGGCGTGCTGGGCCACGGCGGCCTGCGCTTCCTCACCCGCAACCGCCGCAAGGAGCATTGAAATGGCTGAGCGCCTCTACATCTTCAAACGGTTCGAACGTTTCTGGCACTGGTCCCAGGCCGCGTTGATCATCACCATGCTGATCACCGGCTTCGAGATTCACGGCAGCTATCACCTGGCCGGCTTCCAGCAGGCGGTGGGCATCCACACCAGCGCAGCCTGGGCGTTGGTCATGCTCTGGGTGTTCGCCATCTTCTGGCACTTCACCACCGGCGAATGGCGCCAGTACATCCCCACGCTGAAGAACGTCGATGTGATGTTCCGCTACTACGTGCTGGGCATCTTCACCGGCGCGCCGCATCCGTACCGGGTGACCCAGTTGAAGAAGCACAACCCGCTGCAACGCCTGTCCTATCTCGGAGTGAAACTGGCCATCAACCCGCTGATCTGGGCCAGCGGCCTGGGCCTGCTCTACTACCACGCCTGGCGCGACCTCGCCCCGGCGGGCCTGGACCTGGCGACGGTGGCCTGGCTGCACACCGTGATGGCCTTCGTCATGCTGATCTTCCTCATCGTCCATGTTTACCTCACCACCACCGGCCATACGCCGCTGGCGCACATCCGCGCCATGATCAGCGGCTATGAGGACGTGGACGACTGAAGTTTCCAGCAAGGAGAACGCCATGCCTGATGCGAAATTCCTCAAACCCTGGCACGGCGTGCCGCGCGAGGAGATCGACTGGAACCCGACGGTGATCGAGGATACCTGCATCGGCTGCGGCACCTGCGTCACCGGTTGCAGCCGCCTGGTTTACCGCTTCGACTATGAGCGCAAGAAATCGGTGGTGGCCGACCCGCTCAACTGCATGGTCGGCTGTACCACTTGCGCCAACACCTGCCCGACCCATGCCATCCGCTTCCCGCCGCTGTCCAGCGTGTTCGCGCTGGAGGCCAGAGCGGAGGTGCGCCACGCCATCGAGGATGACCTGATCGCGCGCCACGACCAGCTTGCCGCCCATGCGGACGGCACCGCGCGGATTCCGCATCCCGATCACCTGGTGGCCATGCGCGTGGCCCACATCTACCACCAGACCGATGACATCCTGGTCGTGCGCCTGGCGCCGGTGACGCACGGCGAATGCTTCTGCCAGTTCACGCCAGGCCAATACGTCGAGGTATGGATTCCCGGCAGCCCCTATCTTTCGCGCGCCTATTCCATCGCCAACACACCGCGCGACGACGGCAGCATCGAACTGCATATCCACCAGGTGGAAGGCGGCCGCCTGTCGGGCTGGGCCTTCGGCGCGATGAAAACGGGAGATGAGGTGCGGGTGCGCGGCCCGTTGGGCCATTTCACCGTGCGCTCGCCGCTCGACCGTCCGCTGCTGTTCGTCGCCGGCGGCACCGGTTTCGCGTCGATCAAGGCGCTGATCGAACAGCAGCTCAAGTTCACCCCGGAGCGCGAGATGCAGTTGTTCTGGGGCCTGCGCGACCCGCACGCCTGCTATGCCATCGGCCTGCTGGTCGCCTGGATGATGAAACATCCCAACCTGCATATCACCCTGGCCATCGAGCAGGGCAGGAATGGCTTCCATGCCGGCCTGCGGCGGGTGGCCGGCAATGTCGCCCAGGCCCTGTGCCAGAGCGAACTGCCCATTGCCGGCCACGACGCCTATGTCGCCGGGCCGCCGGGCATGATTCCGCCCGTCGTTGAAGCCCTGCACGCCGCGGGCATCGCCTCGGAACACATCGCCATCGATTCCTTCGGACTCGACTAACCCCCTGGAGAGCAGCATGAAAAAACTCGTCATTCACATCTTCCATGTCCATGAAAACGCCGCCATCACCGGCGCCAAGCTGGCTGAGCGCATCCGCCAGGTCGCCCCCGAGCGCGGCATCGAACTGGAAATCTTCCTGTTCGGCGCCGCCATCGGCGCTGTCGCCGACCCCACCCAGACCGAGTTTCGCGATGCCCTCGCGGCGCTGGCGAAACAGGGCGTGCCGGTGCATGTCTGCCAACAGGCGGTAGAGGCCATCGGCCAGGCCGAAGCCATGACGGCGCTGGGTTTCAGCCTGGAATACGCGCGCGATGCCTTCATCCGCTTCGCGCTCGAAGGCGCCACGGTGATCAGCCTGTAAGGCTGGCGTCATGCCACCGCTTCAAACAGCGCCGGGCGAAGCGGTCGAACCCGCCTTTGTGCTGCTTTTCTCCATCCGTCTGAAAGGCCCGTTCAAGGGCTTCCCCGAGCCACTTCCCGGCGTGGCGCCGCTGCCGGGGGATGCGGCACAGGCTTACACGGCCCGCTTGGCGGAGTTCGAACAGCGCTTGTTGGGCAAAGCCTTTCTGGAAGCGCGGCGCATCACGCGCTGGCCGCTGGGCCGCATCGCCCTGGCGGGGCTGGGCGACGATGCGCCCGACCAGGCCGACGCCTATCTGCTCAGCCACAAGTCGGGCGTGGCGCTGTGGGAAGTTTGGCTGCTGGCGCCGCCGCAGTCTTTCGACGCTTCGCGCTGGATCGCCTGGCTCGATGCGGAAGCGGAAGACGGGCTGATCGCGCGGCTGTGGCAAGTGCTCGGCGCGGTCAACCAGACGATCACCGGCAAGACAGCCTGGACGGGCCTGTATCTGCCGCTGATGCTGCTGCGCCTGCGGCAACAAGCGCTGGCCGATTTCGTCGATCGCAACGGGCCGGATCTGGTGCGCCTGCTGTTTCTCGACCGCTCGCACCGGGCCTTGAAGCTCGAAGTCGTGGCGCAGGAACTGGCGCGCGATTACTGCGCCCGGCAAGGCGGCATGACCCTGCTCGCGCGCCGCAGCGGCATCGACTTGCGTGATGCGGAAGAAGATAGCGCCAGCGGCCTGCCGCCGAAGAGCGCGCTGCCGTTTCTCATTACACTGGAACTGCTGTTGCTCGAACACGCGGTGCTGCAACATCTCTACGACCGGCTATCGCGCCACTTGCCGAAGTCGGTCGAGGAACTCATCACGCTGAAGCAAGAAGTCATCGACGGCCTGGAGGAATACTACGGCGCGATCACCAACGCCACCCGCTTCAGCGACGCGGTGACCGCCGACGGCGAACGCCTGCTCGGCGTCGAGGACATCTATGACGCGGTGATGGAACGCCTGGAGGCGGTGAGCTTTGCCATCACCACGCGCTCCCAGCGCCACATGACCTTGATGCAGTTCTGGCTCACCATCGTCTTCGGCGCCAGCGAGATCGGCTTCATCGCCACCAGCATCGCTACCTGGCATTACCGCACTGAATTGGCTGCGGTGCTGGCCTGGACCGTCGGCGCGGCACTGGTGTCCGGGCTGGGGCTGGTGTTGCTTTTAAAAGAGAAACTGAAATGAATCCGAACAGGTTTTTTGTTACTTCCCGCAAGCATGTATCCGGCGCGGCGCGGCCGGGTTTGCTGTTGCTGACACTGGCCGCCGGCCTGTTGCTGGTCGGCCTGGTGTTCGGCGATGCGCCGGAGCAAGCCGCCGCCCCGAAGATCACCCCGCAGCAAATCGTCAACGCGAATTACAGCGCCGCCGAGATCGAGCGAGGCGTCTATGTCGGATCGGAACTCTGCCTTGGCTGCCACAAGGAATTCAAAACCTGGAAGGACACCAAGCACGCCCTGTCCATCCGCAAGCCGATGCCGCGCTACTCGCTGATTCCCGGCAAAGGGGTGGTGGCCGATGTCGATCGCAACGGCGTCGACGACTTCATCCAGGGCCTCGACTTCAACCAGATCACCTCCGTGTTCGACGCCTACAAGCCCTATGCCCCGGTGCTCTCGGTGGAAAAAGACCAGTATTTCATCCGCCTGGGCGAAGTGAAGATGCCGGTGGTTTTCGTCGTCGGCGGCACCGGCGACTGGCGTGAGCGTTACGGGGTGCGGCTTCCTGTCACAGACAGCCCGACCGGCTACAGCGACGAGGTTTACACCTCGCCGGTGCAATTCAACGAGGACTCGAAGACCTATTTCGCTTACAAGGCAGGCAACTGGTACGGCCCCACCAAGCGGCCGCTGGTTGCGCCGGGAACAACCCGGGCGAGCATTTCAGAATCGGTCAAGCTGTCAACCTTCAGCAAGAACTGTGTGGGTTGCCATGTCACCGGCATCCGCAGCGTGGGCAAGACGGCGCACGGCGAATGGCTGTTGCAACCCTATCCGGCGTTCAACTTTGAGGCCGACAATCCGGCTTACTTCGACTACGACGGCGATGGCAAACCGGACTTGATGAATATTGGCTGCGAAATGTGCCACGGCCCCGGTTCGGCGCATGTCCTGGCGGGCGGTCATCCCGGCAAGATTTTGAACCCGGCCAAACTTGGCGCCGATCAGGCCAACGAGGTGTGTGGCCGCTGCCATAACCGCGTCCGCTCGACACCTGGCAAGACCTACGGCTATGCCTACCACGACGACACAGACAGCGAGTGGCGGCCAGGCAAAGAGCCGCTGGCGAACTACAGCATCAACAATAATTCGCATTGGCCCGACGGCGAAACGTCCTACGAGCACAACCAGCATTACAGCGAGATGCGCCGCTCCGGCCACGCCAAGCTGCGCTGCTTCGATTGCCACGACCCGCATGCCCAGGTCAACTCGCCACAGCTCGTGGCCAAACGCAAGGTGGGCGGCTTGACCATCGCCACCCGCAACGAAGACAACACGCTGTGCCTGTCCTGCCATGCCGGCAAGGGCCCGTTCCAGGCCATCAGCCTGCCGATGGTTGCCAACCCTGCCGACAACGTCGCCGCCATCGGCGCGGCGGTCAGCGCGCACTCGCATCACCCCTACGCACCGGAACGCGCCATGGGCCTGTCGCGCTGCACCGGCTGCCACATGCCGGCGGTGGCCGCGGCGGAACACGAGTCGCCACTGCATACCCATCAGGTCAGGGTGGTGGCGCCGGAGAAGACTCTGCTGTACCAGGCCAAAGGCGGCATGCCCAATGCCTGCGCCGAGTCGTGCCACGGCAACAAGATCAATCTGTGGCGCTACGGACTGAAAGAAAAGCCGATCAACTGGAATGAAGCCACCGACGCCAAGACCGCCACCAAGCTGATGGAATATCACGGCCCCGAAGGCCGCTGGTGGAAGACGCTGAGCAAGAAACCGGACGCGCAGGCAGCGGACAAATGAACGACATGGCCGCTACGCCTTTCGCCACCAACGCGCCGTCTTCCGCGCCGGCCATCGGCCGCGTAGTCGAAGTCCACGGCCCGGTGGTGGACATCGCCTGCGAAACCCTGCCGCCATTGCACCGGGCGCTGACCGTGTCCATCGACGGCGGCAGCGCGGTGCTGGAAGTGCTGCACCATCTCGACCCGCATCGGGTGCGCGCCATCGCACTTTCGCGCACGGCGGGACTGATGCGCGGCACGCCGGTGTTCGACAGCGGCGCGCCGCTGCATATTCCGGTCGCGGCGGATTGCCTGGGGCGCCTGCTGGATGCCTTCGGCGCGCCCCTGGATGGTGGGCCGGCGCTGGCGGCCAAGGAATACCGCAACCTGCTGGCGCCGCCGCCAAAACTCGCCGACACCCTGCCGTCCTCCGGCATCCTGGAAACCGGAATCAAGGTCATCGATCTGCTCTGCCCCTTCATCCGCGGCGGCAAGACCGGGCTGTTCGGCGGCGCGGGGGTCGGCAAGACGGTACTCATCATGGAGTTCATGCAGGCGGTGGCGTCGTTGCATGGTGGCGTGTCGGTATTCGCCGGGGTGGGGGAGCGCATCCGTGAAGGGCACGAGTTATGGCACGAGATGGCCGACAACGGGGCGCTTTCCAACGCGGTACTGGTGTTTGGCCAAATGGACGAGTCGCCGGGAGTGCGCTTTCGCGTCGGCCTGGCCGCGCTGGCCTATGCCGAATACCTGCGCGACACGCTGGGCCGCGAGGTGCTGTTCCTGATGGATAACGTGTTTCGCTTCGTCCAGGCCGGCTCCGAGGTGTCCGGGCTGCTTGGGCGCATGCCCGCCACCGTTGGTTACCAGCCCACCCTGCCGTCGGAAGTGGCGGAACTGGAGGACCGCATCGTCTCCAGCCGGCTCGGCAACATCACCTCGGTGCAGGCGGTCTATGTGCCCGCCGACGACATGACCGACCCCGCTGTCGGCGCCATCCTCGCCCATCTCGACACGCGGGTGATCCTGTCGCGCGCCCAGGCGGCCAAGGGCATCTACCCGGCGGTGGACCCGCTCGCCTCGGGCAGCAACCTGATGGACCGGCACTTCCTCGGCGACCGCCATTACCAGGTCGCCCATGACGTGCGCGAGCATCTGGCGCGCTACCGCGAGATGGAGGACATCATCACCATGCTTGGGCTAGAGGAACTCTCCGAGGCCGACCGCCAGGTGGTGCAGCGCGCCAGGCGGCTACAGCGCTACCTCACCCAGCCATTCCATGCCATGACCGCGCAGAACGCCGCCCAGGGCGTGTCGGTGCCGCTGGCGCAAACCCTCGCCGACTGCGAAGCCTTTCTGCGCGGCGAGTACGATGAACTATCCGAGGAACGCTGCTACATGCGCGGCGCAATGTCCGAACAGCCTGCGCCATGAGCACTTTCAGTTTGCATCGGCTGATGTTTTGTCCAACTCGTATTGGGTAGAAAAAGATGAAAATTCCAAAAATTCCTCCACGTCAGATTTGGTTTGCCGCCATCGGCATTGTGTTACTGCTGGCCTTCGCCTGGTTGGCGATGACCAGCGGGCCGTTTGCGCCGATCAAGGTGACCGTGACCCAGGTTGCCAAAGGAGAAGTGGCGCCCGCCCTGTTCGGTATCGGCACGGTCGAGGCGCGACGCGCTTATCTCATCGGGCCGACTGCGGCTGGAAGGGTGAGAAGCGTGCTGGTGGACGTGGGGGATGCCGTGAAGGCGGGGCAATTGCTGGCGGAAATGGATCCAGTGGACCTCGACAAACGGGTCGCTTCCGCAGCGGCGGCGGCCACGCGCGGCCAGAGTGCAGTGGCGACGGCGCAGGCGCAGGTTCAAGATGCGAAAAGCCGCCAGGCACTGGCCGCCAGCGAGGCGCGGCGCTACGTCGATCTGGGCAAAAAGAACTTCGTCAGCCAGAGCGTGGTGGATACCAAATTGCAGCAACAACAGTCGGCGGATGCCCAGTTGGCTGCCGCCAAATCGGCGCTGGCGAGTGCCCGGCAGGACCTGGCCCGGCTGGAAGCCGATCGGGCCGGTGCGCAGCAGCAGCGCGGAAATATCCGTTTGCGGGCGCCGGTCGATGGCGTGGTGACGGCGCGCGATGCGGAACCCGGCTCCACGGTGGTCGCCGGGCAAGCGGTGCTGAAGTTGCAGGAACCGGGCAGCCTGTGGGTCACGGTGCGCCTGGATCAGGGCCGTTCCGCGGGCTTGCGCGCGGGTTTGCCGGCGGAAATCACGCTGCGCGCCAATCCGGGCAAGGTGCTGACAGGCAAGGTCGCGCGCATCGAGCCGATCAGCGACAGCGTGACCGAGGAACGCATCGCCCAGGTGGTGTTCGACAGCCTGCCGCAAGGGGTGACCAACAATGAAATGGCGGAAGTGAACTTGCGCCTGCCCGCTGTGGCCGATGCCTTGATTCTGCCCAATGCCGCATTGCGCCATCGTGGCGCCGAAGTTGGTGCGTGGTTGCGCGCCGATGGCAAGCTGCGCTTCGTCCCGGTGAAAACCGGCGCAACGGGACTCGACGGCAAGGTGCAGATCGCCGAGGGGCTGAAGGCCGGCGACGAAGTGGTGGTCTATAGCGAGCGCGAGCTCAAGGACGACAGCCGCATCAAGGTGGTGGACGCGCTCGGAACAGCGAAATGATCAGCCTCGCCGGCCGCGACATCCTGCATTCCTGGGGCAAGTTCGTCCTCACCGGGTTGGGGCTGGGGCTCTTGATCGGCGTCACCTTCACCATGGCGGGCGTCTATCGCGGCATGGTGGACGATGCCAAGGTGCTGCTCAACAACAGCGGCGCCGACCTGTGGGTGGTGCAGAAGGACACCCTCGGCCCCTATGCCGAATCGTCGAGCATCCCTGACGACGTTTATCGCGGCATCCTTGGTCTGCCCGGCGTGGCGCAGGCCGCCAATGTCACCTACCTCACCATGCAGGTGCGCAAAGGAAAGACCGACGTGCGCGCCATGGTGGTGGGCTTCGTGCCCGGCCAGCCGGGCGAGCCCAATTATCTGGTGGCGGGGCGGCGCATTACCCGCAGCCATTACGAGGCGCTGGCCGATGTGATGGCCAGATTCCAGGTCGGCGACCGCATCCGCATCCGCCGCCATGAATACACGGTGGTCGGCCTGACCCGGCGCATGGTGTCCTCCGGCGGCGACCCGATGGTGTTCATTCCGCTCAAGGATGCGCAGGAGGCGCAGTTCCTCAAGGACAACGACGCCATCGTCAACAGCCGCGCTCGCACCGCCGCCAACCCCGCGCTCAACCGCCCCGGCGTGCCGGGCCTGCTGGACGCCATCGAGGCGTCGCAGACCAGCAACCACAACGTCAACGCCGTGCTGGTGCGGGTGGCCGAGGGGTATTCAGCAGACGCGGTGGCGGGTGAAATCCGCCGTTGGAAACATTTCCAGGCCTATACCCGCGCGCAGATGGAAGACCTGCTGATCGCCAAGCTGATCGCCATGGCGTCGAAGCAGATCGGCATGTTCCTGGCGATCCTGACCGTGGTCAGCGCGGCCATCGTCGCCTTCATCATCTACACCATGACCTTGGGCAAGATTCGCGAGATCGCCGTGCTGAAACTGATCGGCGCGCGCGACCGTACCATTGCCGGCATGATCCTGCAGCAGGCCCTGGGGCTGGGTGTGATCGGCTTCATCGTGGGCAAGATCGCGGCCACGATCTGGGCGCCGGCCTTCCCGAAATATGTGCTGTTGCTGCCCGAGGATGCCGCGCGCGGCTTCGCCATCGTTATGCTGGTGTGCGTGCTGGCCAGCACCCTGGCGATCCGCGCGGCATTGAAAATAGACCCGGCGACGGCGATCGGAGGCTGACATGGGCGAGGGCATCGGCATCCAGATCGAAGGCTTGAGCAAGCGTTACGGCAAGGGCGATACCGCCGTCGATGCGCTCAAGGAAGTGAACATGAGCGTCGCCCCCGGCGAGGTGGTCGGCCTCATCGGCCCCAGCGGTTCCGGCAAGACCACCCTGCTCAAATGCCTGGGCGCGGTGATCGAACCGACCACCGGCCGCATGACCCTGGGCGGCGAGGTGATCTATGACAACGGCTGGAAGATCAAAGACCTGCGCGTGCTGCGCCGCGACCGCATTGGCTTCGTGTTTCAGGCGCCGTATCTGATTCCCTTTCTGGACGTCACCGACAACGTGGCGCTGTTGCCCATGCTGGCCGGGCGGCCTAATGGGGAAGCCCGCGCCCGCGCGCTGGAATTGCTCACGGCGCTCGATGTGGCGCACCGGGCGAAGGCGGAAACCGCCGAGCTTTCCGGCGGCGAGCAGCAGCGCGTGTCGATCGCCCGTGCACTGGCCAACAAGCCGCCGGTGATCCTGGCCGACGAACCCACCGCGCCGCTGGACAGCGAGCGCGCACTGGCGGTCGTGCGCATCCTCAACCAGATGGCCACGCAGTACCAGACCGCCATCATCGTCGTCACCCATGACGAGAAGATCATCCCCACGTTCAAGCGCATCTACCACATCCGCGATGGCAGGACAGTTGAGGAGGCGGGGGAGGGGAGGCTGCTTGAGTAATCATGAATACATGTCGCCATTGATGACGCACTGGGCCGACAAGTCCTGGTACCCAGGGGATGCAGAACCGTGAACACTTTCACCCTGCATCTGTTCGCCGCCGACCGCACTGAGGTCCTCGCCGGCGTGACCAGCTTCACCGGCGAGGATGCCAGTGGCAGTTTCGGCCTGCTGGCAAACCACGACCGCTTCATGGCCGCGCTCACTTTCGGTCTGGCGCGCCTGGCCCTGGCCGACGGCCGCCGCGAATACCTGGGCTTTCCCGGCGGGCTTTTGTACTTCATCGACAACGAACTGCGCATCTCCAGCCGGCGCTATCTGCGCGATACCGACGTGGAACGCATCACCCAGGCGCTGACCCGCGAACTGCTGGAAGAGGAGCGGGCGCTGGAGCAAACCCGGCGCAAGCTGCACCGGCTGGAAACCGAGATGCTGCGTAGTCTGGCGCTACTGGGACAGGAATGACGGACATGGAAAACAGCGAGAGTTTGCGGCGGAACATCGAGAAACAGGCCCAGCGCATGGCTCAGGCCGAGAAGGACCGGCCGACGCTGTTGGCCCAGACGGTGTTCCTCGGCACGCTGGCACTGCTGTTCGTGTTGCCGGTGGTGGGCGGCGCCTATCTCGGCCACTGGATCGACAGCCAGATCGCGGGCTATTCCTACCGCTGGACGACCAGTTTGCTGCTGACCGGCGTGTTCGTCGGCGGCATGAATGTGTATCTCTATATCCGCAGGAACTGACCATGGGCAAGCCGGAATTCTTCGAACTGCTGGCCTTTCATCTCGGGCCGTTTTCCATCGGCGCCACCGTGCTCACCACCTGGCTGTTGATGGCGCTGCTGAGCGGCGTGGCCTGGCTGGGCACGCGGCGCTTGAGCGTGGCGTCGCCTTCGCGTCTGCAAACGGCGCTGGAAGGGGCACTGTTGGCCCTGCAATCGGCGATCGAGGACGCCGCGCCCGGCCATGCCGCGCGGCTGTTGCCTTTCATCGGCACGCTGTGGCTGTTCATCGCCACGGCCAATCTGGCGGGCCTGGCGCCGGGGCTGCGCTCGCCCACCGGCGATCTGTCGCTGACCGTGGCGCTGGCCATCGTGGTATTCCTCGCGGTGCACTGGTTCGGCATCCGCATCGACGGCCTCAAGGCCTATCTCAAGCACTATCTCGACCCCAACCCGATCCTGCTGCCGTTCCACCTGCTGGGCGAAATCACCCGCACCCTGGCCCTGGCGGTGCGCCTGTTCGGCAACATGATGAGCCTGGAGATGGCGGCGCTGCTGGTGCTGCTGGTGGCCGGCTTTCTCGCGCCGATCCCGCTGTTGATGCTGCACATCATCGAGGCCCTGGTGCAGGCCTACATCTTCGGCACGCTGGCGTTGGTGTATGTCGCCGGCGCCCTGCAATCCCATGAACTTCATCACAAGGACTGAAACATGGACAAAATGGCCTGGTTTACCCTGCTTTCCACCGGCGGCGCGCTGCTCGCCATCGCCATCGGCGTGATCTTTCCCGCGCTCGCCATGGGCCGCGCCATCGTCCAGGCCTTGGACGCCCTGGCGCGCCAGCCCGAGGCGGAGAAGTCGATCACCCGCACGCTGTTCATCGGCCTGGCGATGATCGAATCGCTGGCGATCTACGTGCTGGTCATCGTGCTCATCGTGCTGTTCCGCAACCCGCTGCTCGAATACATCCTGAAGTAGGCGCGCCATGGAATTCGATCTGACAACCTTCATCCTGGAAGTGCTCAACTTCCTGGTGCTGGTGTGGCTGCTGAAGCGGTTTTTCTACCGGCCGGTGCTGGCGGTGATCGAGGCGCGCCAGGCCGCGACGGCGAAGACGATGGCCGACGCCGAGGCGGTGCGGCGTGAGGCGGAGGCGTTGAAAGGCGAATGCGGCACGCGCCTGGCCGGCATCGAGCAGGAGCGCCTGGCGGCAAGATCGGCGCTGGATGCTGAGATCGCCGCCGAGCGGGCGCGGCGGCTGGCTGCCGTGGAGGCGGAAGTCGATGCCGACCGCCAGCGCCGGCAGATGCTGGAAACGCGCGAAAGGAGCGAACGGGAAGCAGCCCTGGAACGCGAAGCGGTGAACATCGCCGCGCGCTTCGCCAGCCGTTTTCTCGAACGCCTGGCCGGCCCCGAGTTGAGCGCCAAGCTGGCGGAACTGGCCCTGAGCGATCTCGACGCCCAGGCGCCGGAGAATCTGGCCGCTTTGCGCGACCCCGCCGCCAGCATCAAGGTGGTCAGCGCCTACCCGCTCGACGCGGCGCGGCGCGCGGCCTTTACTCAGGCGCTTGGCCGCCTGGCGGGCCGCGCGATCACGCCGGAATTCAGCGAAGACGCGATGCTCAAGGCCGGCGTGTGCATCATGGCCGGCGCTTGGGTGCTGATGGCCAACCTGCGCGACGAGCTCGGATTTTTCGCCGGGAGCCTGGATCATGGCGGCTGAAGCCGGCCTGCTCGACCGCCTGGCGCAGCGGGTGGACGGCTACCGCCTGCAATTGCGCCTGGGTGAGAAGGGCCGGGTCGCCTCGGTCGGCGACGGCATCGCCTGGGTTTATGGCCTGCCCTCGGCGGCGGCGGAGGAAATCCTGCATTTCGAGGACGGCAGCCGCGGCATGGTGTTCGAGCTCCAGAGCGAGCGACTCGGCATCATCCTGCTCGACCCGGAAGCGAACGTCGCCTCCGGCTCCCTGGTCTCCCACACCGGCGAGCGGCTGGAGATCGGTGTCGGCGACGGTCTGTTGGGACGCGTCGTCGATCCCCTGGGCAAGCCGCTGGACGGCTTGCCGCCTTATGACGCGGACAGCTTCTCTGCCCTGGAAAGCGCCTCGCCGCCCATCGTCGCGCGCGATTTCGTCAACCGCCCGCTGTACACCGGCATCAAGGTGGTGGACACCTTGATCCCCATCGGCCGCGGCCAGCGCCAGCTCATCATCGGCGATCTGGGCAGCGGAAAGACCTCGCTGGCGCTGGATACGGTGCTGGCGCAGGCCGGGCAGGGGATGAAGTGTGTCTACGTGATGATCGGCCAGAAACGCTCCGAGGCGGCGCTGGCCATCGACCTGCTGCGCCGCCATGGCGCGCTGGCCTATACCACGGTGGTGGTGGGCGAGGCCACCGCCACGCCGGGCATGAAGTACCTCGCCCCCTTCGCCGGCTGCGCCATCGCCGAGGGTTGGATGCGCCGTGGCGAGGACACCCTGGTGGTGTATGACGACCTCTCCACCCACGCCCGCGCCTACCGCGAGCTGTCGCTGCTGATGCACCGCCCGCCGGGGCGCGAGGCTTACCCCGGCGACATCTTCTATCTGCACGCGCGCCTGCTGGAACGCTCCACCCGGCTGTCCGCCGAACACGGCGGCGGCAGCCTCACCGCGCTGCCCCTGGTGGAAACCGAGGAGGGCGAGATCGCCGCCTACATCCCGACCAACCTCATCTCCATCACCGACGGCCAGATCTATCTCGACCGCCGCCTGTTCGCCGCCGGCATCCTGCCCGCCGTGGACGTGCCGTTGTCGGTATCGCGCATCGGCGGCAAGGCGCAGCACCCGCGCATCAAGGAAGAGGCCGGGCGGATGAAGCTCGACTACCTGCAATTCCTCGAACTGGAAGTGTTCACCCGCTTCGGCACCAAGCTCGAAGCCGGGGCCGAGGCCAAGATTCGGCGTGGCCGCAGTTTGCGCGAAATCCTCAAGCAGGAACGCCTGAACCCGCTGCCCGCCGCGTTCCAGCTCGCCTGGATGACTGCTTTCAACGCGGGCTTGCTTGATGGCTTCGAGCCGGCTGCCGTGCCCGGCGCACTGCAAGAGATTCAGGATGGCCTCGCGCGCGCGCCGCTGGCCCTGGACGCGCCCCGCGACGAATGGCTGGCGCGCATGAAAGACTGGCTGGCGGCATGAGCGGCCAGGCCGAACTCGCGCAGCGCTACGCGCGGCTCAAGGAAATCAGCGGCATCATGACGGCGATGAAAAGCCTGTCGCTGGTGGAGACGAAGAAACTCGCCCGTTTCATCGGCCACCAGCGTCGCATGCTCGCCAACATCGAAGCGGCGGCGGCGGATTTCCTGAGCTTTTTCCCGGGCGAGCACGTCGTCACGACGCAGTCGGCGATCGTGCTGCTGATCGGCTCCGAGCGCGGCTTCTGCGGCAACTTCAACGAGCGCGTCCTCGCCGCCCTCGATGCGCTGCCGGGCGGGCAAGCCGAGCCCGCGCTGCTGCTAGTGGGCAGCCGCCTGGCGGCGAAGTTGGCCGACCGCCCCGGCATCCTCGCCCGGCTCGACGGCGCAAACGTGACGGAAGACGTGCCCGCCGTGCTCAATCGCATCATGGACGCGCTGCACACCGCGAGCTTGTCCGGCGCGGGCGCCGCGCTGTTCAGCCTGGCCCACACCGCCGAGGGCGAAGTCTTGCTGAAGCGCCTCCTGCCCTTCGACCCGCCTGCCGCCGCACCGCGCGCGCACCCGCCGCGCCTGAACCTCGCGCCGGCGGAATTCTTCGCCGAACTACTCGACCAGTACCTGCTGGCCGCCCTCTACGGCCAGCTCTATGAGTCGCTCGCGGCGGAGAGCCGCCAGCGCCTGGCGCACATGGAACACGCCCTCGACCGCCTGGGCGAAACCCTCTCTCGCCTCGCCCTCAAACGCAACGCCCTGCGCCAGGAAAAAATCGTCGAGGAAATCGAAGTGATCCTGTCCAGCGAGATGGCGTTTCAGGATCATGGCTGAAACGCTGATACCTGCCGCCGCCGCGATGGTGCATCGGCGATTACCCAGCCCAACCCTTACAGGAGATAAACCATGGCCATTGCAGACGAACTTCAGACCACCATCGAGCACATGGTGCAAGCGGGCAAGGGCATCCTCGCCGCCGATGAGAGCCAGCCCACCATCGCCAAGCGCTTTGCGCCGATTGGCGTGGAGTCCACCGAGGAGAACCGCCTTGCCTACCGCGCGTTGCTGTTTACCGCTCCCGGCATCGAGGACTACATCAGCGGGGTGATCCTGTTCGAGGAGACGCTTGGCCAGAACGGCGATGACGGCACGCCGCTGCCCGAAGTGCTGGCGCGGCGCGGCATCGTTCCCGGCATCAAGGTGGACAAGGGCAAGGGGCCATTGGCGCTGTCGCCCGGCGACCTCATCACCTATGGCCTGGACGGGCTGGCGGAACGTCTGCGGCAGTACAAAGGCCAGGGCGCGCGCTTCGCCAAATGGCGCGAGGTGTACTCCATCAGTGAGCGTAACCCGACGCCGCTGGGCATCTCCGCCAACGCCGAGATGCTGGCGCGCTACGCGGCGGTATGCCAGGAACAGGGCATCGTGCCCATCGTCGAGCCGGAAGTGTTGATCGACGGCGACCACAGCCTGGCCCGCTGCGCCGAGGTAACCGAGGCGGTGCAGAAGGAGATTTTCCATGCCCTGCACCGCCATCATGTCGCGCTGGAGCACATGATCCTGAAACCCAACATGGTGCTGCCGGGCAAGGATCACCCCGTCCGGGCGAGCGCCGAAGAAATCGCCGCGGCGACTCTGCGGGTGTTCCGGCGCACCGTGCCAGTGGCGGTGCCGAGCATCAATTTCCTCTCCGGGGGTTTGAGTCCGGAAGAGGCGACGGCCAACCTCAACGCCATGAATGCCGGTTTCCCCCATGCGCCCTGGCTGCTCTCGTTTTCCTATGGCCGCGCCTTGCAGCAGACCGTGTTGCAAGCCTGGCAGGGCAAGGCGGAGAACGCCATCGCGGCGCAACGGGCCTTGCTGAAGCGGGCAAGGTTGAACGGCGCCGCGCAGCGCGGTGAATACCGGGCCGCCATGGAAGCATCGGATTGACTGCCGGCATCGGCGGCCAGTCGGCGTGGCGGCGCAGGCGGGAGTCGAGCCAGTGATCCACATGGTGGCTGATGGCCGCAATACCGCGCTACGCCAGGAAATAATCGTCGAGGGAATCGAAATGATTCTGTTCAGCGAGATGGCGTTGGCAACAGAGCGCCGGTGAAATGAGCGATCCCGCCGTCAACCCTGTTCCGGCGGCCTATCTTTCAGCCGAAGACCTGAATCGCGGCTGCGCCTGCCGCACCCTCGATCCGGAGCGCCTGCGCCGGCAACTGGAGGCCGAGCCGGCGCTTGCGGGGCTATATGAAGAAATCGCACAAAGCCGTCCCTATCTCTTTTCCGCCACGACGGTGTTCATTTCGCCCGAGCAGTATCGTGGCATGGCGGTCATTGTTGCTGCGATTGAAAGCGTACTGGTGCGGCCGGAATGCCAGGTGGATACGCTCGCTCGCGCGCCTGCGATCGCCAGGCAGGATAGCGGCCCCAGAGGCGTATTCATGGGTTTTGATTTGGCTCAGTTCGCGTTAAGTAGTGACAGGCTCATGCTATGAGCCCATGAGTGTGGATAGTGGCCTCATCGCAATGGTCGGGAGACCGAGATGAGGCAACGGGAACTGACGAGGTTAGTGAAGTCGCTGGGGCAACTGACGCATGCTCAGCGGCAGAAGGTCATGGCAGAACTGGGAG
>Ga0210027_1001194_pt1 | contig 24394 bp, 19 predicted proteins | sample CryGeymeta201510_FD_183978 | JGI IMG/M metagenome (GOLD analysis project Ga0210027, IMG submission 183978) | Groundwater microbial communities from Crystal Geyser aquifers in Utah, USA - Crystal Geyser metaG 2015-10 (SPAdes) (version 2) | ecosystem: Environmental > Aquatic > Deep subsurface >...
AAATTGGTGTCCATTTAGTGTTTTCATGGCTTATGAATATAGAAAATTACATCAAATTTTCCGTAAGCATAAAGATTGCAAATAGTTAGGAATGGCAAGTTTTTATGTCAAGAATTACTGTCCCTCCTTGTAAATATTGAATCGACCTTGCAACGCTCTCTTTTATTTTAACATTTTTCACCGCAGAGACGCAGAGACGCAGAGGAACAGAGAAATAGAGAATCAAGATGATAGAAATTGTTGGGGATAAGTGGAAATTGATTGCAAAAAACAACAAATTCCTATAAATTTCTAATTTTCCTCTGCGTCTCTGTGCCTCTGCGGTTCAAAATGAAAATTGCTGATTTGCCCGCTACATTTTAATTGACTTTTTCCATCAAATGATATATAATACTGGATAATATGTTTACTGGAATTATTGAAGAAATTGGAACAATAAGGCAAAAATTACCCGACTCTATGGTAATTGGTGCAAAAATAGTCATTTCTGACCTGAGCTGTGGAGATAGTGTTGCTGTTAATGGAACATGTCTTACTGCAACCAGAGTGAGCAATGATTCTTTTTCTGCAGATGTATCCCCTGAAACTCTACGATTAACCAATCTTCAAGCCCTGACAATTGGCGATAAGGTTAATATGGAAAGGGCTCTCAAACTGGAAGATCGTCTGGGTGGGCATCTGGTAGCAGGACATATTGATGGAACAATAAGGTTGATTGAAAAAAAGATGGCTGCTGAATCGTTGATATTAAAATTCTCGACCACTGATGAGTTAAGCCGATACATTATTAAAAAAGGGTCGGTTTGCATTGATGGGGTCAGCTTGACCGTGGTTGATATTGTTGGACATATCTTTTCTGTATGTATTATTCCCCATACCGCTTATCAGACCACCTTGTTCTTGAAAGAGACAGGGTATCTGGCAAATTTAGAAGTAGATATCATAGGGAAATATGTAGAAAGGCTTATTCAGCCTGTAAAACAGGGGTTAACTCATAATTTTTTGACTGAACATGGATTTGCGTAAGGAGTCAAGAAAAAATAAGTTGTACACCAAGAGTCCCTGAGACACTTGGATGGCAAGGCGTGAGAAGCGAGCATACTACTGTATGTAAGCGACGAACAACGAAGCCAGTCAAGATGAATCGGTGGCACGACTGTATAAGTTATTTTTTCTTGACGCGTAAGGAGTCAAGAAAAAATATACTCAAGTGGGGCATAAATTGCGATTTTTTCGGTGAGGATTAATCAAGGAGAGCAATGGCGCGCAAGGTGAGCAATAGTGTACTATTGCGAACCTGAACAACATAGCTATCGTTGATTAAGACCAGCGAAAAACGCAATTTATGCCCCACTTGAGTATAAGTTGTACGCCAACTCAACCAGAGGAGATATAACTTCATGCAGAGAAAGATGTTGCGTATTGGAGAAATTGTTTGCTTTTTTGTAATGGCTTTATTTGTCTATGCAAATGCTGAAGAGAAGAAGAAGGTAGCACCTCCGGCAAATGTCTGGCATGTAAATGTCCATGACTCTGTAGTTCGGGATAATTGGACGAATATCCCTCCAGCCATTGAAAGGTTGTATACTAAAAACCTTGACCCTGATGTTAATCCAACCTCATATCTCAATTTTGAGCGAGATAAATCCTTAACCAAGGGTGAGTTAGCGGTGATGATTGTTAAACTCCTGAATAAACAGCAGGAAGTACAACAATATCGTCAGAAGATTGCCTCTCTTAAGAATCAAGGCAGTGTTTCACCATATTCTGGTTGGGTGGAAACTTGTCTGAAATATGGATATATGAATGATGAACTAATTCCGAACTGGTCAATGGATAAAGGGTTCAACCCTGATGGAACGATAACCCGCGGGGAGGTTCTGGTAACCCTGATAAAACTCCTTAATGATATTTACCCTGAATCATTAGGGCAGGAAGGTATTATTGCCCCGCCTGAATTAGATAAAAGTCAAGCCCTTGATATGCAACATAATCTTGTTTCATTGGCAGACCTCTGGCAAAGAGAGAAGAATGGCAGGTTTGTTCATGGCATTCTGGCTGAGGCAATTGCTTTGAATCGGAAGTTTAAGGGTGGGTTTGGGACCCACCCCTACGATGAACCATACTCTGGCTTTATTCTCACGGCTAAAAAATATCTGCTTGAATCCTCACCTGATGATCGTTCACTGGCACAAGGCTTTATGAGTGATGTTTATGGGATTACCTCAAAGGGTAAGATTAATTCACAGTCTGTGGCTAAGAGGTATTGGGCATGTCTTTTGTTTAGCAAGTGTTTTGTGGGTGAGTTTGTGCCGACAAATAGAAAAGTAGCTGTTTCTGGTGATCAAAAAGCCGTTGATGAACCAACAGCATATGGAATATTTCAGGATAATTGGGATCTGGTTGGCAGGATAGGAACTATTACTAAGGGTGATATGGAGAATAACATCCTTAAGGTGATAAAGAATAACGGTGAGACGATAGAGTTAAAGATATTTGAACACTCTTATATTTATGCCCTTTGTCCACAAAAGGCTACAACAGAAGAAAGAAGAGGAAAAATATATGCCCCGGATAATGATGTATACCAAGATGATAAAGATATTAACAACCGAGGGTATAAGCGGTTTTACTGGAGTCTGCTCAGTGATAACCATATCATTGAGGTACCACTTGATAATAAAAATACATATCGACCGCTTATGAAAATATATCGTGAGGCTACCAGAGCAATTAGTCCCAATGAAGGGTATAAAATGGCAGATTTTTCGGAAAAAAGGGAGTGTTTATTCGGATTTACGGGCAATCCGCAACGCTTTGATAAAGAAATAGCCTTCGTGGATGTTGACATTGAGAGGGCAGCAGATCTTCACTGGGGTTTGTATCATAATGAACGGGTTGAGATGACGATTGTTAATGAGCCATGTGAGTATAAAACAGGCAAACAATTCCTCAGCCTTACCCCTTATAAGGCAAATAAACTTTATCAAGGTAAGATAATCAGGGCATACTTTGTCCCTAATCGACAAACCCATGACCAGTTGCCCATCAAAAACTATGCTGGATTTATAGAGATTACCCCGGATGATGAGTGGAGTTCGTGGCATTCCATTTGTTCCAACAAATATCCTATTTCGTGTAAATCATGGTTTGATCTGAAAGGAAAATGTACCATGATTGATACCAAGTTATCCGCAGATGTCTTCAGGATTGACACAGATGACTATACTTATGATGCTGATGATATGGGCGAGGAGCCGTCGCCAATCCTTATCCCATTGGGGTATAAATACTTTTTAGCCCCGGCAAAGAATACACAGGATAAGCTGAAAGGTTTTCAATTTTGCAAACCTGACATGGAGAGTATCATGGAACAGCAATTTTATATTCAATTGGATGAAAAGGGCAGGGTAAGGTTTTTGGAGGCAGATGTGGTGAAATGGTAACAGATAAGGAGAAGCAAAAAAATGGAAAGATTATTAGTGCAAAAAGGGGGATTCCCTTCGGAAATAAGGGGAGATATAGAAAAGATAGAGTCGATTTTAATTCGCTATGGTGCTGCAAAAGTTATCTTGTATGGCTCATTGGCAAGGGGAGATTATAGGGCTGATTCAGATATAGATGTATGCTATGAGGGAATTCCTGATGAAAATTATTTTCGTACAGTTGCTGAATGTCTTATGGAGACTCAAAGACGAGTAAGCATACTTGATTTTAAAAGTATTAAAGGATACTTCAAACAAAGAATTTTAAGGGAAGGGAAATTACTTTATGAACTTAAATGAATTAAAGAACGAGATAAATTTTGGATTAGGAAACTTAGAGAGTATTTACCAAAGCATATTAGAATTTTCTCGACAAGAAATTGAGGAACGCGTGAAGGTATCAGCTTTAACTTATGAGTGTTTAAGATATTATAATGCAATTGAACATTTAATCATCAGATTATTAAAGTACTTGAAAATTGAAATTCCATCCGGTCCATTTTCACACAGAGATACCTTGAAAGCACTTCTTTCAATAACAAAAGAAAAAGATGTAGATAATGATACAATCAAAGTCATAGAGAACCTTATGGCATTTCGCCACATAGCCACAAAAATATATGGTTTTCTTATAAACTGGAGTAAGTTAAAGTTCATTATCAGGGATATAGAAACAAGTCATAATCAAATCAAAAGATTTTTCACCAATGTGTTGGATGCAATACAAGCAGGTGACAAATAGCGGAGGAATTCGTTGTTGGTATTAAAAAAATGTAACTACTCACCACAAAGGCACGAAAACACAAAAAGTTGATAAGTTGAATAGTTGATGGGTTGATAAGTGGATGAATTGATAGGAAATGTTTATGAATTATGAATCTGTGTTCCTTTAACCTATAAACTCATCAACCTATCAACCTATCAACTTATGTGTTCTCCGTGGTGAATTACTTTACCTGAGTAGTTACAAAAAACTTGTAAATAAAGCAGCAATCCTGAATGAACAATTATCCGGGCAATAGTGTCGTGTCAATCTAAGTCGTCAAGAAAAAATAACTTGACCACCTTACATCTCATCTTCGGGCTATATTTGGCCGCTCTTCAATCGCAAAATCCTCAACATAGTTAACTATGCTTGTTGTTTTGCTCAATTAGAGCGGACAAATCTATCCCAAATCTGAGCGTAATTTTGCTCAAGTTATTTTTTCTTGACGACTAAAGCACAGAACAGGAGGAAAAATCATGAGAAAGCTATTATTTTGTGTGACAATAAGTATTTTGCTGTTGGGATATGTGAATGCAATTTATGCTGAGAATATTAAAAAACAATCAGCAATTATTGCTGAAGCTGATATGATCAAATCTAAGAAGGTTGTAGAGCCACAGGTATCATCCATAGAGGAAAATTCCTCTGTCAAAGGTGCCACCCCTGCGTCCATGCCATCGCCAAGGGATAAGTCATGGAAAAAAGGTGTAACTGCCTTTGGTAATTATGATTATGAACAGGCTATTTCTTGTTTTATAGAGTCGCCGTCTCCTTTGGCAAAGTATTATCTGGCTAAGATATACTTTGGTGATGTTGTTATGAATAACTTAGGGGGTACGGCTCTTCCAGAGATTAATCGTCAAAAAGCCATAGAGGTGCTTGATACGATTATAAACTACAAGGAATCTCAGGAATTAAAAAACAAGTATGCTGCATTAATGAATTCCCCTGAAGCCTTGAGCAAGTTTTATTATGAACAGGGAAACTATGAAGAGGCTGAAAAAGCTGTTGAACATATTCAGGGTAAAGAGGCGGAAGAGGCAAAGCAGAGATACCAGTCGTATGCTACTGACAGAGAGGTTTCCTTCCCAATCTCAACATATTCCAAAGAGGTTGCTGCTTCTGGGCAACCTGAGCAGTATGAATCAGAATTGCCATCCGAAGGATATGTTGTTTCCGGACAGTCGGAATCGAAATTGCCTGCCGAAGAGGCTGTTGTTTCTGTGCAGCCGGAATTAAAATTGCCACCAAATACAACTACTTCTCAGGATACAATCGATTCTCAATATGAGGCAACATTTGTTGAAGAAAAGGGTATGGACTATGACTCCTTTTCCGAGTCAGCATGTTTTGTTGATGGACATCATCAGCAGATAGGCGATGAAAATGACGAAATGATAATGGTTGATTCACAGCCATCGCATACAAAAAAACATCATTCTGAATCTGTGTCAGAGTGGACACCTCTGCCGGAGGGGTTTCCTGAAAAAGGAAATACGCTTGTTTCTATCAAACCGGCCATTGTTTGGGATTGGCCTGCCTTACCCGGGTATGATTATAAACCTGTGGCACGAATAGAAGAGAATACAAAAATGGTTCTCTTGAATGATATTGGAAATAAATGGTATTATAAGGTTAAATTATCTGACGATAAAATTGGTTATATCTGTTCCTACCTTGTGGAAAAGGTTGATAAGAAAGCAAAGGAATCTGTTCAGAAGACAGAAATAATAGAGGAATGCAGCGAGTATATTAATTATCTTGTGGACAGGCATGAAGAGAAAAAAGAGGCTGCTAAGCCCGTCAAGAAGAAAAAGAAACAGGTGACTAAAAAATCTCCGACTAAAAAACAACCCGTGAAATCAGTTAAGGCACAGGATGCTAAGTCTCCAGAACAGCAAGGGGTGGTGTTTGTGGATGAGTTGCCGGTGCAGGGTTAGCCGGCTACGGCAACGGAGCATAAGCTACCTGCGACATCAGAACATAAACCGGCACCAGCAAAGGGGCATTGAGACAATGTCAGGAACTAATTAGATGAAATTGGCACGATTTGAGTTTATCCTTACAGCTATTGGACTTACACCTTCCGCTGTATCTTGGTTCTACCCTACGGGGTGGTTTTGGGTCTGCCTTCAAAAAAGTGGTGTGTGCTTTAAGAGACAGGCTGTGCCATGAATGTATTCTGAAGGAAAAATGTGTTTATTCCTATGTATTTGAGACCCCGCCCCCTGCTGATACTACAGTTATGCGTAAATATGGAGCATCACCGCATCCCTTTGTTATAGAGCTGCCACTGACGGAGGTGCTACTTTCTGAAAGCCATCAAGGATGTAAAATCGGGGATACCATTGTTTTCAATCTTATCCTCATTGGCAAGGCAATAGATTGCCCCACTTGAGTATAATTAAAATTACAGGAGGTACAAAAGGAAAATGAGAATAGTTTTTGTTGGATTTTTGAGTTTGATTATCTTGAGTGGTTGTGCAAGTATCAGCCCTTATCAGGTGACTAATTTCTTTGTGGATAGGGATACAGTACCGCAATTACGAGCACAACGGATAGCAGTTTTGCCTTTCCAGAATTCAAGTGGTGATTATTCTGCTGGTTCAAAGGTTGCTGATGAATTTAATCTCCAATTGGGTAAATTAGCTGCATTTGATTTGATTGAAAGAATAAGGGTTGATGAGCTTTATAAAGAGCAGGATTTTGACCCTGACCGAATTGATCAGGAAACCGCAGTCAAAATCGGTAAGATGCTTGGTGTTCATGGAATAATCCTTGGCAATGTGATTGAATATAGCAAGGGAAAAGTGGGAATAAGCATTAGATTGGTAAATGTAGAAACCGGAAAACAAATCTGGCAGGCAAGGGATACAATTTATGCTACGGATAAACGAGTAAAGGTATTGGTTAATGGTTTTGGGCAAAGGATGAGATTGAAAAGGGATAAAGAATTTTTGACGCAGATTCTATGCCAATTATTAACACAAACTTTTAAGGGAAGGTAATTGTAGTTGTTGCGGTGTGTAAAAAAGGGGATATGGAGAAAATTTTGATCTGTGCAGTTGGGGTAGACACACGGGTCTACCTCACTTGAGTATACAAGCGTTTATCTTTCAGATTGTAGAGACAAGGCTTGTTTCTGCCCGAAACAACATTCTTCCACAGGAATTGACACAATTACTCCCCTTGCCTGCAAATATCTCTTTGCCTCTGGAATGGATATCTCCTGAAAATGAAAGATAGAGGCAGCTAAGACAGCATCTGCCATACCTTCAGTCAATGCCTGATATAGATGTTCTATGCAGCCTGCCCCACCAGAGGCAATTACAGGAATGCGTACATTGCGAGAGACTGAGCGGGTGAGTTCGATGTCATATCCATCCTTGGTACCATCACAATCCATGGATGTAAGAAGTATCTCCCCGGCACCAAGCATCTCTGCCTCTTTTGCCCAGTCAATTACATCAATTCCAGTTGGGGTACGCCCCCCATGAAGATATACTTCCCACCACACCCTGCCCTTTTCTACCTTTTTTTTGGCATCAATAGCTATCACAATACACTGTGACCCAAAGCGATTGGCTGATTCTTTTATCAGGGCAGGTCTTTTAACCGCAGCAGTATTCATGGAAACCTTGTCTGCACCAGCATTAAGCAGTCGCCTGATATCTTCCAATTCTCTGATACCACCACCAACTGTCAATGGGGTAAATACCTGTTCAGATGTCCTTTTCACCACATCAATGATTATATCCCTTTTATCTGAGGAGGCAGTAATGTCCAGGAACACTATTTCATCCGCTTTTTCCTCCTCATATCTTCGGGCAACCAATACAGGATCACCGGCATCAATAAGATTAACAAAGTTTACACCCTTAACTACCCTTCCATCTTTTACATCCAGACATGGAATTATTCTTTTGGCTAACATTTTTATTTTTCTCCAAGTGTTTCTGCTAATTTCTGGCATAGCATCCGCGTCAAAAAGTCAATATCCTTGCGTAATCTTTTGCGTTCCTCTTTTGTTTCGACTAATTTTTTTATGGATGGACGATTACCCTTAAATGTATCCCTTGCCTGCCATAGCTGTTTTCCTGTTTCTACATCAATTATCCGTGTACTAATTCCTACCTCAGATGATGGTTGAAAGAATAAAATATAGCTTGCACCAATTACAGTAACTACTGCTCCAACAATGATAATTGCATCCAACAAGCCAACTTCTTCTTCCTTTTTTTCTTCCCTTTGAGAAGAGCGTTTACCTTCTATTACCACAGGTATTGGTGTAGATTGTTGCGTATTAGTTACCTGTTGCTCATGCCCATAAGAGGAGTATTTAGTAATTACACCTAAAACAATTAGTTGAGCACCAAGCATCTTACCTATTTTAACTGCGGTTGCCTCATCAATCCTATCCTTGCAAAAATCCTGTTCCTTAAAGATCTCTTCTATCTTTATCCGCTCGACTAAGTCAAAATTACCGAGTTTACCTAATTGTAGATTAAACTCATCTGTAACTAAGCCGATAGCTTGCTTGCTTTGAGTCAAATTCTCAAATGGTAAAACTGCTATCCGTTTCTTTATTGATTCATGAATTGAGTCATCTATGAAGAAATTAGTTACATGATATGGTTTTGTTGCGGTACAACCTGTTAAATTAAGTATGGATATAATAAGTAAAAAGGTTAGTGGCTTGAAATATATTTTTTGTTTCTGATAAAATATGTTATTAGTCATTTGGTTTTTATAATCGTTCCTATGTTATACTCAAGTGGGGCATAAATTGCGATTTTCGCTGGTCTTAATCAACGATAGCTGTGTTGTTCAGGTTCGCAATAGTATACACTATTGCTCACCTTGCGCGCCATTGCTTTCCTTGATTAATCCTCACCCCGAGAAAAAACGCAATTTATGCCCCACTTGAGTATAAGTCGTTAACACAGTCTCGCCTGACTCAGGTTGACATTATTTTTCTATCATACCATTTTATTTGTGTTTAGTCAACTACTTTTTTGGAGTATACAGCACTGTTATTGGACAAATCTCTCTGGCTGAGGCAAGGGCAAGCTTTAATATTCGTTCTTCCCTTGTCATGATAAGCCCAATCTGTGGCACTGTAGGCACTGTGGTGAGAATAATGAGTAATGGTTTTGGTGCAGGCGAGCTTATTCGTATCTCCTTTGGCAATAAAGTTACCATTAATACCACGATTGCAGATGTCACAGGCAGGTTTGACACCGGCTTTACCGTGGATACACAGCCTGCCGGGACCACGACTGTTAGGGCATCAGGGATAATAACTGGTCAGATGGCTGCATACCCTTTCTTCATCATGCCTAACATCAGCATTCTTGCCCCACCCTAAGGCACTGTTGGAAGTTGGGTTACCATTGCCGGCAATGGGTTTGCTGTAGCTGAATCGCTGCGAATTAACTTTGGCACAACACGAACTATTTGCAATGTTACTTCAAATGCCAACGGTGAATTTATTGCAGTATTTACTGTAGATACCCAGCCCTATGGCACTACTTCTGTCAGGGTTATCGGGCTTACTTCTTGTTTAAGTGACTCTGATTGGTTCAGGATATTGCCACACATTATCCTGATCTCTCCAAAATCCGGACAGATAGGTACCCGTATTACGGTGGCTGGCAATGGCTTTGGTATCCTCGAGACAGTTGGCATTGATTTTGGAACTACTATCATGATTGCTGCGTGTAACACTATGGTTGATGGCAGTTTCCAATTAGTCTTCACAACGGATGCTCAGGCAATAGGCACAACAACCATTACCGCCAGAGGACAAATCACCAATGCTATTGATACCGATAGTTTTATGCTCCGCCCTTCTGTTACCCTGAAAATCACCCCTTCGACACAAAATATCATCAAGGGGCAGGAATTCACCGCACAGATAGAGATAGTAAATGTAAGCCAATTGATTTCAGCTGACATCTATATTAACTTTAATCCGGCTGTGCTTGAGGCTCTATCCGTGGGCAGCGGGACATTTATGACGGATTGCTCTTCTCCCGGTTATATGATTAGCACAGGGACAATAAAATACTCGTTTGGCTCATTCGGCAGCCCCAGTACCGGTTCAGGGGTACTTTGTTTCTTACGATTCAGGGCAAAGGAGCGGGGGGTATCAAATGTAACTATTGAGGATAATCAGACAAAATTGTTCACCGTAGCAGCAGAACAGGGTGTTGCTATCCCCTATGCTAAAGAGGACGCAATATATTATGTCATCAGTGGGATCAGGATTCAGACACAGGATAGGATAATAAGGGCAAATGAATATGTTTCGTATCAATGTATCAGTGAGGGTGATTCAGGGGTTGATGTTACCGGGTCAACTACATTTACCACTTCAGGTGGTGGGGATTTTAATGGTAACATTTTCCATGCAAAATATATTGGCAGTTATACCATTACAGCTGTTTATTCCGGACTTACCGCCACAACCTCAGCCATCATTACAACTGGCACACCGGCAACACTAAGTTATATTTCCGGGAATAATCAGTCAAATACCTGTACCCTTACCCTGAATGAGCCGTTTGTGGTCAAGGTAGTGGATGTATACAATAATCCTTGCCCGGGCGTGGATATAGACTGGCAGGTTATTTCTACTCCATCTGGTGCTACAGGATATTCTATCTTACCTGCGAGGACTGTCACCAATATTTATGGTATGGCATCATCTTCCCTCACTCTTGGCACAGAGCCGCCGGGCACATATACTATTTCGGCCATAGCTTCTGTGCCATCAGGGTCTCCAGTTTCGTTTGCAGCCAATTCATTAAGAAGGTTTGGGAATATAGCTGGTTTTTGCCTGCTTAGATTGGGGTTAAACAGATATGGTACCTGCTCAGATATCATGGTAACAATTCCTGAAACTGGTGCTACTACTACAACAAACAATAATTCCTATTTTGCCTTTATTCTGTACCTGTAGGAATATATACCCTCAAGTTTGACATATGGGGAGCGTCTTGTGCCACGATTAACACAGTCAACATTAGCTCAACCCAATTTGAGGATACAACAAATATTGGGACGATGACTTTATTAGTTGGGGATGTAAATGATGACGGCACGGTAGATATTGGAGATTGGCCATTATTTGGCTTTGCCTGGCGAGAAGGGGCAACTGTTACCCATTCCAACTGGTTGCAATATAGAGAGGGTGATTTTGATCATAATCGGGTTGTAAATGGGCAGGATTTTATTGTGTTGAGGAATAATTTCAATAAAACTCAATCTGGGTTTGGTGGTTTGAGAGCACCTTCCATGCCAGGGATGCAACCTGCACAAGAGGCAACCCCACTCAGAGCTAAAGCAGCCTCCACCTCTGGGCAGATAAACCTATCTTTTGATCTTTCGACACTGGGTGGTGTGGATAAAAATGACTTGCGGGTAGGCAATATCATCAAGCTCGAGATAACGATTAGCGATGCAACAGATTTTATGGCTGGCGAGGTACATCTCTCGTTTAATCCTGATGTCTTGGAGGTAATTGGTTCACCTACTGGAAATGGAGGGGTTATGATTTGTTCAGGCGAATATCCCAAAGGCGAGGTATTCACATTAATCAATAATGCAGATAACCAGTCAGGCAAGATTGATTATGCGGTAGCTACGATGTATCCCCAAACCGGTGACGGTGGGTTGTTTGCCATTGTCCCCTTCAGGATAAAGGCTTACGGTGCTACAGCTATGATTGGAATTGCTCAGGAGGAAAACAAAACCACCAAGTTTGTGGAAGCCCCTGAAATAATTGAGGGCAAACCGGTAAATCTTATCAATCCACCTCTGGCGGAAGTAAAGATGGAAAAGACTGAGGTAATTGTTGTTATTCCCATGAGGTATTCTAATTTAGACAATACCCGTGTCTATCCCAATCCTGCTGCTGTGGGGCAAACAATAACCTTTGCTCAGCTTACAGCTGGTAAGGAAAAAGCCATAAAGATATATACCATTAGTGGTGAATTGGTCGCAGAATTCTCGTCCCTCTTAGATAATGTGCTGTGGACGATACCAACAGACCTTGCCTCTGGAATTTATCTCTATCTGATAAATGACCATGCTGGTTCAATTAAGCAGGGGAAGATTGGGATAATAAAATAATGCAAGGTGTCCAATCATTTGTAACTACTCAGGTGTTTAGGCTGAAGGCTGATAGGAAAGCATTAACGACTTTAGTCGTCAAGAAAAAATAACTTATACAGTCGTGTCACCGATTCATCTTGGCTGGCTTCGTTGTTCGTCGCTTACATACAGTAGTATGCTCGCTTCTCACGCCTTGCCAGCCAAGCGACTCAGTGACTCTTGATGTATAACTTATTTTTTCTTGGCTCCTTAGGTTCAAACCTACAGCCTATCTACCGGAGTAGTTACTTTGCACTCATTAATAAAATTGACGCGACACCACGCATTTTTCCACCGATAACTGACCCATTACAATCTGTATTCCGTATTCCGTATTCTTACTTCCGCATTTCACCCCATTACAGTCCCACAGCAGCAATTCTAAAATTATGACATTTTTACCGCATAAACACATAACAACTCACCACGGAGACACGGAGATACAGAGGAAAATCGAAGGACAAATCTCTTATTTGAATGTGGCTGAACGCAGATTTTTGGAAATTTGAAGCATTATTCTGTGAATTTATAAAAATTTGCATTCCGTCAGCTTGTTTTTTTAAATTATTCTCCGTGTCTCCGTGTCTCTGTGGTGAATCTGAAAATCCATAATGAGAATTGCTGGTCCCACAGAAATTTTCCTTGACATCCAATATGCCCTTATGTTACAATAGTTCAACATATTGTAAGTATTCAGGCTGACAATTGATCGCTGTATCCTAAGGATGGTTATACTGATGTCAAGCATATCACCACAGATACTAAAAAAAAGAAAACGGCATGTACTTATTGCCCTTATCTCTATCCCATCCATCTTATTGTTATTTAACCTGTGGGGCTGGTCATTTTACCTTCAAGCAAAAGGCTTTCTGGATGAGGAACTTGGTAAACGGCTCATATCTATTGCAGCAATCACATCCTTGCAGGTATCACCAGAATTGATAAAATCAATAGAGGAAAGAACCATAGATGATGAACAAGCCTTCAATTTCAGAGAGTATTTAGCCACAGTCAATGAAGAGAACAATCTGGAAAGTGTTTTTATTATTGATAAGGAAAAAAACTATATCCTTGATGCTGGATATGTTCACTTAGAAGGAGAGAAATATCACTGCCTGAATATTTCTGATGCGAATAGAATTCTTGATGCCTCGTTGGGTAAATCCTCTTGTTCCAAGCTATATCGCAATGGAAGCCAGATGTTTAAGACAGGTTTTGCCCCATTGAAGGATGCCTCTGGTGAGGTAATAGCTATACTTGGGGTTGATGCCAGCCCTGAATTTTTGAGGGCTTTGTCTAATATACAGAATACCTTGATTTTTTTTGGGATAATCAGTCTTGTTCTTGGTGTTCTCTATGTACTTGTTTTGCTTGCAGTTATAAATGGGTTTGAGGCAATGTTTCATGCAGAAAAGTTTGCCAGTCTTGGCCGTTTGTCAGCTGGAATGGCTCACGATATCAGGAACCCCTTGCAAATAATCAACACTACCTATGAGTCGTTAAGGAAACGATACCTTCCTCAGGATATTGAGGACGAGATGTTTGATTATATTCCAGACGAGATAAAAAATCTGAACAAAAAGATCAATGATTTCCTTTCACAAACTAAGGATACCCCACTTAAGATTAAGTTAAATAATCTGAAGGTATTACTTAACCATATTATTGACAGGATGTCTCCGGATATGGAAAGGGCAACCATCAGGTTCAATAATCATATTGAACCAAAGATTAATGAATTTTATTTTGATGCTCAACAGATGGAAGGGGTATTTCAAAACCTTATCCGCAATGCCATTGAAGCCATGCCTGATGGCGGAGTGATTACTATTAAGGCATATCCTTATAAGGGTGGCAAGCAATTTGTTGCCATTGAGATTGCAGATACCGGACACGGCATTAATAAAAGAGACCAAAAAAAATTGTTTGAACCATTTTTTACTACTAAAGAACATGGTTATGGATTGGGAATGTCTATTGTATTTAGAATAATTCAGAAACATGGTGGGGAAATAAAGGTAAAGAGCAGGCCAAATCAAGGCACAACATTTACCATCCTTTTGCCATGGAAACAGGAGGGGTAAATGGATGAAGATATTAATCGTTGATGATGAAAAAAGAATATTGATGCTCTTGAAACAATCTCTTCAAGATGAGGGATATGAGGTAGAAACAGCCAATGATGGGTTTGAGGCAATTGAACGAATTAAAAAGCATGATTTTGGACTGGTCATCACAGATCTAAAGATGAGTGGAAAGGATGGAATAAGTGTCTTAAGAGAAACAAAAGTTCTTTCGCCACGGACAGAGGTAATTATGATAACCGCTTTTTCCTCAAATGAAACAGCAGTTACAGCTATGAAAGAGGGTGTTTATGATTATCTTATCAAGCCGTTTGATACCAACGAACTAAAACTTCTGGTAAAAAGGGTTGAAGAAAAACAACAACTAAAGAGAGAAAATACAAAGCTTAAGGAAAAAATAGAAACACCTTATGATTTTGGCAATATTATTGGCAAGAGTGCCAGTATGTGCAAAATATTTGATCAGATAAAACAGGTTGCCCTTACCAATACCACTGTTATGATCCTTGGTGAAAGTGGTACAGGTAAGGAGTTGATCTCAAAGGCTATTCATTACAATAGCCCCAGAAGGGATAAGCCCTTTATAGCTGTCCATTGTGCAGCTATAACAGAAACCCTCTTGGAAAGCGAGTTGTTTGGCCATGAAAAGGGGGCATTTACTGGTGCCCATGTCAGAAAACTCGGGCGATTTGAATTGGCAAAGGGTGGCAGCATCTTTTTGGATGAAATAGGGGAGATTGCTCCATCAATTCAGGTGAAGCTCCTCCGTGTGCTGCAAGAAAGGGAATTCTTCCGTGTTGGCGGAGAAACAGTGGTAAAAGCAGATGTTCGGGTTATTGCTGCCACCAACAAGGACCTTGAGCAGGCTGTCAAAATGGGTGAGTTCAGAGAGGATCTGTTTTATCGGCTCAATGTCTTCCCCATTACCTTGCCTCCACTCAAGGAGCGTCGAGATGATATTCCTGAATTGGTCAGGCACTTTGTCAGGAAATTTGGACAGGAAAGAAAAGAGATAAACAATGATGTCATGATATATCTGATGCAATACAGATGGTATGGGAACCTTCGAGAATTGGAAAATGTAATGGAAAGGGCATTAATTGTCGCCGGGAATGGACCAATTACTCTATCTTGTATCCCAACCCATATCATGGATGAACGAGCAATCCCTATCTCTGTAAATATCCCTGATGAGGGTGTATCATTGGAAAGTATTGAACACGGATACATCCTTAAAGCCATAGAAAAGGCAAAGGGGAATAAGAGTAAAGCAGCCAAACTACTTGGTATTACCCGTCGAGCACTCTATTCAAGAATGGAAAGGTTTGATAGGGGAATAATCTCACCAGAGATGGAAGAGGAAGATGAGGATGAGTAATCGTTCCATTTTATCCCTTGCAAAGGCGTAAAAGTGTACCATCAAAATGCCTTAAGTGTCCCTACAGGTACATAGTTGATGTTGATAAATTAAGCAGCAAAAACATGCACACCTAACCTGTTGTAATGCCATAAGTTAAGACATCAATAAAAATATCTTATCATGCTAAATTTTGGCATAATTCTTGCTTATATAAAATTAAGTCTTTTCTGTGTGGACGGGCATATGGGTAGCTTCGAGTCTTAAAAAGCACTCATTGTTCGTTAAAAAAAAGGAAGGTGTCTCTATACAAAGGGTGTTATAGGGACATCTTTCTTTATGTAAGGGAGGGGTAATTTGAGAAGGTCTCTAAGAAATCAGGGACAGAAAATGGATTCAGGAGGAAGTGTAGTAGCAGATAAAACAGCAAAAATCGTTGCCATTAATCGCACAAGGATAGAAAAAAGGATTCAGGAACAGGAAGATGGTGTAAAAAATCAATTGCAAATGGGAGAACTAATGGAAATAAAAGCAAGAATCATTGTGACACCAGTTAATTCAATGGATGAATCTTTTCAATTGGGAGAAATTTTGACATTAATTATGCCAAAAAAATTATGTCCTTGGCAAAGTTAAGGAGTCAAGAAAAAATAAGTTGTACACCAAGAGTCACTCAAGACGCTTGGCTGGCAAGTCTGGCTATATGTAATCGACGAACAACGAAGCCAGCCAAGATGGATCGATGACACGACTCCTGCAAGTTGTTTTTGATTTGTGACTGCACAGAGGGATAGTTGTCCCTTTTTGATTGCGTGATTTTGAGTATTGTGGTATAAATTAGCATTATAATATAGTGTATCTGAAGGCAAAAAACACCTGAGGATACACTTTTTTTTTGATGTTGGAGTGCTTGATAATTCTACGGTAAATAGGGGCATAGGAGCCGGATTATGATAAATAAAACATTGCTAATTAGCTTAATATCAATTATATGCCTTTATTCAGGGATTGCCCGGGCAAAAAACGGAGAAGATACCCCCATCAATAAGGGGCTTATTATCGAGAAATTAAAGATGCTTGACAGGGGAATAGAAAAAACAAGAGAACCTGTTGCGAATAGCAACAATAAAGAAATCATCCAAATGTTTAATAGATGCTGTAATACCCGGGAGATGCTCTCTGATTTAATAAAGGAAGAAAGATTTAACAAGGCAACCTTTGATCAAATAACTGAAACCCAAAAACAAGCAAGGGATATAATGAAATTAATTGATCAAGAAGCATTTACCATGAAAAAACTGAAAAAGGTGGAAAAGGATTTAAGTGAAAAGGCTCATCTTATCTCCTCAAGTAATAACAAGAAGGCTAATGAATTGTTTGCTACTGCATCAAAAAACAGGTTGTTAGCAGAAGAAGCAATTAAAGACAACAAGATAAACCTTGCTGCTCAATACCTGAATACCTCTATAAATTTGATTCAACAGGCTGTCTCATTTGCTAATGGCAGGGAAAAGATAGAAAATGCGATTGAACAGCTCCAATATATGCTTAAAAAAGCAGAGAAAAACGCCCAGATAAGCAAAAAAGAAGAAATAATATCCTTGGTTAATGAAGCAAGGACATTGGTTAAAAAAGCAGTTAGAATAATGATCAGTGGCTATCATGATGAAGATTATGCAAAATTAGCAGAATTGATAGATATTGCTACAAAGCTCATCAATCGGGCTCTTCGTTCCTCAGGTGTAGATTTCGCTGAAAGTATAAGATTGGATATGGCACAGCTGTTTGCTATATTAAATGAAACAAATAAAACCATTACCCGAAGTAATAATCCAAATGCAAAGATACTCATGGATAAGGCAATGAAAATGGCTCAAGAAGCACAAAAAGCTATTATCTCCAAAGAGTGGAAATCGGCTGAGGAATATATAAAATATTCCTATAAATTGACAAAAACAGCGTCTGCAACGGAATTTTAAGATGTTATGTAACTACTCAGGTAGTTGATAGGTTGATAGGTTGATGAGTTGATGAGTTGATGAGTTGATAGGTTAAAGGAATACAGATTCATAAACCTATAAACTTATCAACCTATCAACTCATCAACCTATCAACCTATCCCTTCTCAACTTATTTTATTCATTTTGATAAAAATTCATTTGACATTTGGGATTATTTCTGGTATATTATAGGGAGTATGTTGATTGCTATGTAAGGGTCTGTCACAAAATAACTGTATTCGGTTGCCGCTGGACGAGCGAATCGACAACCTCGATGTGACACAGTTATTTTGCGACAAACCCTAATTAAAAGGAGGTAGTTGGTTATGAAGAAATTAATTCTTGGTTTACTTGTACTTGGTATGGCAACGATTAGCCATGCTGAAATGGATGTATGCTTAAGTAATATCACAGATTCCGGGGCAACTCTTTCCTGGATTAGCGATGGCACAGGGACATGTAAGGTGAATTATGGGGTGAGTGCAGGTTCTATGACCATGACAGGTTATGATATTCGCGGGAGTAAGACCGTAAGCAGGATTCATTTCGTGGCTATAACTGATTTGAATCCGCTTACCACCTATTATTATCAATCTATTCAGGGCAATAAACAAGACGGTTGTGGAACATTTACTACCAACCATTCCCTTGTCCCATCTGGCAGTTATCTTGCCTATGGACGGGTACTTGATGGATATAAACCTGCTGTAAATTGCATGGTATCTCTCTGGCTTGAAGATGGGGACGGAAATGGCAACCAGAGCAAATCTAATGTTGCCTCATGCCTTACGGATGAAAATGGATATTGGTTTTATGACCTGATAAATCTGCGAACTCAGGATGGCAAGGGCTTGTTTGAATTCTCAAAGCAGGGAGATCTGCTCTATTTGGATGTGCATGCTGAAGAGGGAATAGTTGTGAAGACACGGATAGATACTGGTGCTTGTATGCCGGCAAGGGATATGTATTTGAAGTAAGGTGAATGTATGCCCCACTTGAGTATATCTGCGTTTGTTGTAGGGAATGGTTACAAGTATTCCCTACAACTCAATTTGCCTGAGGTGAAATGATTATGTTCTCTATCAGAATTATGTTCCTCCTTGCTGGCTTGTTTCTGATAACCCCTGCCTTTGCCAGCCAACCAAAGGAAATAAAGCAAACCAATATTACAGGCGAAGCATTTACCATCTCATGGATAACTGATACCCCTGGGACAGCTGCCATTCAATATGGCATTGGGACAAATAGTCTCAATTTTTCGGCTACAGATAACCGCTTGGCATCTACTCATCATATCCTGATTAAGGGGTTATCCCCAAATACTACTTATTATTATGATATTGTTTCTGCCGGGGTTACGGATAATAATCAGGGACAGCACTATTCCATTAAAACTGGTTCATCTATTACTCGCACAGGAAGTGATTTTGTATATGGTCAGGTGGATAAGGCTGATTTGACAATGGCTTCTGGTTCACTTGTGTATCTCCAGATTTGTAATACAAATGGCACTGGTTCTATTGGCAGCTCTTCGGAATGGTCAACAGTTGTTGACCAGAATGGAACATGGGGCATTGATTTGATTAATGTTAGGACAAAGGATCTCCTCAGTTTCTTTGGATACTCCCAATCCGGCGACAGTCTCTCTATCTTTGTTCAGGGTGGCATAGATGGGACAGGCAAGCTACTAACAAATACTGCCTATGACTCACCCTGCCAGAGCATCAGGATATCAACCGATACTACTGCACCAGCCGCAATAACAACTCTTTCCTCAAAAACAATTAGACAAACATCTGTTGTTCTTGAATGGTCATCCCCTGGTAATGATGGGAACACAGGCATAGCTAACAGGTATGAGGTTCGTTATTCTACTAATGCTATTACTGAATCCAACTGGCTACAGGCATCCATTGTTTCTACTGGTGTCCCTACACCAAAACCAGCCAACACAAATCAACAATGTACAGTATCAAACCTTATGGCAAAGACAGGTTATTACTTTGCCATAAAGGCATGTGATGAAGTGCCAAATTGGTCAGGGTTATCAAATCTTGTTGCTGCCACTACCCTTGTGCCAAGCACAGCAACCCTCGAGTGGATAGGTAAGCCAAATTTTGCAAGTGATGGGCTTAGGACAGAGATAAGCACGAGCGGCATGAACATTGTTTATCAGGTATCATACAGTGATGTAGATGGTAAACCGCCTGCACTTGGTTATCCAAAGGTTGGAATATATCAAGAAGAAACAATCGTAGGCACATATACTATGCTTTATGCCTACGGCAATTATTCAACTGGGGCAGTGTATACCTTTTCCAGACAGCTTGAACCAGGGACATATACCTATCAGTTTGATGGTGGCAATAATGTTGACAAGGACAATAGTAATGCTCATCTGCATGTAAAGAATGGACCAATCATCCTTGAAGCTTTCCCTGAATATCAGGCAGCTACTAACTTGGGCACAATTACCACAGGGAGTGATTTAATCTATGGACATGTATATAGGCAGAGGGGAACACAATTTGTTTCTGATGCATTGGTCTATGTCAGGATACAAGATAATGATAATACTCAAACCAGTGGATACTCAACCATTGGTTCTACCACAGTGGGAACAGATGGTATATGGTATATGGAGTTGGCTAATTTTAAGGATGGTTATGGTTCACTGGCAAAGCAATTTACTTACTCAACAAGCACAGATTATCTACATATCTGGGTAAATGGGGCAGCAGATGGTGTGGCAAGTCAGATATTGATGACAAATGAGGGTAAACCGGTATGCGATATGGAGTTATGCAATGACCATATCCCGCCGACAACCATCACAGACCTTGCGGTTAAAACCTCAACCACTACGACCATCACCCTGAATTGGACAACATCAGGTGATGATGGAAATATTGGCAAGGCATCATATTATCATATCCGCTATGCAACATCCTCTGATAAGGTTGTTGATTGGGGGATGTCTGCACCTTTAGTTACTGGCACTTCATCCACCATCACTAATCTTACCTCGGCAACTACATATTACTTTACTATTCAGGCATCTGATGATGTTTGGAATACATCTGCACCGTCACTGATAGTAATGGGTACTACCGCTCCACCTCTTCAACGACCACCAACATTATCCTCGGCTAATAAACCATTAACCCCGGGAACTGCTAATGTCTATACAAAATTTACCTATAATGTCAAGTATTCAGATGCTGATGGTGACCCGCCGTCATCTGGTGAGCCGAAAGTGATTATCTATCAGGGGGATAAAGTGGTGAAGACAAGCACCATGAGTTTCGCAGCAGGGTCATATATTTCTGGTGCTACCTACACTTACTCAACCTTATTGCCAGAGGGAACATATTCCTACAGATTTGAGGTAACAGGTGCTACCAGCAGTCCTACAGGCATAGGTCCGATGGTGTTTGATATTTCCAAGCATATCAGAATAACCAATGTCACGGATAAGGAATTTACCGTAAGTTGGAAAACATTAAAGGGTACAGGCAGTGTATCCTATGGGACCACAACAGCACTTGGCAGCACAACTACGGATAATATGCCTCGTGATGTTCATTTCGTAACTGTAGGAAATCTTGAGCCTGATACTGTGTATTATTTTAATGTGGCTTGTTCCGGGAGGACAGACGACAATCAAGGGAGGCAGTATTTGATAAAAACCGGTGCATTCATTAGCGATATTTCTCCGGGAAGTAATCTTGTTACTGGTCGTGTGTATGAACGCAAGGGTGTCCCAGCTGAAGGGGCAGTGGTGTTCGTAACCATTAAAGATGCAAATGGCAAGGATTCACTTGAGGAGTGTGCCCCTCTTTCTACCCTGACAGAGGCAGATGGAAGATGGTATATGGATATGCGTTATGCCCGAACACGGGATTATTTATCGAAATTTGAGTATTCAAGTGATGACACCATTCGTATTGAGGCAGATGGCGGGGAAAGGGGAGAGGGAAATTCAGGGGATGTAGGTGTGGATAAGGTGGATATGTTTATTGCCCCGGATATTATCCTGCATACATGGCAAGGTGCTAAGGATAAGCTGTTGGTCAAAGACATGACCTATTCCTACCCAAACCCGGCAAAACAAGTCAATATCATTACCTTTCGTTATTTTTTGAATACAGATGCAGATGTCACCCTGAGTATCTACAACCTTGCCGGAGAGCTTGTTCAAACCATTAAGGGTATGGGTGTTAAATTTAATGATACCAATGAGCTTGTATGGGATATATCTGATGTTGCCTCAGACATATATATCTGGCGACTTGAGGCAAAGACAGAGGAGTTGCGGGATGTGGTGGTGAAGAGGTTGGTAGTGATAAAGTAGGATAGGCATTCTTGCCTGTCTTTTCAGGAAGGAAAAAGAAGACCAGACAGTAAGACAGGCAGAAATGCTTGTCCTACCAAATTAAAGGATAATATATGATGATATATGCAGTACTCCTATTAACAACATTATTTGCGTGTAGTTCTCCTGCCTTTGCCAAAAATAATACCACCACCAGTGCCACCTTCCTCAAGATCGGGGCAGGGGCAAGGGCTGCTGGTATGGGTGAGGCATTTTGCGGGCTGGCAGATGATGTGTATGCCACCTACTGGAATCCAGCCGGGCTTGCCTATATCAAGGGTAGTCAGTTGGGGGCAACACACCTTGAGTGGCTTACCGAGATAAATCAAGAGCAGATTGGGTTTGTCCAGCAAATTGGGAGCAAAACAGCCTTTGGAATTAATATTAGTCATCTTATGGCAAATGACTTTGAACGGACAAATAAGGATGGGATTTTTGGCACATTTGATGCAGCCAATACGCTTCTTGGGCTTTCTCTGGGCAGGCAACTTTGCAATAAATTCTCACTTGGTTTGAACATGAAATGTATCCATATGCCCATGGATGATGAAAAAGCTACAGCTTATGGTGTGGATATGGGTGCGTTGTGGCAAATATCTCGGGGGTTGAGACTTGGCTTGAATGTTCAAAACATTGGCTCAGATGTAAAATTCATCGAAAAGGGCTATTCATTGCCACTCAATATCAAGGCAGGTATTGGCTATTCTCTGGGCGGGATGAATCTTGCCGTGGATGTTAACAAGACCCGCGGGACAGAGACAAATATTCATGCTGGGTGTGAATACCTTCTGGCACAAACACTCGCCCTGCGGGCAGGGATAAAAAGCGAGATAGCCTCAGATACGCATGGTAAGGAAAATGGACTAACCACAGGGGTTACGGCTGGAATAGGCTTGCGGCTTGGTGGAATTCAATTAGATTATGCCTATATTCCCTATGGCGATCTGGATATTACCCATCGAATATCCTTGTCTGTAAAACGAATGCCCCATGTGCCTTTATCACCAAATATTCCACAGCCTGAGGCAAAACCTCTACCAGAAGCAGCAATTCAACCTCTTGTTGAACCAGGGACCAAAACAATAATGGCTACTGCTACAGAGACAAAATCTGAACCACAGACTCAACAACCTGTTCAGCCAGTGCCAGAGGTAACAACTACAATTCAACAAAAGATTACCCTGCCATCCTTTAATATTAATTTTGATACCGGTTGTGCCATGCTTTCTCCAGAGCTTTATAAGGCATTAAATATCATGGTTGAAACCATGCTTCGTTATCCACAACTACGGATAAGAATTGAAGGACATACTGATAATCGAGCTATTGATACAAAACTATTTCCTTCTAATTATGAACTTTCTGAGGGAAGAGCAAAGACAGTTTTATGGTATCTTATCCAACAAGGCATCCCTCAGGAACGGATAGAGATTAAGGGCTATGCAGACACAAAACCCATAGCACCTAATAATACCCCTGAGGGTCAGGCTAAGAATCGAAGGGTGGAGATTGTTATTATTGGTCAGTAGAGGCGCAAGATTTTGCGTCTTTATCTAATATTTATTATATTCCTCATTACTAATATCAGTCCCTGCATGATTTATGTTAATTAATCCTTCCAATGAATTATAGATATACCCACCAACATTGCCGTCCCCGGTTGGTTTAAGGTCAGTAGAGTCTGTAATGGTTACCTGGTTACTGTTGTTTCCTTCTTTCACAGACAACTTAAGCATCACCTTGGGGACAGGGGAAAGGTATCGAGAGAACTGCGGGACATCAAGATTTTCCGGGAACGCCCTATCAGCGTTAGCATACTCTGCAGCAGAGACAATCTGTAATGTCCTTCTAATCGTTTGAAGATTAAATTTGGTTACAGTCTCACGGGCAAAGTTAATTGGCATCAGAATAACATCAGTCACACTAATACCCATTTTCTTAAACAATTCAAGAATATCCATATTTTTCCCCTCCTTAAAATTGATAGTTCCTATAAGTCTTATAGGACATAATAGCACACATTGAAATAAATGTCAACAAAAATCAAGCAATTCTAATTATGACATTTTTACCGCATAAACACATAACAACTCACCACGGAGACACAGAGGAAAATCGAAGGACAAATCTCTTATTTGAATGTGGCTGAACGCAGATTTTTGGAAATTTG
>Ga0210027_1001199_pt1 | contig 24367 bp, 19 predicted proteins | sample CryGeymeta201510_FD_183978 | JGI IMG/M metagenome (GOLD analysis project Ga0210027, IMG submission 183978) | Groundwater microbial communities from Crystal Geyser aquifers in Utah, USA - Crystal Geyser metaG 2015-10 (SPAdes) (version 2) | ecosystem: Environmental > Aquatic > Deep subsurface >...
GGGCCATGCGCTCATTGCGCCGGAAGATGGTGTCGTTGTTTCCGTATCCGGAAATCATGTTGAGTTTCAAACGGCTTCGGGAGAAATGCGCCGCTATGATCTCATAAAGTTTCAGCGATCAAACCACTCAACCTGTATCAACTTTCATCCGACCGTGGATAAAGGACAAAAGGTCTACGCCGGTGAAGTTCTTGTTGACGGAACAAGCGTTCAGCACGGAGAACTTGCCCTCGGACAAAACCTGTTGTGTTCCTTCCTTTCTTGGGATGGATACAACTATGAAGACGCCATTATTCTTTCGGAACGCCTTGTGCACCAAGATCGCTTCACTTCCATTCACATTGAGCATCACACGCTCGATGTGAGAGACACAAAGCTTGGCGAAGAAGTCGTAACATCCGACATCCCGAATGTTTCGGAAGAAAAGCTTCGCAACCTCGATGAAAGAGGCATTGTCCGCATCGGAGCCGAAGTAAAATCCGGTGACATTCTTTGCGGAAAGATTACGCCGAAGGGAGAAACGGATTTGTCTGCGGAAGAAAAACTCCTTCGCGCAATTTTTGGCGAAAAGGCTCGCGATGTACGTGACTCTTCCTTATATCTGGAGCATGGAGAAAAAGGAAAAGTTGTTGACGTAAAAATCTTCTCGCGTGAAGCGGGAGACAAACTTCAGCCGGGTGTCTTGCAGCAAATTGTTGTCTCTGTCGCAGACCTTCGAAAGATTCAGGTGGGAGACAAACTTGCAGGACGCCACGGAAACAAAGGTGTCATCTCCAGAATTGTTCCGATCGAAGACATGCCTTTCCTTGAGGATGGAACACCAGTAGATATCATCCTTTCTCCGCTTGGTGTGGTTTCACGTATGAACCTCGGACAAATTCTGGAAACGCATCTTGGTCTTGCCGCAAATGCGCTTGGCTATATTGTTGCAACGCCGGTGTTTGATGGTGTCCCGGAAGATACAATTCGCGCCGAGTTGAAGAGCGCAGGGTATTCAGAAGATGGAAAAATTGCGCTTTACGATGGTCGCACCGGAGAACGATATGATAATGACCCAACAGTCGGTTATGTCTACATGTTGAAATTGAACCATATGGTGGAAGACAAAATTCACCAACGCTCGATTGGTCCGTACTCCTTGATTACGCAACAGCCGCTTGGAGGAAAGGCTCAATTTGGTGGTCAGCGTTTTGGAGAAATGGAAGTTTGGGCGCTTGAGGCTTATGGCGCAGCACACACGCTCCAAGAGATTTTGACGATTAAGTCAGATGATGTTCCAGGACGTTCAAAAGCCTACGAAGCGATTATTAAAGGAGAACCGATTAAAAAAGTGAACGTACCGGAATCATTCAACGTTCTTGTGCGTGAGTTGAAAGGTCTTTGTCTTGATGTAGAGCTCTTGAAAGACGGACAGCGCATCGACGAAGCCCCGAATCGTCCCGCGCAATTTAAGACAGCAAGCGCCACTCCGGATGATGAAGCTTGGGCAACGCCTAAATCTTCCTAACTCACCTAGACCAACATACTATGGCATTCTTCCAAACGGAGAACATCAAAACGACCGACTTCGACGCCATTCGCTTGAAGCTCGCGTCGCCGGATATCATTCGCGCCTGGTCCTATGGTGAAGTGACGAAACCGGAAACGATTAACTATCGCACGCAAAAGCCGGAACGCAGCGGACTCTTTGCTGAAGAAATTTTTGGTCCGGCCAAGGACTGGGAATGTGCGTGTGGAAAATACAAAAAAATTCGTTACAAGGGCATCATTTGTGACAAATGTGGCGTAGAGGTTACACATAGCCTCGTTCGTCGCGAGCGCATGGGCCACATTGAGCTCGCCGCGCCTGTCTCGCATATCTGGTTCTTGCGAAGCGTTCCATCAAAAGTCGGAACGGTTCTCAACATGTCGATTCAATCACTGGAGAAAGTTATTTACTTCAGTGCTTTTATTGTGACGCATGTTGATGAAGACTTGCGTAAGCAAACCGTTGAACAAATTCGCACGGAATACAAAGGAAAGCGTAAGGCGATTGAATCCGAGTCCGCGCGCGAAGTCGAGCGGGCAAAGAAAACATCCCAGGAAAAAGGATGGAAGCCAGATCAAGAAGCAAAAGAATTAGACAAAGTTGAAGCAAACAAGCAGCACAGACTCGACGAGTTGGATGCGGATTTTGAGCAGGCTGACAAAGAGCTGAAAGACTTGAAGATGATGAAACTCTTGAGCGAAACCGATTATCATGAACTGTCGCTTAAATACGGACACGTGTTCGAAGCGATGATCGGAGCGGAAGCTTTGAATGTCTTGCTTGAGAAGATTGATATCTCCGCAACCGTAAAAGAATTGGAAGCGGACTTGGAGGGCGCATCGCGCGCAAAGCATGATCGCGTTATTCGTCGCTTGAAGCTTCTGAAAGCGCTTGAAGCGAATGAGCTTGTTCCTTCCTGGATGATTCTGAAAGTCATTCCGATCATTCCGCCGGACTTGCGCCCGATGGTTGCGCTCGATGGAGGACGCTTCGCGACATCTGACTTGAACGATTTGTATCGCCGCGTCATCAACCGGAACAACCGTTTGAAGCGCTTATTGGAGTTGAGCGCACCGGAAGTTATCGTCCGTAACGAAAAGCGCATGCTTCAAGAAGCGGTTGACTCCTTGATCGATAACAGTGCACGCCATTCGAAAACGGTTGTTGCCGCGACCGGAAAAAAACGCCAACTGAAATCGCTTGCCGATATTCTGAAAGGAAAGCAAGGACGTTTCCGTCAGAACTTGCTCGGAAAGCGCATCGACTATTCCGGACGTTCCGTTATTGTCGTCGGTCCGTCGCTTGAATTGCACCAGTGTGGCTTGCCAAAAACAATGGCCCTTGAACTCTTCAAGCCATTCGTGATTGCACAGCTTATTAAGCGAGAATTGGTGCACAACATTCGAAGTGCAAATCGCTTTATTGAAGCGGATCACCCGGAAGTATGGGATATTCTCGAGCTCATCGCTCAAGATTCCGTCGTGCTCTTAAACCGTGCTCCAACGCTTCACCGCCTTGGTATTCTGGGATTCCAACCGAAACTCATTGAAGGGAAAGCCATCCAAATTCACCCGATGGTCTGTCCTGGTTTTAACGCTGACTTCGACGGTGACCAAATGGCGGTTCATGTTCCTCTTACGGAAGAAGCTCGCTGGGAAGCAAAGAACCTCATGCTTGCGACAAAGAACTTGTTGAAGCCTGCAACGGGTCAGCCAATCGCAAAACCGGACAAAGATATTGCCTGGGGCTGCTACTACATGACGACCATGCACGCCTCCAACGAGAAAGCGGTAAAGGCTTTTGGTTCCGTCGCGGAAGCGCTCTATGTTTTTCAAATGGGGAAACTGGACATTCGAGACAAAATAAAAATTCGTTTGCCGGCAAGCAAAGAGCTAACAGAAACGACAATTGGACGCATTTTGCTCAACCAGCTGTTCCCGAAAGAAATCGGATTCCACAATGAAGTGATTGGAACAAAACAACTTGGAGAAATTGTGCGTACGACGATTGAACTTCGCGGTTTTGAGCGTACAGCGCGTTTCTTGGATGAAGTAAAAAACATTGGTTTCTTCTACGCAACAAAATCCGGGTTCAGCTATGGAATGGGTGACTTGCCGAAAATTGATAAGACAAAAATCATGACGGCTGGTGAGGAAAGAATTGTAGAAATTGAAGACCAATATAAAGAAGGTTTGCTGACCAAAAAAGAGCGATATAACCAAATTATTCGCGTCTGGTCGGATGTAAAAGACCAGGTGCAGCGCATTTCAAAAGATTCGCTTGAGAAAGAAGGCTCGGTGTTTGCCATGATTGACTCCGGTGCTCGTGGATCTGTCGGTCAGCTGACTAACGTGATCGGCACCAAGGGTCTCGTTTCAAACCCAGCCGGTGACATTATTGAGCTTCCGATTAAATCTTCTCTGCGCGAGGGTCTCGACGTGCTTGAATACTTTATTTCTTCGCACGGTGTTCGAAAGGGTTTGACGGATACGGCTCTTCGTACGGCAAATGCCGGATATCTAACGCGTCGTCTTGTAGACGTCGCACAAGACGTCATTATTCAAGAAGAAGACTGCGGAGATTCCGATGGTGTGACGCTGTTGGCGGAAGAATGCGATGAAATCGGTGAGCCAATTTTGACGCGTTTGCTTGGTCGCGTATTGCTTAAAGATCTGAAAGACGCGGACACCAAGGCCACGGTTGTGAAGAAAGGTGCGCTCATTAACGAAGAACAGATTCGCGAGCTTACAAAACATCATATCGAAGAAGCGCATGTACGTTCCGTTCTGACATGTAAGTTGAAGCGTGGTCTTTGTCAGAAATGTTATGGATACGATCTCGCACATAATGCCCTTGTAAAAATTGGTACAGCCGTTGGTATCATCGCAGCTCAGTCTATTGGTGAGCCGGGTACGCAGCTGACGATGCGAACGTTCCACTCTGGTGGTGCCGCCGCCGCGGATATTACGCAAGGTCTTCCACGTGTTGAAGAATTATTTGAGGCGCGCATTCCTAAGCGTAAAGCGCTCATCGCTCCTGTCGCCGGAACAGCAAAGATTTTGGAAGGCGAAGGACGTATTCTTCAAACGGCAAAAGGACAAAAGCTTGTTGATTCCCGCGCGGGCGCAAAGACGCTCCAAATCCATTACACGGAGATGCAAGAGGAAACACTTAAGCTGCGTAAGAAAGATGATGTAAAAGCTCAAGACGGGAAAAAAGTAAAAGAAGGGCAAGTTCTTCTCATAAAATCGACAGGAGAAGAGTTGAAGAGTCCGCATAATGGCACCGCGAAGGTAACGGATACTACTATTACCATTGTCTTTGAGGCGCCGGCAGTTGTTGAGATGGAAGTTCCTTCCGGCTATACGCTTCATGTAAAAGATAACGATGAGATTCAGTCCGGCGACATTCTGACGGAAGGTCAGCTTGATCTGCAGGAGCTTTTCCGTCTTCGTGGTCGCGACGATGTTATGCGCTATGTCTTGAAAGAAATTCTTGCTATTTATGCATCCCAAGGTCAGAAGCTTAATGCAAAGCATATTGAAATTATCGTTCGACAAATGTTCTCACGTGTCTATGTGCAGGAGGTTGGAGACACAAACCTTCTCCCTGGACAAATCGTTGAGAAATCTCGTGCGGATATAGAAAATGCACGCGTTGGCGACTTGAAGAAAGGGGAATTGGCTACCGTCGATTCACTTTTTATGGGTATCACAAAAGTAGCTCTTTCAACGGAGTCCTTTCTTTCAGCGGCTTCCTTCATGGAAACGGCGCGCGTACTTATTAACGCGTCTGTCACCGGAAAGGTAGATCACTTGGAAGGCTTGAAAGAAAACGTTATCATCGGACGTTTGACGCCTACCGGAACAGGATTCGGTGCGGATCTCTCCGGAGATGATGAGGAGGAAGAAGTCTCTGAAGGTGAGAATGTGTAAAACATAAAATACACAAACAAAAAACTCCTCTATACGGGGAGTTTTTTGTCATGGATCAGAAGGCTTATACAAGACAAGCACTCATGGTCCATGAAGATGAATGAAAGATGATCATTTTGCGAGAGATCCTATGGGATCGAACGGTTACCCATCGTTCGCAACGTGGGCTGTATGCGCCTCTGCAGATTTAAATTTTCAAAAACATCCTCCAATTGGAGTCTTACGGCGACATGCTACAAGATAGGAGAAAATAGCAAAAAATGAACATTGTATCAATGCTTCAAGTTTACGTTTTGCGGTTTGCATTTTAAGATGCGCTTAATATGTCCGGTCACTCTAAATGGCACAAAGTTAGGCAATTTAAAGGCGCAATCGATGCAAAGCGCGCAGATTCCTTTACCAGGCTCGCGCGTGAAATTACGGTTGCAGCACGTGAAAAAGGTTCTGACCCCGCAATGAATACGCGTCTTCGTGCAGCAATTGCGAGGGCAAAGGAGGCTTCAATGCCGAAGGATAATATTGAACGCGCCATTACGCGCGGCGCAGGCGGCGGCGAAGAAGGGGAGATTGAAACGCTTACATATGAAGCTTATGCTCCCGGAGGAACGGCGTTCATTATTGAATGTCTGACGGATAATCGAAATCGAACCGCGAGCGACGTAAAGCACCTGCTGACAAAAAACGGAGCAACGCTTGCCGCAAGCGGAGCGGTGACATATCTCTTTGATCATGTGGGCGTTGTGCGCATACCGGAAAAAGTTGCGCAAGCAAATCCGCTCTCTTCAGAAGTTGAGTTGGCGCTGATTGATGCTGGCGCAACCGATATTCAAAATGATGAAGGAGCCATTGAAATTCATTGCAATCCAAAAGATCTCGCGCAAGTTGCTGATGCGACGGCTAAGGCTTCGCTTGAAGCGGACACGGTTGAGTTCCAGTGGATCCCGCAGACTTTGGTTGAAACAAATGAAGAAATCGGTATGGCCGTTGCGGGTTTAATTGAAAAGCTTGAAGAAAATGATGATGTAAGTCGCGTGTTTTGTAATTTAGCGTAAGATAGCAGTATGCGCATTCTCGGAATTGATCCAGGTTTTGATCGAACAGGTTGGGGCTTGGTTGAAGACCGGGGGAGTAAACTGACCCAAATTGCCTGCGGGTGCATTCAGACTTCCGCCGACCAGTCATTTAGCGAGCGGCTACAGGTTGTGCGTGATGAATTATCTGTCGTGATGAAGAACTATGTGCCGGAAGCTGTGGCAGTCGAGCATATTTTTTTTCAAACGAACGTAAAGACCGCTATAAAAGTTGGTATGGCTCGTGGCGTGATCCTGCTCGCGATTGCGGATGCGAGGCTCCCTCTTGTGGAGCTCACACCGGGCCAAGTAAAGCAGGGATTAACGGGCTATGGGGCAGCGGATAAGAAGCAAGTTCAAGAAATGGTTGTTCGTTTATTGAAGCTCTCAAGCGTGCCAAAACCGGATGATATTGCCGATGCTTTAGCGATCGCGATTGTCGGATCAACCCTCGCAAAACGCCTGAATTAGGCCTTGATTCTTTCTTGTTTTGTGCCACAAAAGCTGCTAAAATAGCTCTGGACGAACTGGTCCATTTTTACGCTAATTTATGCAGATTTTCTGGCACGGATTCTCTTGTATTCGGATAGAAGCAAGCCATGGCGATCGCCAGGCGACGCTTGTTACAGATCCATACGAATCAAACCAAGGTTTACGTTTTCCACGCACGCTCGCTCCAGACGTTGTGGCGCTCTCAAATCAGGATGTAAAGCGCTTTAATCTCGAGAGCTTCACAAACAAGCCCTTTATGATAAATATGCCGGGCGAGTTTGAAGTGCAGGGTATTTTTGCTTACGCAATTCCTTTTGAAGATGCGGAAACAAAAACACGCCGAGGTATCATGTATCGTTTCGAGATAGAAGGCATCTCTCTGGGGTTTCTCGGGGGTCTTCATCGCGCAGTAACAGAAGCTGAAGTCGAGGCGCTTGGAAATATTGATATATTGTTTTTGCCCGTTGGGGGAGGAAATTGGGCAAATGCAAAACAGGCTGTTGAAACCATTTCTCTAATTGAGCCGCGCATGGTGATTCCGCTTGCGCACCACGTAGAAGGCATGAAGGAACAGCTGGGAACCGCCGACGCCTTTTGCAAAGAGTTGGTATGTCAGCGGCAAGATGCAAATAAAATCAAAATGACAAAACGAGACCTTCCGGCGGAAGATCTCGTCGTCACGGTTTTGGAAAGAGCCTAAGCACATAGGCGTTACCGTTCAAGTCTATGAAAAAGCCCATTCGTCGGATTCCGTCCAAAAGCAAAGCCTCGCGCGCTGCGAGCTCGGCGTCCAACGAAGCTTCGCACTCGCTTTCAGAAGAAGAAAAGCATGCGCTTATTCTCGCTCACGCGGAGGCACGGCAAGGCGGGCTGGAATATCCCGGACCGAGATTCTATATTGCTATCGTGGTATCCAGTCTCGCCGTGATTGGCGGCTGGTGGATGACCATGGGAGCCACGATAAATGCCAGTGCAACCCAGAAGCCGGATCCAGCTATAGAGGCTTTAAAACAAGCCACGCAGCAGTTGAAAGTCGGTTTTGAGGCGCAGTCGCGAGGAATAAAGGAAACGGTACAGGAGGCCGGAGACTCCTTGCAGCAAGCAGCAAAAGCCGGCGCAACATCCACGCCTGAAACGGTAAGCGCATACTAATCAAAAATCCCTATGCCCGAAACACCAGAAAAGAATGAACAAACCCCGTCCGTCATCGGACCCACACAGGTATCTCTCGTCGAAGAAGTGCAGACGGCCTTTTTGGATTATGCCATGTCTGTCATCGTCGACCGCGCTCTGCCGGACGTGCGCGACGGCATGAAGCCAGTACATCGACGCATTCTGTATTCCATGTGGCGGGAAGGACTTCGTGCAACCGCAAAATTTCGTAAATGTGCAACGGTTGTCGGAGACGTGCTCGGAAAATATCACCCACATGGCGATAGTGCGGTGTATGAATCTTTGGTTCGTATGGCACAGGACTTCTCGCTTCGCTATCCGCTCGTACGCGGGCAAGGAAACTTCGGTTCCATTGATGGCGATAGCGCGGCTGCTTATCGATATACGGAGGCGAAGCTCACCGCTATTGCGGAGGAAATGCTTTTTGATATTGAAAAGAATACAGTTGATTTCCGTCCGAACTATGACGGCTCGCATCAAGAACCAAGAGTGCTTCCAGCAAAAATTCCAAACTTGCTTCTCAATGGAACGCTTGGCATTGCTGTCGGCATGGCAACAAATATTCCTCCGCATAACTTAACGGAACTTTGTAACGGAATTGTGGCGCTCATTGAGAATTCGGATATTACCATCGACGAGCTTTGTGAAATTATTCCCGGTCCGGATTTACCAACAGGTGGAATTATCTATGATAAGAGCGCGATTAAACAGGCCTATGCAACAGGAAGAGGCGGAATTGTTATGCGCGCGAAGACGGAAATTATTGAAGAAAAAGCGGGCCATTTTCAGATTATCGTGAGCGAATTGCCATATCAGGTAAACAAAGCAACATTGCTTGAGAAAATCGCCATGCTCGTAAATGAAAAGAAAATCGAGGGCATTCGCGATTTGCGCGATGAATCAAACAAGGAAGGTATTCGAATGGTCATCGATTTGAAAAAGGATGCGTATCCGAAAAAAGTATTGAATACGCTCTTTAAGATGACGCAGCTTCAAGACACCTTCCATGTAAATTCGCTGTGTTTGATTGATGGAATTCAGCCGCGCGTTTTGACGCTAAAAAACCACTTGGAAGAATACTTGAAACATCGTCAGGAAGTTGTGCGACGCCGCACGCAATATGAATTGGATCGTGCAAAGGATCGTTTGCATATTCTTGATGGACTCAGAATTGCCTTGCTTCACATCGATAAAATTATTGAGACCATCAAAAAATCGAAAGATAAAGAAGAGGCTAAAGAAAACTTGATGAAGAAATTCAAGCTCTCTGAAATTCAAGCACAGGCAATTCTGGACATGCGTCTTCAGTCTCTCGCAAACCTTGAACGCTTAAAAGTTGAACAGGAACACGCGGAAAAGACAAAGCTCGTTGCTGAGCTTGAAGCCATTTTGAAATCTGCAAAGAAAATTCTCGCTATCATCCGCAAAGAAGTGGAAGAGATCCAAGAGAAATACGGAGATGCGCGCCGCACAAAGATTATCCCGGGACCCGTTGGAGAATTCTCCATGGAAGATCTTGTTCCGGAAGAAGAAACGCTCGTCATGATGACGATGGACGGATATATCAAACGGCTCCCACCGGATACCTTTCGTACGCAGGGCCGTGGCGGCAAGGGCGTTGTGGGCTTGGCAACAAAAGAAGAAGATCGTGTAAAGCGCATGTTCATGACAAATACACATTCGGAAATCTTGTTCTTCACAAACCGCGGGCGCGTGTTTCGCTTAAAAGCCTATGAACTTCCACAGGGGAGCCGAACATCAAAAGGACAGGCGATTGTGAACTTCCTTCAGCTCGCACCGGGGGAGCGCGTGTCTGTTATTCTTCCAAAAGATGACGTGGAAGACGCAAAATTTCTTGTAATGGTCACGGCCTCAGGCACGATTAAGAAAACGGCGCTTGATGAATTCGGCAATGTTCGCCGCTCCGGTCTCATTGCGCTCAATCTTCGAGAAGGCGATGATTTGCTTCGCGTAAAACCTTCGACAGGAACAGACGACATTTCCATTGTCACGGCACAAGGACAGTCTATCCGCTTCAGCGAAAAAGGCGTGCGCGCAATGGGTCGCACAGCTGCCGGTGTACGTGGCCTCAAATTGAAAAAGAACGACGTGGTTGTCGGCATGGATATTATCGATCCGAAGAAAGCGAATAAAGGCGACATCGAACTCTTCACCATTACAGAAAATGGCATGGGAAAGCGAACCAGCTTAAAAGAATATAAGCAGCAAGGCCGCGGAGGATCCGGAATCCGTACGGCAAAGGTAACGCCGAAAACCGGAAAGGTGGTTGCGGCTTACATTTCTTCAAAAGAAGACGACTCTGATCTTGTCATGATCTCCAAAAAAGGAATTGTGGTACGTACGCCGTTCAAGAACGTTCCTTCGCTCGGACGTGATACGCAAGGCGTTCGTCTTATGCGTTTCAAAGAGAGAGATGATCTCGTTTCAAGTGTAACCTTCGTCTAATAGAGTAAAGCCCTATGAAAAACCCTTTTGAGTCCGCATTCATAGAAAAAAAGAACGCGCTGGTATTGATGATACTGAGTTGGAAAAAACAATAAAATCCAAAATGGCGGGATAGAATAAAAAGGGATGACGTGCTTGTTAAGAGAAATCGATGAATCACGGGAAATGGCAAAGGTGGTCGAAAAGATGAAATTAAAAGAATGGATGGACGAAGAAAGAAAAAAACTCTTCCAAGAATTTGGAAGGATAGTAGCTTCTTCAATGCTAACGTCTTAGAGTACTCTGTCTACTTGGCTGCGTAGAACGCGAGGAGAGATTTGTCGGCTATCGGAACGGCTTCCGGAAAAAAGAGAAGAGCAAGTTCAAAAAACAGGCCGTTAGATTGGCCTGCTTTTGCCTTTGTCACCGGGCGTTAAGTGCGCTAGTCTACCTATGATGATCGCTTCTCTTCGCGGTAATGTTATTGAAAAAAGCGCCCTGTGGCTTCTTCTTGAAGTTGGGGGCATCGGCTATCGAATAAAGGCTTCACCGGCTGTATTAACGGCTATTCGTGGAGACGAGGAGGTCTTTATTTATACCTATCATCATATTCGCGAGGATGCAGAAGAACTCTTCGGATTTCTTTCTCTGCATGATCTTGAATTATTTGAACAGCTCTTAGCTATTTCCGGTATTGGGCCAAAAGTTGCTCTTACGATCCTTTCCATTGGTTCAGCTGACACGATTAAAAAAGCCATCATGAGCGGAAATCTTTCTACACTGACAAGCGTTCCGGGCGTTGGAAAAAAGATGGCGCAAAAAATCATTCTCGAACTCAAAGGCCAGATTGTGGAAGAAGAACAAGCTGCGCCCGGAGACACAGATCTTTTCGACGCACTCATGGGGCTTGGCTATTCCGCAAATCAAGCGCGGGATGTAATGAAATACATTCCTCAAGAAATGGCGGATCCTTCCGAACGTATTCGGGAAGCATTGCGTCTTCTCTCAAAGTCATGAAACTCATCGAAATAACGGAGAAAAAAGATTGGAGCGATTTGCTCGAACGCGGAAAGAACCCCTCTTTTTTGCAAAGTTGGGAATGGGGCGTTTTGCAAACGAGCTTAGGAAAAGAGCTGCGACGTTTTTCTCTGGAAGGAGGGGAAAAAAAACTCGGTTTAATTTCTCTTATCCGCGAAGAGCGTAAGCCTTTTAGCGGATATTGGATTGCCCCGAAAGGCCCGGTATTTTTTGATGAATTGCATGCGGATTTCACGAAGCTTGGAAAGCTTTTGGAAGAGACGCTAAAAGAAAAAACGATGTTTGTTCGGGTGGAGCCGGAATTAGCTTCTCAGCAAAGATTTACTTTGCCAAAGAAATGGAAACGCCATCGAGCCTATAACCCATCCACAACGTACTGTGTAGACCTTACGCAATCGGAAGGAGAATTGCTTGAGCACATGCATCAAAAAACGCGTTACAATATTCGCGTTGCGAAACGGCACGGGGTAATAACGCGTCTCGGTACGGAACAGGATTTGCCCCTCTTTTTAAAACTCATGCAGGAAACGGCAGGGCGAGATGGCTTTCGCCAGCACGAAGGAGACTATCTGCGCTCTACATACGAAGCTTTGCAAAAGGAAGGCATGGCATGCATACGCGTTGCAGAACAGGAGGGAGAGCTTCTTGCGGCAAATTTGGAGATTGCTTTTGCGGGAACATTAACCTATTTGTATGGAGCAAGTTCCGGCAAAAATCGAAATGTTATGGCGCCTTATCTTCTTCACTGGGAAGCAATAAAAGCCGCAAAAAAAGAAGGGCTCGTAAGTTATGATTTTTGGGGAGCAAATCCCGCAGATGAAACTGAGCTCGATTTTAAATCTTCATGGAAGGGAATTTCTCGCTTTAAAGAACGCTGGGGCGGAGAGCGGCTTGAATATGTTGGAACCTACGATATCCCGCTGCAGCCATTGCTTTATAAAGTCCTTAAAACATTTGGCCGTCTGTAAAATAAAAAAACCGCAGAAATGCATCTGTGGTTTTTTTAGTGAGCTTTTTGTCTAAGCCCTTTCCGTTTCTGATTGACAGCAGCCACCGGCACAGGTTTTGTCATCCTTTTTACACATGTGCGCTTCAATGGAGAATCGTCCCGGGCCCATGGAATAGAGCGCAATAACGACACCTAGCCAAGCGAGGTCCGGATCTCCCATAGGAAGCTGAAACTTTTTTATGGCGGTGAACGCAATGATCATAACAATGCCGAGTAAGAAGGTTGCTGGCTTAACAAAGATTCCGAGCAACAGAGCAATACCGCCGAGAAGTTCCGTAAGAGCCACGACCCGGGCAAAGAACATCGGGGCAGGAAAACCGATTCCCGCTACCATGCCGGAAAACAGTTCTAAGGAAGGGTTTCCGGTGAGCTTTCCATATCCATGAAGGACAAAATAATTCCCGCTACAATGCGAAGGACAAGCAACCCCCATGATCTGCATTTCATCGGATAGGACGCATTAAAAAGATTTTTTATACTACAAAATAGTTAAGGTTAAAATAACCGTGTTAAGTGTAGCAGACGTATTTAAAATTCCGAAACGCCTGTCAAGAGAAATTAAAGGCTTTGCAAAAAGTCCATTTGGACTTGTTCAAGATGAATTTCCGGACGTTTTGCGACGATGCGAGCAAGAGCGTCCTGAAGGGAAAGCCCGCGCTTCTTTATAAGATAGGCGGCAAAAAAGGTTGGGGAGCGGCCATGACCGTTTTTGCAGTGAATATAAATGTTTCGTCCCTGTCGAAGCATTTCATCCAGAGCTTCAATCCCGACAAGCGTATTATGCAGGGAAGGAGCCGTATGATCCTCCGTGGGGAGCCAGAGATAACAATCTACGCCAATGGGCTGATCAAGAGCTTCTCCTTCAACGGAAATGTCACAGGTAACGCCTTGATCAAGAAGCTCTTGCTTGAAGTGCAGCATACAACAGGCATTTGTGCCGATATAGATTTGATCTTCCATCTTCGAATATTCCATGATGGTATGTGGGGCAGCGGTCATATGCGCCCCATCATATCAGACGGTTCTATTTGCAAGGAGTGGGTGTAGTAACGTAAGCTGGGGAATATATGAAATACCTTATATCTGCAGCAACTCTTTTTACGTCCGCAGCCCTTCTGGGCGCGGGATGCTTGCCTTCGGCCCAGCCCGAAACCTCGCCCTTGCCGGCTGAACAGCCGAAACAAGAGGTGCAAACGAATACCGAGAATATGATGGGAGGAGACATGATGAATACAGGCGAATCGAATATGCCTTCTTCTGATCAAACAACAGGAGAAGGAATGATGGGAGAAGAAACGACGGAAGGCATGACCGCAGAAATGACGGAACACGTGGATCTTGCCGCCATTGATGACGCATGGGGAAGCTACACAAACCGTGCAGGAACATTCAGCTTTCGCTATCCGACACGAGGACGTTATGCTCCCGAGTGGGAAGTTTCTTATATCGCCGCCGACGATACAAATCTTTCCGGCGATTGTTACACCGGCAATGGAAGCTCACGCGGAACGCAAAGTACGCTCTCAGTAAACGGAACATCTTTCTGTCACACAAAGACGGATGACCCGGGAGCGGGCCAGCATTATTATTCTGATTACTATCTCGCGAACGTCGCCGGAACGCGTGTTCTATTCACCTTCACAAAACATCTTGTGAATGGAGATATGTATGACGACGTGTCCTGCCATGGAAAAATCGTTTTGTCGGTTGGCGACTCTTTCTGCGCACAATTTGATGAAGCGATATACGAAGCAACGCTGGATCAAAGCATGAATACATTTACAGTTGCAGGATAAATCTCAAAAACGAAAACACCCCTGAACGGGGTGTTTTTGTTTGGTGGACCGTGTGGGATTCGAACCCACGACCCCCGCCTTGCAAAGGCGGTGCTCTAGCCAGCTGAGCTAACGGCCCTCGTTGCCAACGCAATTTAACCGAAAACGCATCAAAAGGCAAGCCGAAGGCTGGAGAGGCTCTTCTCGCCGTGCTGTATGAAATAAGACCTTATGTTTGCATTTCTCGGCAGTTTATGGTCAGGTCAAAGCGGAGGTGCTACATGGCACATGGTAAAAGCAGAAGCCTTCTTGTTCATTTGCTGTTTTCAACCGGCATTTTTCTCGTCGGCCTCATCGTTGTCCCGCGTGTGTTTGCGCAGCAGGTCTCGACGCCGGATGAACTCTATTTCACCTGGGCCTATGTCCTTGGTACGGCATGCGCCCTGGGATACAAGATGGGCATTGGTACGCTCAAGAGACTTCAAGAGAAGCGCTTTCGATGGGCAAAGCTCCTTTGGCCGAGCTTTGTCTCGTTCCTTTTGTCGGTGCCGCTAATCTTTGTGGTCATGCCCAAGTTTGGAAGACCGACAGGTTCATTCACAACAGACATCATTTACGCCTATCTCACGACGTATACACTCGTAGACATGACGAGCGATCTTTTTACTGTTCGTGAAATCATTTCAGAAATGATTTCACGAGCCACTGACGAGGATGAAGTCTGACGACTACTTTAGCACAACGCCCCGATGCGGATCGGGGCGTTTTATAAAATCGAAAAGTTTTTATTTCGCGGGAGTCAAAGGTTTTTTTCCGGAAAGAACAGCAATAATATTTTTTGCCGCAAGAAGCGACATGGCTTGCCGCGCTTCGATCGTCCCGCTTGCGATATGCGGCGTCAGAATGACAGTATCAAAACTCTTCAGTTCAAGATTGTCGCGAATATCGCAGTCGATGGCCGGCTCGCATTCATACACGTCGATCCCGGCGCTGGCGATCTTCTTTGCCTTGAGTGCTTTCAATAAGGCTTTCTCATCAACAACGGGTCCTCGAGACGTATTCACAATGAACGCGGTTTTCTTCATCAAATTAAATTCCTTCGTGGAGAGATAATGTCTCGTCGAAGGGAAGAGCGGTATATGAAGTGTAATGAAGTCTGCTTTCTTTAGCAGCACTTCTTTTTTGACGAACTTCGCTCCAAATTCTTTTTCAAATGCCTTATTCGGCTTGAGATCTGTATAGAGACATTTCATGCCAAATCCATTTACAGCGCGTTTGGCAACGGCGGTTCCAATATGGCCAAGACCAACGATGCCAAGTGTTTTTCCATGTAAATCCGTTCCGAGAAGAAGATTGGGCGCCCAGCCTTTGTATTTTTCCGCACGCGCATATTTATCCGCTTCAACAATGCGATGAGCGAGACCAAGCATAAGCGCAAAAACATGTTCCGCGACGGCTTCCGATACTTCCGGCGCAGGTGTATTCGTCACGGGGATATGGCGGCTTTTGGCGGCCGGTAAATCAATATTATCGAAGCCAACCGCGTAGTTCGCGACAATCTGCAATTGTTTTCCTGCGGCGTCCAAAACGGCTCCATCGATTTTATCCGTAAGGAGCGAGAGAATGGCGTCAACGCCTTGTACGCGTTTTAATAATTCTTGCCTTGGGATCACGCGATCTTTTTCGTAGACGTCTACGAGATAGCCTTTTTTCTTTAAGGCTTTAATACCTTCATCGGGAATGAGCCGTGTGATAAATACTTTGGGTTTTGCCATAGAAGAAATAGGTATTTCCGTTTTCACGGATACAGGATTTAAGTAAGTAAATCTTTCAATCGAAACTTCATTTTCGGATGAACAATTTTTGCAGCAGCGAGCTTCATAAATGGAAGAATAGCATTTACAACAACAAGAAGCATAATCTGTTTCGGGACAACACCGAGCTGGCCGAAGAATTTATCTCCGACGAACAAGGCAAGCGTATTATTTAAATAGAGCATGCAAAGTGAAATGGTAATGCGTTCACCCGGCGTACGCCAGCGCACGAGAAAATAAGACGCAAAAATAAGAGAACCGAATAAAAGAGCGCTATAGAACATCATGGCAGTATCAATGCGCCCGATGCGAATAGGCGTTCCTCCGGCGGTATTGGCAACAATGCCGGCGATGAGCAAGGCAAAAGCAAGAACGGAAATATTTCGCCACCAGGCATCATATTTATTGACGCGTTTTGGCGCCGCGCGTTTTACAAGCATGGCCAGCATAAAGGGGGCCACGATTGTAAGAAAAAGGGACCAAAACATTTGCAGCATGGGAATGGGCACAGCGCTTCCGAGCGCAACCTTCGTCACAAGCGGGATCGTGAAAGGCGCGAGCAGAGAAGTCACGGTTGTGATAACAAGAGCAAGTGAGGTTTTTCCGCCAAAGAATTCCGCCATGAGAGCAATGGTCATTCCGGTAGGCGTTGCTCCAAGAATGAGAAGCACGACGGCCCATTCATACGAGAAAGGAAGCGCGGGGAGAAAGAGCGCAAAGGGCATAATAACCAGCATATATACCGCAATAATTGCGAGCATGCGCCAATCTTTTGAATAATCAAAAATTTCTTTTAGCTCCAAGCGAAGACTGGAAAAGAAAAAAACCAAAATCAAAAGCTGCGTTGAATAAGTATTCAATGGACGAAAAAAATCCGGAAATGCCATGCCGACAATGAAGGCCACTAAAATTGCCGTAATCTGATTCTCAATGAGAATCTTTTTAATGTGTTTCCAAAGTTGCATATAAATAGTCTAACGTATTTTAGTCTCTCCGCGAAGCTGCACGACTTTTATTTTTTCTAGGGTATCCTTTTTTGGAAAGCTTTTTAAAATCCCGGCTTTTGCGCCCATGGATTTTACAACGCCATCTGCATTTAGCGCCGCAACGCACAGAGCTGTTTGCAAATCTTTTCCTTTTGCGAGCGCCGCGACAAACCCGCTTCCAAACGCATCGCCCGCGCCTGTGGTATTTGTAGGTTTTTCTTTGAGGGTTCCGGCAAAAAAGGTTTTTCCCTCTGTATGTGCGTAGGCGCCATGCGGTCCATCTGTAACAACGAGAATGCCGTCAAAAAATTCTGCCAGTTTTTTGATAACGTCTTGCAAGTGGCGCGGAGGAAGGTCGGTGAGCTGTGCCGCTTCTTCTCGGTTGATATGTAAAACATCAACTTGCTTAATAAGGGGGCGAAGAGCTCTAAGTCCTTTTTCAAGTTCTCTTCCACCTGGATTCCAGGAAATCTTGGCTCCAATGCGTTTTCCGGAAGCAATAACTTCCTTTGCGAGTTTTATATCGCCGCCAAAGCTTGTGAGATAGAGCCACTGGTATCTTGTTTTCTTTAATGGCAGTTCCTTCGCCTGAAGATTTTGCGCGGCGCCACGATGCGTTAAAATACCGCGATGCCCCGTTCGATCAAGCAGAATAACCGAATACCCCGTTTTTTCTTTTGGGTCTATTTGAATAAATCTTGTATCAATTTTTTCTTTTTTAAGCTCCGTCTTAATAGCTTGGCCAATCACATCTTTGCCGATGCGCGCGATGCATGCCGTTTTTAGACCGAGACGAGCAAAAGTCGTTGCAGCATTTGTTGCGCCGCCTCCGGTTGAAAAGGTAAGTTCATCTATGCCAAGTTTCGAACCGAGCGGCACGCAGACATCTATGCCGTCAGGAGCCAGAGGGTCTTTTTGTTCTTCCATGGATTTACTTCGAATAAAAACATCCTGCGTTGCCGAACCGAGCGTGATCACGTCATATTTCATAGGCCTATTCTATGCTATTCACGCCATGGCATGAAGCGGGGGAGGGGTTTCCCACGTATTTAAAAAATGGATTTTTTTGAAAAAAAAGGCAATTTTTTGATTTACACGACCACTTATTTGGCTAATACAAGCTATTAATAGTGTAATAGTTACCTTGACAAAGTTGCTTTTTTGTGCTATGCTACCTTTGTTCAATACGAGACCGCCTTCTACCGTTCTATTACATAAATATTGGTTTTTAGTGGATTCTTCCTCAGTGCCCAAGAGCAAAAGCAAACTGAGATCTCTTCTTTGGCCCATGACAGTTTCGTCGCGGACCAAAGCTGGAGGAAAGATGCACATTCAAAGTACGCAAAGTACGCTAGGGGCGAATTTCGAAAAGGATCTCACGGAGATCCGTGAGAAGGCGCGCGATGCCATCGCGCGGCTCCAGAAGCTCGGCCAATGGCCGGTATACGTGGATGGGGGGATGTCCATTCTCGGACGCATTCCGCGGGAAGCTGGTCGAGGTGAAGGTCTCGATGCGGGTCTCGCGTGCGCGCTGGATCTCATCCCGCGTAACAAGCAGAGGCTCTCCACGATCCTGCACGCGGCCTACACCATGAAGGCTGTCGAACAGGTTCGTCACGAGATCATCGATCTCACCTCCGATTCGGAGACTTGCTGGTGGCTCGCCATGAGCTCGCTCTGCGTCGAGGACAAGTTAGTCGACGAGAACCGCTTCGTAGTGCAGCTGCACGAAGCCGTGCATCTCGCCGAGCACGCGCATGCACGCCTCGCCGCCGCGAAGAGGGAACTCGGCATCATGGCGACCGCCTTCGAAGAGATTCGAGGGGTTCCGTTCGTCATCCGTGACGGTGGTCTCCAGGGCGCCTATATCGCGGGCGGCTATGATTGGGGCGTCCAGTATAGGTCCGGCCTCTTTTTCATCGGCACCATTCGCGAGTCGCTCGGCCTCGAGAACTTCTTGTTCTCAGACTGGGAAGACTGCATGGGCCGACCGATGAGCGGGCCCGTGCACGGTTCGCAGCAGTTCGTGAAGGTGTCATCCTTCGATGAACTCGCCCGCGCAACCGCTGCCGTCGAAGCGCACCTCGGCAAACCCAAGAAGTAGGGTAAAATACTTTCGGCGAAGCTGACACGCCGTACTCTGTCAGCACTCTTTTTGGATTCGTGACATGCTCGTCGCGAACCAAAGCTGGAGGCTCTGTGAAAGCACGCAAGAAAAATCGACGAGTCACCCGACGCGTCGTCGTTCCTAAGGCAAAGGCGCCGAAGAATATCAGCGTCGAAGCCAAGCTCACGTCCTTCCTTCGTTGGATGTACGTGCAGATTGCACTCGCTGCAGCATGCTTCCTCTTGAGCCTGCTGACACATGCCCCGCTGGGCGCAATTCTGTGCGCAAGTGGCGCCATTCTCTTGATGGGTGCCTTTGTCGCAGATGGCAAGGCCTTGGAGTGTGAGGTGAAGTTGCGACAACGCGACGAACTTCGCGAGGCGGTGCTTAAGGGGCTCGCCAACTAAGCACAGTCTATCTGTGTCTGAGCGTCTCATCTTCATTGATGGGACGCTCTTTTTCTATCTGATTTTCTGCTATGCTTTTCTTTGCATGAAAAAACGAATTTTTGGGGCATTTTTTGCTTTAGCGATTAGTGTATTTGCAATGCCTGCTTTCGCGGAAACGATCAATTCTTTCCACGTGGACGCGACGCTCAAATCCAATCGCCTGCTGACGGTGACGGAAACCATTAATTATGATTTTGGTGATGCCTCGCGGCATGGTCTCTTTCGTCTTATTCCAGAACGATATGCAAGAAACGGGGCAACCTATCGCCTTTGGCTTCATGTACTTGATGCGACCGTGGATGGGAAATCTGTTCAAACACAGGTATCGCATGAAGCAAATAATATTAAGGTAAGGCTCGGTAATCCAAAAATCTTGGTTACAGGAAAACATGTTTATACGATCACGTATGAAACAAATCGGGCGATCAATGATTTTCCTGATGAAGGAGAATCGGAACTCTATTGGAATATTACCGGAAATGGTTGGAGCGTACCTATTGAGAAAACTTCGACAACTTTTACCGGGCCGAATCATTCAAAGACGATTTGTTTTACAGGATTTGCCGGGAGCCAAGCGCAAGACTGTAAAATTACAGGCGGCGAATCTCAGACCGTTCAGGTTGAAGCCACGCGAGCCTTAGCTGCTGGCGAAGGTTTGACGCTGGCTATTCGTTTTCCTGCGGAAAATATTCAGCCGGTGTCGTTGTGGCAAAACATCGTGAACTTTCTTTTTGATAATGTCTGGGCCTTTATTCCGGTCATTGTTCTGATAGCCATGTTCAGTCTTTGGTGGCGTTTTGGAAAAGAGCCGAAGGGGACAGGTACAATCATCGCTCAATATGAAGCGCCGGAAGGATTAACGCCCGGACTTATGGCCGGCCTCCTTGATCAGCGCGTTTCCTTGCAGGCAATCACGGCAACGATTTTAGATTTAGGAAGGAGAAACTTTTTAAAAGTTGTTTTTGAAGATGAAGAAGCGGATAAAACCCGTTGGTTTAAAAAGAAACCTAAGTTTGTATTGAAAAAACTTCGTGAACCGGAGGGCCTGCTTCCTTATGAGCAGGAAATCTTCGACGGCTTATTCGCCAAGGAAGATGAAGTGGATATCACCGAGGCAAATTACCAGCTCGCGGCCGCTATTACAAAAGCGCGTAAAAAGCTTTTTGAAGAACTGCGAGATAGAGACCTTTTTGGGAAAAATCCAAGCCTCGTTCGAGGGCTTTGGCTTGTGTGGCCGGGCCTTGCGATATTCATGGCCTTCCCTTTCTTTCTCGATATTTACGGCCCACTCGCGCTTTTAGCCTTAGTCATATCCGGAGCAATCGTGGCGGGCTTTGGCTGGAATATGCCGAGGATGACGCAAAAAGGCGCGCTTATGCGTGAAAAAATAGAGGGCTTTAAACTCTATTTATCCGTTGCGGAAAAAGATCGCATTGCCTTTCACAATGCGCCGGAAAAACGTCCGGAACAATTTGGAGAATTATTGCCAGCAGCTATTGCATTTGGTGCCGAAGAACGCTGGGCAAAACACTTTGAAGGCCTTGATGTCCATCCAAGATATTTAGAGGGGCGGACACAGAATTGGTCAGCACTGAGCTATGTGGGCATGGTGGATTCATTCCATCAGGCATCAACCACAACCATGTATCGAACGCAAAGTTCGGCTGGCTCCGGCGGCTCCGGCTTTTCTTCCGGCGGCTCCGGCGGCGGTTTTGGCGGTGGCGGTGGTGGAAGTTGGTAGTACCACATCAGGAACGGAGAAAAACGTATTTATTCAATAAAATAGAAAGACGCGATCCAGGAGGATCGCGTCTTTTGGAAGAGTTGCTGTATGGAAAGAACTACTTGGACTTGTTGGGGAGTGGCGGCGGCTTCAAACTGCCACCGCGCTTCTTCGGCTTGGCCTCGGCCTTATCGTCGTATCCCTCGTCCTTCTCGGCGAGATCAGGGACATCTCCGACAAGGGTCTCGTCGCCTCCTCCGATGACGAGCTCAGGCCCATCATCATCGTCTTCGAGCATGAGAGGCCCTGCCTTCGGTGTGACAGGCGTAGGGATCTTGGGTGGCGGCGCAGACTCGGCTGGCTTCTCCGGAGAGGAGTCCTCCTCTGCCGGATGAGGCTCGGTGGCCACTTGTTCGGACTCGATCCAGTCGAACTTGTCGGCTGCCGCATCGAGCGCCTTGTGGAGCACATCCAGAGGCACATGCTTCACGAGCACGCTCGGAGGCGCGGCGTCCTCATCGAGGATGACATCTGCCGTGAGCATCACGCCTCGCTTACCCATGGTGTAGGCATGCATGAGGATCTTCGTCCTCAATTCGCTTGGCATGTAGTCGGCCATGAAGGCTTCGAGGCCGAAAGCCTCGACAAGGAACGACCACTTGCCGCTCCCTTCTCCGCCGAGACCCTCCTTGATCATGCTGCTCAGCGCATGCTCCATGAGCGCACGCTTCTTCTCGTCGGGCTTCCGCTCGAACCAGTGCGTATCGCGGACGAGACCCCAGACGGCCTTCTGATCGAGCACGCGGACAATCTCGTCGGCCGTCACGACCTCGAAGATCTGGTCAGCCGTGAGGTCCTTCGCTTCGAGTGCCTTGTCGAACAGGGTGGTGCAGGTCTGTCCATCGAGGTTCTTCGCCGTGGCCTCACCGAAGTGGAAGATCGCGCTGAGGAGCTTAGCCCGAGAGTCGGGCTCCTCCGTGTAGCCTTCGAAGATCTTCGAGGGCGGGTAGGTCTTGAGAAGGTCATCATTCGAGATGACCTCGGCCCTTCGGGCCTCCTGGATGAAGTTCGAGAGCCAACGCTCGTGGCTTTCGGTGAGTACGGAACCGCTCTGTTCTTTTTCTGTCATTGTCTTTCCTTTTCCAAAGGTGCGCCTACAGCTTTAAGAAAAATGCACATTTTGTCAATAGGAGTAGGGAATATTGACAAATGAACATAAAACAGTTTTGACAGGAGATATGCCTTCGTAAAAGAAGGGGGTATCCAGTAGGCGCTGCAAGAAAGGTAGAGCAATTAGAGCGACAAAGAGGCATCTGTTTTCGAGAGCCAACAACATTTCGCATTTTTCTTCCTCTGAACAGTGATGAGAAAATGGTGGTTTTTTCGTTTCGTTCATCAGCAGGGTCTGACGGTGAATCGACTGGTGGAAGAATCGAAAACGCGATTTGTTGAGCTCTACGTGAGCCACTCAGAGCGGGAACGCCTTGAGGCATAGGGAGATTTCTTTGCAGAAAATAGAGAGGTGATCCTCGGAACGAGGCAGTCAAACTTTTTATCTAAAGGATGCGCATATGGCGCATCCTTTTTTCGTTTCACAAAAACCCTCCGGAATTCCCGGAGGGTTTTTGATCTTTGCTGGGGCGGAACGGTAAGCCGAGTTCTGTCGCTCCAACATATCGCTGGAGGGATGACTATCTCTCTGGGACTTCATTTGCAGGAAGCCTCAAGCGAGCGACCATTGATCCGACGATTGTCGAATCGCTTGCTCTTGCACCGAAGAGGGTTTACCACGCTCCGCCGTTACCGACGGAGGAGCGATGTGGCAGAACATTGCTCCGAAACGAAGTCGGAGATAACCACCTCATCACACTTTTCACCTTTCTCTTCCTTCGCGTGAAGCTAGGGGAAGATAGTATTGTCTCTGTGGCACTTTCCCTGGGTTTACGCATAAACGTTGGGCACGTGTCCGTTCGTTGATTGACGCTATATCCCGGCGGCCGTTAGCCGCTCTTCTTGTCCGCTCTCTAGACGCAAAACGCTAGAGGCTTTGGGTGCTCGGACTTTCCTCTCCGACAGGATGTCGAAGCAGTCATCTGTCCTGCCCAAGCGATCGGAGAATAGCCTATTTTGCCTAAATTGTCAATGAGAATGGGCTGTCCCTATAGAGAAAACCTGCTACAATCAAAAGGATCATATGAAAAGGTGGATTCTCGCAGCTTTCATTTTTTTCGGCGTACTCGTCGGCGTTTGGTTTTGGTCTCTTGGAGCGCTTCCGGCAACTGTAACGTCCGTTACAACACTTGGAGAAATCATCGGCGAGGTACAGGTAAAGACTGCGGATGCAAGCTCTTTCGCTCCAGCGGCATTTGGAGAAGAGTTGCATGCTGGCGATACGGTAAAAACCGGATCAAACAGTTCTGCGGTGATTCAATTTTTCAACAAAGCAGAATCAAAGCTTGATGAAAATACAGAGTATACAATTCTTGAGTCAAGTGACGGGGGGGTAAACGGAGATGAACCCATGCAAGTTCGCGTGCGTTTGGAAGCGGGTCGCGTCTGGTCGCGCATTCTTCAGATATTCGATCTTGATGGACAGTTTGTAGCGGAAACAAGCGATGTCGTCGCTACGGTACGCGGAACATCATTCGACCTTGAAAAACTTCCTTCAGAAAAAACAAAACTCTGGGTCGCTGAATCCGTGGTGGACGCTTCTTCCGCTGGCAATGAAAACGCCGTTTTTGTTGCAGAGGGATATTCAGCTGAATTTGGAAAGGGATCATCTTCAACAACCGGAACACAGCGACTTGGGAACAGTATTGTTGA
>Ga0210027_1001205_pt1 | contig 24343 bp, 21 predicted proteins | sample CryGeymeta201510_FD_183978 | JGI IMG/M metagenome (GOLD analysis project Ga0210027, IMG submission 183978) | Groundwater microbial communities from Crystal Geyser aquifers in Utah, USA - Crystal Geyser metaG 2015-10 (SPAdes) (version 2) | ecosystem: Environmental > Aquatic > Deep subsurface >...
GCCAGAACGCCAGAAGGGCGCGGTAGTTGATGCCATTTGCCGTCAACATGGGTTCGATCGCCGCAAAAAAACGGCCCAGCGTTTGTCTATGGCCAGCATGAGCATGAGATATGCGGCCATCCAGCCAGCCAACATCGCGTACTGAAGCTTTTCCGTCAAGGACAAACCAAGGACTCCCGAAATTCCTGCCACACTCATCAGCGCATATTCGGAAAGAGCCAACTTGCGATGACTCCATCCCATCCGAATCAGACGCTGATAGTAATGCTGCCGGTGGGCGAGCCAGATTTTTTGCTTGCGCCCCATACGCTTGAGCAGGATAACGGTGGCATCGACGATAAAAGGCGAAAAAACCAGCACGGGAAACCACCCTGGCCAAAGCTCCCGCTGCCAGCCCAGTATTCCCAGGGCGGCCGCCCAAAAGCCGAGAGGTACCGAACCGGCATCGCCCATGAATATCCGTGCGGGATGAAAATTGAATACCAGGAACGCCCCTGCCGCCGCCGCCACCGACAGGCTGATCGATGCGAAAACGGCATCACCCGAAAGCCAGGCAGCCGCAGCGTAAAAACCGAATCCGAACAATCCCATGCCGCCGGCCAGCCCGTTGGCGCCATCCATGAAATTGTACAGGTTCGTCATCCAGACCACGGCCAATGTCGCCATCATGGCCCACCAGAGCGCATCATGTGGAAAATAAGCCCACATCATACCCGCCGCAGCCAGGAAATGGGCGGCAATGCGCAACAGAACCGGCAAGCCGACTTTATCGTCCAGAAGAGAAACTGCAAACAGGGCTCCACCCAACAGCAATATCGGCCAAAGCGCCCTTTCCAGAACGGGGACAAACCCCGCAACGATGCCCGCCATCAGACCCAGCCCCCCGGTGCGGGGGATGGGGGCGGAATGCAGCGAGCGGTCATTCGGATGATCCATGACTATCCTGGCAAAACCGCTTTTCAACATGAGATGCAGCACCACCAGCGTGACCGAAAAGGACAGCGCCGGGATAACGAATAAAGGGTTGCTCACTTCGGAACGGGAGAGATCAAAGGCATGGTCGGCATTCTACTCCTCTGGCCTGATGATTTGAACCCGGATCAAAATCTGCTCTGCATCAACCCCGCCGTCAGTTCAGCGAGTTCAAGAACCATTTTGCCGTTTCACCCAAGCCATAGTCCATGGAATAAGGCGGGGTCCAGCCTGTCTCCCTGCGGATGGCGGAACTGTCCACCGCCAGTGATTGCGACAGCCGGCTCACTGCCTGCTGCTTGCCGGCAAACCGCAACAGGAAAATCGGCAGAGGGAACAGCCTGGCGTTTTTGCCCAAGGCGGTCGCAAGGCGGCGAATGAGTTCCGGAGTGGAAACATCCTCGCCATCGCTGACAAAAAAAGTCTTCCCTGCCGCCTTTTGAGTTATGGCGCAAGCCATCAGGGCATCCACCAGGTTCCCCAAATACAACAGGCTGCGCCGATTTTTTATGCCCGCCAGCGGCAAGGGGATTCCCCGATATATCCACTTCATCAAGTGGAGAAAGTTCCCGCCCACGCCGGGGCCGTACACGAGCGGTATCCTCAGCACGGTGACCTTGAGCCTGGTTTCTCCGGCGATCCGGTGCAATGCCTGCTCTGCCCGCCACTTGGATATCGCATACGGACCCTGGGGAAACGCAGGATCGGTTTCGGCAAAAGGCGCGTCATCAGTCGCTTCCCCGTTGACCTTGACCGTGCTCAGAAAAACAAAGCGCCCGACCCCGGCTTCCGCCGCCTGCCGAGCCAGCCGCCCGGTGCCGAGGAAATTGACATGGTCATAAGCGCCCGCCGGGTCTGGCGCAGACTCCCTCATTACATGAACTCGAGCCGCAAGGTGGATCACAATATCCACGCCTCGCAATGCCCCGGCCCATCCGGTATGCGGGCCAATATCCCCCACCGCCACCCGTTCCACGCCCGATTCACCATTTCCCGGAAACTCCTGACCGGGCTCCATGCGCCGGACAGACGCGCGCACAATGAACCCCTCCCGCGCCAAGCGCTCGCACAAGGCCCGGCCGACGAAGCCGTTCGCCCCGGTCACCAGGACGACACCCCTGCCTGTTGCCTGGTCAACCACCCGGTTGTTCTTTCCGCCGAGAATGCCGGATTTGCCGCCGGCGCCGGGAAAACACCGGGGAGGTAAAAAAACGCAACATGCTGGTCAGATGCCAGATGAAGTATTTGATCCTCCGGTGGCTGTCGCGCCGGGCATCATGAATCACCGTGGCGCCCGGGACAAGCATAACCTTGAGCCCCGCAAGCCGCAGACGGCAACAAATGTCCACATCCTCATAGTACAGAAAATAACGCTCGTCGAATCCACCCATCTCGGCAAAAATTTTCCCGGGGAACAGCATGAACATGCCCGCAACCCAGTCCACAGCGACGCAACCCCGGTCTGGCAAGGCCAACAACTTTTCTTTGAAACCCAAGGTCTTGAACAGGATGGTCAGCGGCGTAGGAAACAGTCGCGCGCTGTCCTCAACTCCGCCCATCAGGTTCCTGACCAGCGGTGCCACCACCCCCACCCCACTTTCCCGCCTCAAACAATCGGTCAGCGCGTCAAAAACGTTTCCCTGTATCCTGACGTCCGGATTGACCACGCAGAAATAATCCGCAGGTTCGGAGAAAGATGCCTTGAAGGCCGCGTTGTGATTTTCTGCAAAGCCTTGGGGGTGTGGATTCCGGATAATCCGAACGGGAAAAGAAAAATCTGCCGCGCCAAATGGCAGGGTTTCGTCAATGTTGAGGGTCAGCGTGACGGCTAAACTGAGGCGCTGGCAATGGTCGTCCAGGTCGCGAAACAGACGCCATACATGATGGGCCTGCCCATGGCTGACGACGGAAAGCAGGATAGCTTGCCCCATCTCGCTCATTCAGGGGCGCTTCGGCTGCGCGCCCGCCCCTTCGGGCCGGCTATCCGCATCAAGCAACGCCGCCCCGGAATAAAATCCGAAATCTCCCCGAGTCTTATTCATAGCGCCCCATGCGACCGATCATGCCATGCCAAATACCAAGGGACATCATGCGCAAGTGCACCGGGCGTGGTCTCGCAAAAATAAAATTTTGGAACCAACAGGCCGATTTTTTCCAAGGAGCTCGCTCACTCCATAAAAATCGTATCGAGCATTGCCAAAGCAGCCCTCTCCGGGAAGAATTTAGCGATGTCCATTACGGCCCTTTCCCTTAGGCTATACCTCAAATCCGCATCCCTCACCAGTCGATCCAGAGCACGCTCACATTCTGCATGGTCCGCAGTGTCAACCACTAGCGCGTTAATACCATCCGTCGCAAAATCCGATGCACCGCCTCGCTTCGGCACAATAACCGCCATCGCGCATCCCATCGCCTCCATGGCAGTCAATCCCATGGCCTGATGGGTAGAAAAGTCCGCAAAAATATCGCATGTGCTCAACACGGAAGAAATTTGCCTGGGTATCAACAAGCCCAGATGCTGGAATTCGAAATCACGCGGTAAAGCGAGAAAGTCATGATCGCCAGGTTGCACACCAAAAGTGATGATCTGCACGCGATCACCATACCGAATTTTAATGCTGCGCAATATTTCCATGGTCAACCGTGGAGAGCGATAAGGCGAAGCCGGCCTGACCATTGCCACAATCCGGACGGCATCCTGAACAGGCCGTGGGCGAGGCAAGAAAAAATCGCTTTCGAAACTCGGTCCGATCACCGAGCAACTCGCACCTGTATGATTACGCACCTCAACACGGTTCCAGGCGGTTTTGCAGAACAGTTTCATTTGGGGTATCAATGTGTAGGATTGCAGCGCCTTCTTGTACCCATCCGAACCCTGCGAGAAAAAAGAAGGCTCGAAATCCTGGACGTAATATCCTAATATTGTTCTGGGGCTCAGGTCTTTCTGTGCTTGTTCGAGCCACGCAACGGAATAATAGATTGTTGCGATTGCCGCATCGGCATCCCGGATCTTTCCCGATAATTCAGCCTGGCCCGAGATATAAATTACCGGCACATCTGAATCCGGATAATTTGCCTCAAAAAATGGCTTGTTGGCAGCCAGGTTAATGATGACTGCATCCACGCCCATGCGCCGTAGCGCCTTGGCTTCCGACAAAACGATATTGCTCCCCCCGCCTGCATTCATGACCGGCAAGACGAACGCAATGCGTTTTCCTGCCCAGCGTGCACGTGCAGCATTAACGATGGACTCCCGCTCGGCCAGAACCGCTGCCCGAGCGCGAATGCCTGCCAAAACCGGGTTATATCGGCATACGGCAACCAGTTGGTCGATTGTCGGCTGTAAATGCTTCGCGGCCAACGCATCAGCTGCTCGCGTAATGAGCATTTTGCGCCGCTCGTGGGAGTAACTACGGGACTGTGCGTGATACACATACACATCATCGGCCAACGCCAATGTGCCGCCTGCTGCCCATATCCGCAAACAGTAATCGTTTTCCTCGCCATAGCCGGAAGCAAATGCCTCTTCGTCAAATTCCCCGATATTTTTCAGGGTAGTGCGCTTAATCAACAGGCAGAACCCATTGAGAAAGGGCAGGCGCGGATAAAGTCGCGCGGAATCCGCCGCAATCAGGCCTGCCATTTGCTCAATGGATATACCTTCCGGCAACGGATTTTCAGCCCAATCACCGTTGTCCTCAATCTTTGGCACCGACTGCCACGAGGCGGTATTACTCAAAGGCCCGGCCATCGCAATCTTTGCATCCGATTCGGCGCACATCACCATGCGATCCAGCCATTCCGGGGAAACAATGGTGTCGCTATTAAGCAGGACAACATAGTCCGCAGACGACACGCGTAAACCTCGATTCGCCGCAAAAGTGTAGCCGGTGGCTTGGTCGCTGCGTAGCAACTGACAACCATGCTGGGCGGCAAAATCGCGCAGGAAACCAGCCGTTTCAAGCTCGCTGCCATCATCGACCAAAACAAGTTGATAAGGCGCAGTAGTATTTCTGATCACAGACTCCAGGCACGCTTTCACATCGTTCAATGCATTGTGTACACAAACGATGATCTCTACCGAAGCGGCATGTTGGCGCAGCTCACGGCTTACTGTCGGCACGCTTTCCACAACCAGGGAGACAGCCGGGCCGGACAGCCAGGGAGCGGCGCCGCCATACGCCCGCACGATGCGCAAACCGCGTAAAAGTGTATTCCGCACACCGTGAAGCGCTATGGCATATCGCGCTCGCCTGAGAATTCCGACTACGCCTTTAATGCCACCGCCATGAGACGTAATCAAGGCCGCCAAACCCGATGCAAAGCGCGCGGGCTTTCTTGCAAAAGCCCCAAGCTTTCGCAGAGGGCTCGTCACACGCCAGGATCTGGACGCAAGCAACGACTCGACATGCGCTTGAGCCGCCATGGCCACACCCCGCACCGTTTCAATCTCACCCAATAACTGGGCGACTTCTGCGTCCCTCTGGGCGATTGCAGCATCCCTGTCGCCAACCTCACGTGTCCGAAGTTCGGATAAAGCTTGATAAGCTCGCCCCTGGTTATCAATATGCTCTTTGCAATCCGCATAGGAAGCCTCGCAAACCCAAGCATCGCCCAGGCGCATAAAAAGGGTAGAAAGAGGGTCAGTGCCGGAATTCAACAGAATATGGCCATATTCTTCGACACTTCGCTTTCCGACAAACAAGACCCCCAAGCCATGGCTGTGGCCAAACTCAATGGAAGGGTACTGTTGGCTCAAATCACGCCACAAGCGCCACACACCAAACTCATTCTCAAAAACGCGCGTATCGTGAAAAAGGATGAGGCCGCGTTCGCTGACTTTGGGCAACCATGTGTCGAAATCATGCTTTACCGCTTCATAGGTGTGCAAGCCGTCAATGTGCAGCAAATCGACCGACTGGTCCTCGAAGAGGGGCAATGCCTCATCGAATGTGCGCCGCAAAAGGGTCGAGAAATGCCCGAATTTCGGATCGTGAATATTTTTTAGCGTTTCGAATATTTCATTCCCGTAATGCCCCGCATGGGGGTCGCCCTGCCAGGTGTCCACCGCAAAGCAGCGTGTGGGCAGGTTTAAACTGTTTACCGCATGGCAGAAAGCCAAATAGGAATTCCCGGTATGTGTTCCCAGTTCGACGAGGACGGTTGGCCTGACCAGGTCAACGCAGGCAAATGCAAACGGAATATGCCCGACCCAGGCATAAGGTTTCGCGATATGGATTGGGCGGGAAAATGCCAAAGGGTAATTCAGCGGATTAAATTCTTCCCGAGAACTCACGCTGACTTCTCCATAATGACTGATAGCATCGGCACGCCCACCAAACCGGTGCAAACGCTCGATGTAAGCGATTTCAAAATTAGCCCTTCATGCATCCAGACATGCTGGACATGCTGTTCCTGGCTGCCCTCGGCCACGGCAATGGCCACACTGTAATCTCCCACCGGCAGGATAGGCAAATAAAAATCAAAACGGGCGGTAAAGGCCTCGCCGTCTTTTACCTCCAAAGGGGCGTCTTTATAGCTCAAATAGGTATTATCGCCAAACAATGTCTGACCGAGGCGGTCCTTGAGCGAGAACCCGACGATCGGTCCGCTCAATACCTGATGGGCCCGCACATCGATGACGAGCGACACCCATTCTCCGCCTACGACATAGTGGATTATTTTTCCTGCTTCATTCAATAACCCGACAAATTCAATCGAAGCGCCTTGCATGCCGAAGGAGACGGCCTGTTCATCAAAGGCAAATATCTGGATATCGTTTCGCAAATTTGTTCGGTTAATCAATTCGAGGCGGGGATCGACCTGCCTTTCCTTCACCTGAATTTTTGGCTTCTCGATTTTTTCTTTCGGCTCCTGAAAACCTTGCTGCTCCAGATAAAACGCCTCAAGGTAAGCCTCCGAAATATCTTTGGCCGAGCCCTGTTTTTTACACTCCCCATTTTGCAGCCAAAGGGCGCGTTGGCATAAATTGGTCACCGCCCCGATATCGTGGCTGACAAACAGCAAGGCCCCATTTTCCCTGAAACGGCGCAAAAAACGCATGCACTTCTGGGTAAAGAACACATCCCCCACCGCCAATGCCTCATCGATGACCAGCACATCCGCATCGACATGGGCGATCACGGCAAAAGCCAGCCGCACGAACATTCCGCTCGAATAGGTTTTAACGGGCTGATCGATGAAATCGCCAATATCGGCAAAAGCGGCAATTTCATCATAGCGCGCATCTATTTCGCTACTGGTGAGCCCGAAGAGAGTCGCATTCATGTAAACATTTTCGCGCCCGGTGAATTCCGGGTTGAATCCCGCGCCAAGCTCGAGCAGCGCCGCCACCCGCCCATGGATCTCGATTTCCCCGCTGGTTGGGGCTAGTGTTCCGCACAGGAGTTGCAGTAGCGTTGACTTTCCCGAGCCGTTACGGCCGATGATGCCGACCGTTTCGCCCCGCGCCACTTCGAATGAAACATCGCGCAAGGCCCAGAATTCCCGGTAAAACCGCTTTCGTCCGCGCCAGAGACTTTGCTTCAGGCGATCCTGCGGCTTATCGTAGATGTGATAGCACTTGCTCAATCCCCGAACACGGATTGCCAGGTCAGACGACATCGGAAAAACCCTTCCTCAACTTCTGGAACCACCACAGCCCCGCCCACGCAACCAGCAGGCTCGCTGCAAAGTACAAGGCCCAGCTTGTCCATTCCGGCGTTTTGCCCCAAATCAGAAGATTGCGCCCCTCCTCGATAATGAATGTAAGCGGGTTCAGATAAAGCAGCGGACGGTAAGCTTCCGGCAGTGCTGTGATGGGATAAAACACCGGCGACAAGAACATCATTATCGTCGTGACAAGTCCGGTTGTCTGCGCCACATCGCGCAGGTAGACGCCGGTTGCAGCGAGAAACCAGGACACCCCCATAATCAGCAACAACAACGGCAAAAAGAGAAACGGAAGGAACAAAACCGTCCAGTATAGGAAGCCGTGCAAGGCAAGAAAGAAAGCCAGAAGAACGCCCATGCTGATAGCGGCGTGAAACAACGCCGAACCGAGCGCCACCCAGGGCAGAATATCCAGGGGAAACACGACGCGCTTGACGAAATTCACGTTGCTCAAAATCAGGCCTGGGGCACGGTTGACGCATTCGGCAAACAGGCCATGAACGATCAGGCCCGTAAAAAGAATGGCCGCATACTCTGTCTTGCTGCCCGAACCGCCGCCCCAGCGCGCCTTGAATACCACGCTAAAGATCAGGGTATACACCGTCAGCATCAACACCGGGTTGAATAGCGACCAGAACAAACCCATCACCGAGCCACGGTAACGCCCGATCACCTCTCGCTTGGTCATTTGAAATATCAGGTTGCGGTAACGCCAAAAACTCTTGATGCCTACTGACAAGGCCGTGAACAAATGATTCTTTTCCACCCGCTCAAACATATAGAACTACATCAACTATCATCGCCAGAACCCACGCGCCGAAATTAGAACGCTCGAAGCCCCTATTATAGCAGGTACGGTTAGACAGGCAGGGGGGATATACGCTACGCCTGGCTCTTTGGGTTCCGGCTCGTCCGGTTTAGGGATGTCTGGCCCAAGGTGGGCCGGGTATTTCAGTGAAGCCTTATGGCCGCGTGATTTTCGCTTTCTGGTGTAGTTCCCTGACATATCTCTCGATATGCTTGTTGGCGAGTTCTTTGGCGATGGCCTCGCGGGTTTTTTCCAATGAGGGAAGCTTGGTAGGCTGCGATTCCACCAGTTCAATGACATGCCATCCACTCTGGGTCTGCACCGGCTGGGAAATTTCGCCCTTTGCCAGCTTGACGAAGGCATCGCTTAACGGCTTGGCCACCTGATCGGGGATAAACCATCCCAGATCGCCGCCCTGCTTCCCGCTCTCCGTGTCGATTGAACGCTGTTTGGCCTGCTCCGCAAATTCATTGCTGTTTTTGATCGCATTGCGGATTTCCTTCGCCTCGGCTTCCGTTTTCACCAGGATATGACGAATGTGGTACTGGGTCGGATTGTTCTTGACGAACTCATCGTAACGGGCCTGGATTTCTTCATCGCCGACGGGATGCTCGCTCAAATACCGGTTGACTGCGGCATTGGCCAGGATTTTGCGCGTGACATTCTCGATTTCCCGCTTCACCTCGCTGCTTTGATCCAGTTTGCGTTTCATTGCATCCTGCACCAGGAGTTCGCCCGCGATCATTTTTTCCAGCACGATTTTTTCCGCGTCAGGCTGACTGGCGAAATCAGGGTTGGATTTCCACTCGTTGTTCACCGCCTCGCGGGTGACCGGCACCCCGTTGACGGTGGCCAGGGTTTCGGCAAATCCGTGCAGCGGCGCTGCCGCCAGTCCGATAATCAACATCCATTGCAATCGCATCGACAAATCCTCCAAGGGTTAGAAAAAAGCGTGCTTATCCGGTTAGTTCCCAAAATAGTTAAGCGTACCCAATGCTATATGGGGTTTTGTAGGGCGGATGAGCGTAGCGTTATCCGCCGAATGAGCGACCCGCATACGGCGGATAACGCTACGCTCATCCGCCCTACGGGTGGTGTTGTTTTGGGAACCAACCGGAAAAGCACGGAAAAAAGCTTGCATAATCCAGCCACGCCACGACGCCCCGCTCAATAGCGGGAAAGCAACCAGCGTCGCAAACGGTGCATCAGCCTTCTGCGCAGATTAAGCGGCGCAGAAGCGGCGGGCTTGCGAAACACGCCTACCGTGTCGCCCCAGGGCGCGCTGTCGGGGTCTGGGCTGGGCAACCAATCCGTATTCACCTCCAGCAGTTCCAGGCCACCATATTTTGCCAGCGCCGCGTACCCGTCAGGGTAATAGCGCCAGCAATCCACAGGGTATCGGTGCTCCGGCCCCCGCGACGGCGCAATGAGGAAGATCACGCCGCCAGGTTTAAGCGCCCGCACGATTTCCAGCCAGGTCAGCCAGAAAAACTCGATATGCTCGAAGGCCTGTCCCGATACCACCACGTCCACGGAATGATCGCCAAAAGGCAAGCGATACGGGGATTTCAGCACCACTTCGACATTGGGGCCGGCACTGAGATCCACCCCCCGATAGCGCCAGCCGGAGTGGTTGAAGTGCGGGCGGTAGCTGCCATTGACGTCATAACTGCCGATGTCGATTATATCAAGCGGCGAGGCGGAATCAAGATATTGGGTGGCGAGCCGTCCCATGTGCTGAAATGAGCTAAGATGCATGAGCGATGTTGTGGGGTGGGTTGAATTTTGTAAGTCAATAAACCGGACACCCGCATGAAGCGGGTGTCCGGCAAGATGCGAATATACTCTAAAAAACCTGCTTAATACATGCCCGCGCCGCCGGCGAATGGGAAAATCCATCATCTGTCCTGGCCAACTCCAATACTGTTCGCTTCCAGGGCATTCAGGCATTTTCTGCGGCGCTATCCTTGAACCACCTGCCCTCCCACCTGCGGCGCAGGCGGAATCCGGCCTCCTCGACCAGATAGTAGGAAGCCGTGGCGAGCAGCAGCAATTCCCCGCCATACAGCAGCATCAGCGTCAGGCCATCCAGCCGGCTTGCCACGCCGCTTTCGCGCGCGATGATCAGCAGCGGGAAGTGCCACAAATAGAGCGAATAGGAGATGCGGCCAAGGAATGCCGCCGGCTGCGGCGGATGCACACGGAGGTGCAGCAGGGCGTAAAGCAGCAGGGTAAAACCGGCGGCCTGCAGCAGCGGGTTCACGACATTGACCACGCCATTCAGCGGCGCCGCCATGGTGCTGTCGCCCCACAGCCAGCCCGGGCCGAGCAGGAGCAAGCTCGCCGCCAAGGCGAAGCGGTCGGAAAGCGGCTCGCTGCGCCCCGAAGCATGCCACAGCGCTAGCAGCGCCCCGCCGATGAAGAAGGGCAGATGCGCGGGAAACTGGCGCAGCAGGAACACGCGATGGTTGAAGGCGGCCGCCTCATCCCCCGGCGGCAAGGCGAAAAAGCGCGTGAGTGCGGCATCGCTCAAGCCGAGGACGGCCAGCTTGTAAACAAAATACAGCGCCAGCAATGCCGCCAGCGCAGCATAACGCGCCTGCGGCGAACGCAGCAGCAGGAACAGCAGCGGGCACAGGGCATACCAGATCAGCTCCAGGGTCAGGGTCCAGTAAGCCCCGTTCAGGCCGAAGGAGGCCGATCCGGCGGGCGTGAGAAACTGCCCCAGCAGCAGGTGCTGGCCCAGCTGGAGCCAGAACGCTCCTGCGGCCAGCGCCCCCTCCCCGCGCGCCAGCAGGGGATAGAGCAGCAACGCCACCACCGCCAGGCTGGCGTAATAGGCCGGCAGCAGGCGGGTGAGGCGGTGCAGGGCATAGCGGCCCAGGTGCAGGGCAGCGGGCCAAGCCGGGTAAGCCTGCTGCTGCCGGAACAGGGCTGCGGGAATCAGGTAGGCGCTGAGGGCAAAGAAGCCACTCACGCAGAGATAGCCGAGATGGGTCACGCCTCCCCAAAGCTGGGGGGCAAGGAAATAAAGGTAATGAAATGCCGCAACGCCGACAGCGAGCAGGCCGCGCAGAGCATCCAGACTGGCAGTGTGGCGGGGGTTCGCGTTCATTTTTAGTTTTGTGCGAGGCGTTCAAGGGCAAAAAAAAACGGGGGCCGAAGCCCCCGTTTCATGCTGCACCTACTCGACCAGGAACGATTAGTTGTTCTGGTTGTTGTTGGTTGCGAACTGAGTCACCGTGCCGTTCGGGTTGAACATGAACTGGATTGCGTCCATGCCGTCCGTCTCGCCGATCACGCGAACATAGCTGTAGTTGGCGTTGGTGGAAGCACCGCCTGCGCCGCAAGCCGTTGCAACTTCAGCCGGGGTCTTCAGCACGGCGGTCTTCGGTAACACGCCTGTCGCCAGAACGCCATTTGCGCTGCTGCCGTCATCCTTGTAGCAAGTCACGTTGATCTTGCCGGTAATGGTACCGGTGTTGACCACGCGCAGGTAGGTGATGTAGGAGTTGGTGCCGGACAGCATGTAAGGCACGGTCTGGGTCACACCGTTTTTCTTCAGGCCGTGAATGTTGTTGGCCGATGCCGCACGGGGGCCATCAACATAACGGGTGTTGAAGTAGTCGATGTTGGCGGATGTAATAAATGCAGTTTCGCCAATTTCCGTGCCATCGGTAGCCAAGCACAGGTTGTAGGTGCGGGTACCGCCTGCGGGTGGCAGGGATGCGGCCGGAACGTTAAAGCTGAACGCCGAAGTGCTCTTGGTTGCAGCAACCAGAACGCCGCCAGTTGCAGCGGTATCGGTGGCGTCGCAGAAGCCGACTGCGTTATCCTTCAGGTACAGGCCCATGCCGGTCTGGAAGGAGGGGAATGTGCCCGTCACGCCCAAAGCAACGGTATCGCCGCTGGAGAAGCCGAATGGAGCCAGGCCTTCCTGCTCGACGCCAGGAACCACGTTCAGGTTGAGTTGACCTGCGTGTGTGCCAGCGACCAGGTAACTAATGGAGGTCGTGGTGCTGAAGGAGTTGGTGCCTGCTGCAGCAAACTTCTTGGAGCTATCCGCAACGTTGATCACGTGGCACAGGTTGGCTGCGTTGTTACCAGGACACGCAAGCGCACCACCGATGATCGGAGCGGCCGTGGTCAGCGTAACACCGTTGAAGCTGGTCAGAATTGCCGGCGTAGCGGTGCCGGTGACGTTGTCGATGTAGCCGGCAACTTCAGCAGCGATCGTGACTGCACCACCGGCTACGCTCAGGGCAGATTTCAGGTTTTTCAGGTACACGGTATCAGTAGCGCCACTGCCTGGGCCGAACGTAATGGTGCTACCGACAGCGGGATCTGCCGCTGCGTCGGTTTGCACGGTCACGGTATTGTCGCCTACTGCGCCACCGTTAGTAATCGTAAAAGTAGGAGCTGCAGTCCAGCCAGCAGCAGCAAAGTCAGCTGCCACGACAGCCTCACCGAACACAGCACCGCCGCTCAGGGTGAACTTATAGCTGTAGACACCAGCAGCAGCGTCCGTAGCCACGGTGTAAACCACGGCGGGCATTTTCACCAGCGTGGCATCGGAACCCGTGCCGAAGATGTCGGTTGCAATGGCCTGACCGGAAGTAGCCGGCGCCACAGTAGCAGAAACGAGAGTTGCCGCTTGAGCTGCAGCAGCCGAGAACGCCAAAGCAACAGCAGAAACCAGAATTAAATTACGTTTGTTCATGTTATTTCCTCTTTAGTAAAGAAGGTTAGTTATTCAAACCAAGCTACGGTACGTCTTTCGAAAGACGACTGAAGTATATCAAAGATCAAGCGCCTGTCAAATGATTGCTTCGATTTCCGGATGAATATCCGTTCATGATTGTTGCGTAAAAACAACATGCGTGGGGGGGCAAGGTCGGGGCTTTTCGCAACTTGTTGATTTATCGGCTCGCGCAGGGCGACAAACCTTGCAATCTACTTCCGCTTTGGCGGCGCCTTGGGCGGGGTCGCGCGCTTTGCTTTATCCGCTTCCATGGCCGCCTTGAGTTCCTGCAGAAGCTTGGGGTCGGTGACGGCTGCTCCCTGCGCCGGCACCGGCGCGGAAGACGATGGGGCTGGCTCGGGCACGAGTTCGGGAACCGGCGCGGGCGCAACGGGTTCTTGCGTTGCCGCCGGGGGCGCTGCGGGCGCATCCTCCGGCGGGTTTTCCGGCGCCGGCTGGGCGGGCGCCCGCGGTTTTTCGATTTCCGCCGCCCGGCCCGTCTGCGACACGGGAACAGGCGCACCCTCTGCTGGCCTCGGCTTGAATTGCGCCCAGGGTCCAAGCTGTTTGCGGAAGGCTTCGGTCACCGCCCGGGCATCGTGATCGTCCGCCACGATATAGGGCGTGATCAGCACCAGCAACTCGGTTTTCGCTTCGGTATTGTTGTTGGTGCGAAAGAGCTGCCCCACTCCGGGGATGTCCTTCAACAAGGGGATGCCTGCCTCGCCCCGGGTCTGGTTGCTGGAAATCAGCCCGCCGAGCAATACGGCGGAACCGTCCCTCAGGGTCAGCTTGGTTTCCACCCGGCGCGTGCTGATGGTCGGGGAGCTGGATACGCCGGTGGTGGTGGACTGGGCGGCGCTGACCTCCTGGGTGATGTCGAGGTCGATGCGGTCGCCCGAATGAATGATCGGTTTGACTTTCAGGATCACCCCGGTGCTGCGGTACTGGACGGATTGCAGCACGCCGCCCGTGCCCCCGGTGGTGGGGGTGGTCTGCTGGCTGGTGATGATGGGGACTTCCTGGCCCACCTGGATGGTCGCCGCTTCGCCATTGCGCGCCAGGATGCGCGGGCTGGAGAGGATGTTGACGCGATTGTTGCTGGCCAGGGCGTTGAGTATCAAACGGGTGTCGAGGGCCGAATTCAGGCCCTTGACGGTCAGCCCGCCCGAACCTACACCCAGCCCGCCCAGGGTTCCGCCCAGGATGGTGGAACCGTGCGCGCCAGACGCCTGGAATGCCCATTCGACGCCGAGCTGGCTGCTGTCAGTGAGCGTGACTTCGGCCACGGTGACCTCGATCAAGGCGGACTTTGCCGGCTTGTCGAGTTCCTGGAGCAAATTCAGCAATTGCGTGTAGTCTTCCGTGTTTCCCTGGAAAATAAGCGTGTTGGTGGGGCTGTTCACGACCACGTTCGCCGGCCGTTTCGCGGCACTGGGCGCTTGGCCGGCCGCCGGGGCCGCGACGGCGGTCGAGGCTCCGCCGATCAGATTCTGCAGCGTTTTCGCCAGCATCTCGGCATCGGTGTAGCGCGCCTGGTAGGTGAAATAGCTGCTGCCCGCGCCACGGTTGGTGCTGGGCTTGTCCAGGGTCTTCGCCCAGTCGAGGACATGGGTGAGCGTGGCGGCATCCGCCGAGAACACGATGACGGCATTGATCGCCTGGATCGGCAGGAGAGTCAAAGGATAGTTGGACGAGGGCGTGTTGTTGGCGCTATAGCCTTCGGACTGCAAAATTTCGGTGAGTTTTTTCGCCAGTTCCTCGGCAGACCAGTACATCGGGTTGATGCGGGTGCTTTGCCGCCCTTTCATGAGCGGCTGGTCCAGCACGTGGATGACTTCCAGCGCGGCCATGACGTCGTCGGACTGGCCGCTGAGCAACACCGCATTGCGGTTGGGGTCTTCCTGCAGATTGATTCTCTGGCCGAACATGTTTTTTATCCAGCCGGCCACGTCGGGATTGCGCACGGCCTGCAGCTCGACCAGCTGAAAAATCGGGCGCAGGGGCAGCGGCACTTCCGGCAGGGCGCGTCCGCGACGGATTTCCGGCGCGTAGCCTTGCATGGTGCTGTCCGGAACGATGCGGCAGAAGCCGGGGCTGATTTCGGTGACCGCGATGCCGTAGCTCTTGAGCAGCATTCTTGCCGTATCCGCGACCTGGCTGGGGGTCTGCGGCTGGCCGGTACGCAGGGTGATGAGGTCGGCACGGCTGGCGACCTGGGGATCGAGGGTGAAGTTTTTCTTGAGGATGTTGCCGTACACCACCTGGATGAAGGTGGGCAAAGGCAACTGGTCGAACATCAGGTTGATGTCTGCTGCTTCTGCCGCTGTCGGCGGGGGGGGCGGCGGAACTTCCTTGCCAGTCTTGAGTTTGGTCGCGGGCGGCGGCTTGGGGGTATTCTCGGCGAGCGATGCGGTACGCCCCGCGACCGGCGCGGAGGCTCCCGCCGATGAGGACAAGTCCTTTTTGGGAATATCCAGCGAGCGCGGAATCATGCCCTGCTCGGTGGCGCAGGCGCTCAACATGAACGCTACGGACAAGCCCACGATTCTTGCGGCATTGGGTTTTATGCGGTTCATTTTCATTTCATCACCGGTATATATCCAGCGCACGCCGTTTGCCTTCTATCAGGATGCATATTTTGCCTTCCGAAATTTTGAGAATTTTGCTGCCACCCGGCAAAGTGTCGCCTATCTTGCGGATTTCTGCGGGTTTTTTGTCGATGCTGATCAAGACATAATATTCCTTGCCGTTCTTGACGGCACCGGCGAACCGCCACTCGGGGTCGTTGAGCGGCACGTCCTTCGCGGCGATAACCGTTCCCCACAAATTGCGGGTCATGATGGCCTCGGCGGACTTCTTGTGGTTCACTTCCGCATCGGCCGGCAGTACCCATTTGTCGCCGGCCGGGGTTGCCATTCCGGGCGCTGCCGGCTGCGGCAGCGTATGCCATATCCACCCAGCCGCAATACCGAGCACGAAAAGAAGGACAATAATGATGTTGTCTGAAATTAAACGCAAATTCTGCCTCAACAATCTAAACCGTCATTTACGCTCGACATCCCGAAGGAAAAGATTTGGCCGCGCTTATCCGGTTGGTTCCCAAAACAACACCACCCTACAAAACCCCATATCGCATTGGGTATGCTTAACTATTTTGGGAACTAACCGGATAAGCATGGAGCCAAGTTTACTTTAGCGAAGTACTGCCGGGGGTTTTCTGTTTCTGGAAATACGCCACCACGACTGCTTCAACCCTGGGGACAGGCTCCTTGCGGATGACCAGAGACTCAAACACCGTTTTTTTCTCATGGGAGACCATCTGCGTCATGAGGGATAGAAAGGCGGCCGGATTGAAATCAAACTCCAACTTTGCCTTGATCTTCCATAAGTCTTCCGGGGTGACGGTCTCTTTCTTTCCCGCATCGGTCATGTCCGATCCCTTGTCCTCCACGGCAGAGAGGGTCATCGAGGAGCGACCGATCGCTGCTTGCAAAAACATCTGGTTCAGCCAATCCTGGAAGCTTGCCTGCGCCAGGCCGGAGGTGCCGGCCTGCCACAAACGGCTCTCCATCTGAACTTTCAGGGCTCTGGCCTCCTCCACCCGTTCCAGCCATTCCTTTTGCCTGACCTCGGCCTGGAGGCGCTCCACCTTTTTGACGGCATTGGCATATTGTTCGGATTTGTCTCTGAACTGATCACGCAACAACAGGACAGCGTAAAGCCAGAAAATCCCGAAAATCAGCCAGAGCCCCCAACGCAAGCGCGGGTTGTTTCTGATTTGCGCAATAAAATTGTCCAGCATGAATCAGGAACCCGAAATCTGCATTTGCAGCGCAGCCGTTCCGGGGGCGCTGGCCAGCGCTTTGACATCGCTGAACGGTCCGGCCAACTGAAAAGCGCTGACCAGGGAACTGCTGGATAAAGCGGCCGGCGCGGCAATAGTGATCTTGAGCCTGCCGTCCTGATAATTCCATTCTTTCAGGAAGGCGTCGTTCCTGGGCAAGGTTTCGGCAACGGTCGCCATGAGCGCAAGCTGGTCAGGGTAAGGATCCAGGTTTCGCAGTGCGCGGATTCGCGCCATCCCGTCCAGGGCCTGACGCCGCGCTTCGATGATGGGCTGGGCCTGGCGCTGGATTCGGGCCAGTTGCGAGGCGCGCATGGCCTGCGCCTGATGCAGCTTGAACAGGCTCAGCCCATACCAGAGAGAGGGCAAGGCCAGCAATACGACCCCCAATGCCACGGCGAGCCGTTCATATTGCCAGGCCTGGTCGGGTTGCCCGAGCAGGCCAGTGGATTTTGCCCAGGGTGAGGGCAGCATGGGCAGCGCGGTCGCCTGCGCGATGGCGGCCATTTGTTCCTGTGGCTGGCTCCCGGCATCGCGCTGAAAGGTCATCCACTCGCCGGCGCCGGGCAATTGCGGCCACCAGCGGCTTTGTTCGAGCTGCCCGTTACGCCATAGCTGCGCCTCATAACCGTCAAGGCACTTGAGCAGGCGCAGACCGTTGTTGCCGGCGGGATAAAGCAGGGTTTCCGGGATGATGCCGACCCGCTTCGGGTTTATCCGTGTTTCGCCCATCGCCCGTTGCACGCGCCCGGCATCCCAGCACCAGACCGATGCGACGCCCTCCTGCCAGGCAATGTAGTACCCACTGGCAACAAACGGGCTCCATTGATCCAGTTGCAGCTTGAGCGCCTGCCGGCGTTTGGCGCGGGGAATCTGCTTCAAATCGAATCGGGCGAAGCGGTACAATGGCCGCGCGAGCACCCACTCGGCTTTGCCCCATCGGCCCCGGGGGGGCTCAACCTTGTCAAGGCGGTGGCTAAAACGGCGTGGGGAGGGAAGCGGGAAGCGTAGAACGGGGCGGAAGCTCGCGAATTTCCTGAGTCTTGTCATCTTTATACGTTAACCCAATTTTATAATAATAGTCAACCCGCCAGGGCGCGTGCTCATCATTCGGCGTCAGGCTGACATTGTACTGCAGCGCCCAGGGAAGGCCCGGCACGCTGTGGGTGACTCTGACCGCATCGCTGGGCAACATGATGATCTTCAGGAACAGTTGATCGGGAGAAATCCCGCTTAACCGGGCAATCTGGTCCCCGTTGACGAACGGTATGAGCTGGCGCTTGACGATGATGTTTCGCGCCACTTCATTGGTCACCCCGGGCAAGGTGGCCAATATCTCCCACGGTGCGGTATTGGGGTTAAGCGCCACGGAATAGCTGGTCGTGGTCAGATCGGGCAAACGGCCATCATCCCATAACTGCCGCAAGCCGCCCCAAGCCATGATGCGCCGGGGCTCGAAGGGCGTGGCGAGGCGCTCGTTGCGCGGCGGGGGCAAGCCTGCCGCCGCATATTCCGGCGCTTCGGCGCCATTCAGGCGTTTAAGATTGTCGTTGTCGATATAGTCGCGCAAGGTGTCGATTAGCCGCCCCCGCTGCTCGGCAGGCACATCCAGTATGCCGAGCAGGCGATAGAGCTGGTCGTCGTCGGCCATATTCAAATTGAGCAGCCCCCGGTTGTCCTGCAGGCGCACTACGCTTTCTCCAACTCCCCGGTAGGGGCGGTTGTCCAGCGCGATGCTGTCATCCGGCCCCGGCCCAAGACCATACAGCGACATCGGTGTGGCGCCAAGGCGAAACAGGACTTCCGCACGGCTATCGGCGATATCGAGCAGCACCTGGGTATTTTTCTGCGCACGCCGGGCCTGCTCCATGGTACGCATCACGCGCTCGGCAAAGTAACCGGCCGCAATGGTGATGAGCGCCAGTATCCAGAGCGTGAGCACCAGCACAAAACCTTTCTGTTTGGCGGGCCGACTGTTCATTTGACCGTGCTGAAAAAATCCAAGATGCGAACCGGCGGATAAGACGGGCCTAGGGGGGCGGCAAAAAACATGGCCGGCTCGCCATCGCGCAGGGCCTCCACCCGAATGGCGGCAGGCAATTGCGGCCAGCTTCCCAGCGGGGGGGGCCACGCTTCATGAAATTCACCCTTGGCGTCGAGGTAGCTGAACTTCCCTTTGTTTCCCTGCCATGAAATCACCGGGACCGCTCCCCTGCTCGCGCCATAAAGAAGCCGGGTTTCTCCGCTGTCCGGGTCGAAAGCAAGCTCCCAGGCCAGAGGGGTGGGCACCCCGTTTTCCGCTGCCAGAGGATTGGTGGTCAGGCCGGAAAACCGGCGCTCGGAGCCGACAAATTTGTCTTTTCCATCGGCGTAATCCGGCATCAGACCTTCGACGCTCTGCTGGAACCAGTCCAGCAGCATGACCCCTTGCTGGGAATGGACGAGCTCGACCCCGAATTTTTTCTGCAGGTGCATCACCTGTCCCATCGCCTGAAAAAGAATGCCGCTCACCAGACTCACAATCACCAGGACGACAAGAATTTCCACCAGGGTGAAACCCCGCTGGAGAAAAGAACTAACCGTGCTTATCCGGTTGGTTCCCAAAACAACACCACCCGTAGGGCGGATGAGCGTAGCGTTATCCGCCGTATGCGGGTCGCTCATTCGGCGGATAACGCTACGCTCATCCGCCCTACAAAACCCCGTATAGCATTGGGTACGCTTAACTATTTTGGGAACTAACCGGATAAGCATGGAACTAATTTTCACGGTTATGACTGAAATACGTGGCATTTTCCTGATCGGGCTCCGGCTAGAATGGCCGCCCAAGCTCCCGCACTTTCTTGTAGCCCACCTGGCGCAAGGATAGTTCAAACCAGGACTCCCCGCCGGGTTGTTCAACCTTGACCACGGTGCGGTAGAGCGCCAGTCGGTAGAGGCTGATTCCTTGCGGATAATTTGCGCCATCCCGCGCAGCGGTCAGAGGCTCTGATTTCCAGCGCAGGCGGTATATCCCCAGATCGACCTCGCCCTCGGGCACCAGCATGGGGTTGACGGTATTCATGTATTCGAGAATGTTGGCCGTCGCCTCCGCCCGGGCGTTTGATTCTTGAATATGGCGCAAGGATATGATATTGGTATTGATCCAGCCGAACAGTGCCATGCCGATGCTGGCAACCAATACCATGGCAACGATGGCTTCGAGCAGGGTAAAGCCGACCTGGCGCTTGAGCGAGTGCATTCTAGGAGCCTGTTTCCACGCGAACTCTGCAGATTGGCGCTTCGAGTTGAAGAGATTCGCGCCGGTCGTCGGGGCTGATCAGGATGACTTCCCCGCCACTGCACAGCCCGTTGAAATTGTAGGTAATCGGCCGTGGAAGCTCAAGCCGCCAGCCCGGTGGGACTTGCAGCGGCAATGGATCTCGCCCCTCGGCAACAGGATCCCCGCTCAAGGTAAACGGACGTCCCGTAAGATAGGCCTGATAGCCCAAGCCGGCGATCTCGCTCAGCAGGGAATCGCGCTGGCCGGCCCTTTCAGCGCTTTGTATCATCCTGTGCATATTAGGCATGGCAACCCCGGCGATCAGGCCTATCACGACCAGCACCACCAGGATTTCCACCAGGGTGAATCCACGCACCCGGTCAGCATTTCCCATGAGGCGCAAACCGGCAATTATTGCGGGGGCAAATATCCGACATCCGCATCGAATCCTTCGCCGCCGCGCTTGCCGTCCGCACCGAGCGAATAAAGCGCAAAAGGCTGGTTGTTGGCGCCGGGCAAACTGTACTGATACGGATTTCCCCAAGGGTCGCGCGGCAGTTCTTCGTCAAGGTACGGACCGCGCCAGCGGCCACGCACCTTTTCGTCCGCCGGCGCAGTGTTGAGCAACGCCAATCCCTCGGGTTCTGTCGGGAAGCGGCCGATGTCCAGGCGCAGCGTTTCCAGTGCGCCCTTGAACATCTTGACCTGGGTTTGGGCGGTCTGCACCTTGGAGGAGTCCACCTTGGTGAACAGCTTGGGGCCGACCAGACCCGCCAGCAGGCCGATGATGACCAAAACCACCAGCATTTCTATCAAGGTAAAGCCTTGGTTTAATTTTCTTTTCATCATTTCGTCCGTTCAATTTTTATAAGGGTATGTTGCTCAGGCTGGTGATCGCCAGCATCACGGCAACCATGATGGTTCCGATCACGACGCCGATGATCAGGATGGCGGCCGGCTCCAATAAGATCAGGAAACGCTTGAGACGTTCCCTTCCGGCGTTTTCGTACAGCGTTGCCAAAGTGCGCAGCATATTGGCCAATTCTCCAGAACGCTCCCCCACCCGGATCAGGTTGAGTCCGGTGACGTTGAGCATCTGCACCCCGGCAAGGGCATCCGCCATTTTCTTTCCCCCCCGTACTTCACGCAGGGCCTGTTCCAGTTTCTGCTGCACCGCAGTTAAGCGCATTCCTTTTTGTGTCAGTTCCATGGCTTTCAAAATCGGCACTTTGTGCTCAAGCAGGGTGCTCAACATCGCGGCCCAGCGGCCGATTTCGGTTTCGATCAGCCAGGTGCCCAGAACCGGTACGCGTGAAAGAGCTTGCAGCATCCTTGTCCGCAGCACGGGGTTGGCCACGACGCTGACGATTGCCAACACTGCGGCAACGGCTCCCAGGCCGACCCAGAGCAGATTTTCCTTGACGAACAGCCCGGCGGTCAAAACCCACACCGAAATATCCGGTATCTGGGCACGGCTGTTTTTGAGCATATTGGCGAATTTTGGCACCACGACAATAAAGATCAACAGAGTGGCCGCGACCCCGGAGAACACCAGAATACCCGGATAAATCAGCGCATTGCGCATTTCACTCTTGATCCGCTGCTCATATTCCATCTGGGTTGCGGCACTTTGCAAGGCCTGGGCAAGCTTGCCGGTATGCTCGCCGGCGGCAACCAGTTGAAACAGGTAATCCGGCCATTCGAGTTGCGCGGATTGCAGCCCCTGAGAGAAGCTTTCCCCGCTGCGCAGCCTGCCGTGAACAAAGGCGAATGTCTCGCCGATCGCGCTGTCGGTGTGGGTCTGGCCAATCGATTCGACCGCCTCGGCCAATGAAACGCCCGCCTGCAGCAAGATTGCCAGTTCGCGAATGACGATCGCCTTTTCCTGGTTGCCTGCCCGCCGTGAATACCCGCTGCGGACCGCCGGTTTTTGACCTGCCGGCGCGATTTCCAGGAGAGTCAGCTCCTGCTGCCGCAACAGCCGCGACGCTTCGCGCTCGCCGCCAGCGTTGATTTGCCCGGAAACAGTTTGTCCCCGCGTATTGACCGCACGATACTGGAAATCCACGCCGCTATTCCTCGCTCTCGCCGATCCCGGTCACGCGCAGGACTTCATCAACGCTGGTCAAACCGCGCCAGGCCTTGATCAAGCCGTCTTCACGCAGGGTGCGATAACCTTCCTGGCGCGCGATGCCTATCATTTCCCCCGCCGTGGCCCGTTGCATTATGGCATTCTGGATTGCCGTGCTCACTTCGACCAACTCGTATATGCCGATGCGTCCCCGATAGCCGCTTCCCCGGCAATGGGGGCAACCTTCGGGAATCCGCCATATCGGCGCATGGCTTAACAAATCGGGATATCGTACCTTCAACTGCAGGGACATATCAATAATCGCCTGGGGCGGCTCGGCCGGACGCGCGCACTGGTCGCACAAGCGCCTGACCAAACGCTGGGCCTGCACCGCCCTGACCGATGAGGCCACCAGGAAAGGCTCGACCCCCATGTCCAGCAAACGGGCGAATGCGCTGAGCGCGTCGTTGGTATGCAGTGTGGAAAGCACCAGATGCCCCGTTAATGCCGACTGCACGGCAATCTCGGCGGTTTCCAGATCACGGATTTCACCGATCATGATGACGTCGGGATCCTGCCGCAGAATCGCTCTCAGTGCGCGCGCGAAATCATACCCGATTTCGCTGTGGGTTTGAATCTGGGTAACGCCCGCCAATTTATATTCAACCGGGTCTTCCACGGTGATGATTTTCTTGCTGCGATCATTGGCGGCGTCGAGAGCGGCATACAAGGTCGTGCTTTTGCCCGAGCCCGTGGGGCCGGTCACCAGTATGATGCCATGCGGCTCTTGGGCCCAGCGGCTGAACTGTGCGTGATGATCGGCTTCCATGCCCAGCCATTCCAAATTCAAGTTGGATCGCTCCTTCGGCAACAGGCGCATGACGATGGATTCTCCATGCACGCCGGGAAGCGCTGACACCCGAATGTCCATCTCCGCGCCGCTGGCGCGAATAGAAATGCGGCCATCCTGAGGCAGACGGCGCTCGGCGATGTCCATGCCGGAAATCAGCTTGATCCGCGATGCGACGGCATCGAAGCGGCTGCGCGGCTGAGTCATTCGCGTTTGCAATACGCCGTCAATCCGATAGCGCACTGCAAAGGCGTTTTCTTCCGGCTCGATATGAATATCCGAGGCGCCCTCGTCAATCGCCTGTGCCAGGATGTTGCTGACCAGTTCGATAATCGGCGCCTCTTCCGCCAGTTCGCGCAAATGCGCGGCTTCGTCCTCATATTCTGCCTTGGGGCTCAATTCAATCAGCTTGAGCAAGCGCTCCAAATCCTGAGTCCTGACGAAATGCCAGGCTTGCGGATGATCGCCGAAAGCCACGACCAGCGTTTCCTGCTGATAGCTGTTGATCGGGTTGCGCGACGCACAATGGATCACCCCTTCAGCGCCTTCCCAGATCACCAGTTGCTGGTCTGCAAACCATTCGGCAGAAAGGCCGCTAATTTGAATCGTATTAAGTATCTCAGCGGAACTGGACGGGAGCTGATCAACGGCCAGCAAAGTTAAACCAAGCTGATCCGCCAGAACGGGTAACAAAGTATCCTCGGACAAGGCGCCCATCCGCACCAGGACGGAGCCCAGGCGCCCCTTGAATTGGTGTTGGAAGGCAAGCGCCTTGTCCAGGTCCTGCTGGGTAATCAGTCCGCGTTGAAGCAGTAGCGCCCCGATTACCGGTTGATTCGTTTTTTGCTCGATGGAAGCTGTCATTTGAATAACGGAACCATCCGCAGTTTCTGTAGTATTTCGGCCTCGTTTTTCGCCCTGCTCCCGCCACGCAGGGACGCACTGGTTTCGTAAATTGAAATCACGCCCGCCCGTACACATCGTCAAAGCGCACGATATCGTCCTCGCCCAGATATTCGCCGCTTTGCACTTCGATCATAATCAAATCCACCAGCCCCGGATTTTCCAGGCGGTGCTTGTGCCCGGCGGAAATATAGGTGGATTCGTTGGTTCTGACCAG
>Ga0210027_1001210_pt1 | contig 24315 bp, 24 predicted proteins | sample CryGeymeta201510_FD_183978 | JGI IMG/M metagenome (GOLD analysis project Ga0210027, IMG submission 183978) | Groundwater microbial communities from Crystal Geyser aquifers in Utah, USA - Crystal Geyser metaG 2015-10 (SPAdes) (version 2) | ecosystem: Environmental > Aquatic > Deep subsurface >...
TTGGTGTTGCCGAATGAAGCGAGGCAGTGGCGGAACGATTCATTCCACATCGGGATTTTGTTCAAAATGCGTTCGGATTTCGTCGTACAGAGGGAGCCCTGTAGGACAAGAAGGCACGAGAGTGTCTTTTTGTGTTTTTATGGAGCCATTTATAGCAGTTCTGAAGTTAAAAAATGTGCCGTATTTCATTAGCTTATCTAAGCCTTTCTTTTTGGTATGGGATAGGATTCGAACTTTGTGATAATATGGAGGTATGAAACCAGTATTTACTGTGGCTGCTATAAGCGATATCCATGTTGAAAAATATCCTATTCAAAAGGATTTTTTTAGCCATGTAAACGGTAATGCGGACCTGCTCATTATCGGGGGAGATATGAATAATGGAAAAGAAAAAGAAGTTCAATTGTTTTTGGAACTTATCTCGGACATACGAATTCCTGTGGTTGTAGTATTTGGAAATCATGATTGTGACGCCGGAAGTGTAGAAAAAATAAAAAAAATGCTGTCAATTAATCCACTGATAAAGATTCTTGATGGTGAGTATGTGGAGTATGAGTTGAATGGAAAATTGTTAGGTATTGCTGGCACAAAAGGGTACGGCGGCGGCTTTACCCCACATAGAATTATCAGTCGCGGAGAGGCTGCGACAAAATCTTTTGTAGATGAGGAAGACCGAGAGATTGCCAAGTTACAAGCAGCTTTGCAAAAAATGAAAAATTCGCCACAAGACTTTAGAATTGTTCTCACTCACTGGGCTGCTTTTGAAGAAACTATAGAGGGGGAACCAAAAGAACTGTATCCGGTTCTGGGCAGTTCAAGACTCGGTGATATCATTGAGAAGACTACTCCAGATTTAGCTCTCAGTGGTCATGCACACCACGGTCCATTGGGAATAAAAAAAGCACGCGGTAAGATTGCCGCGTGTAATATTGCTTACAAGGTAAACGATGGATTGATGCCCTTATTTGATTTCTTTTCTGAGGGGACCGTCTCCCTTCGTCATTTGGAGAGCCATCGAGTAAATTGACGAAGCTTCCGTTTCTTGAATTTTTGGCCAGCTTTGGTAGCGACTGTCATCATTTGATAAAGCTGGGCTGGAATGCTTTTCAGTCGCCGAGTCTCTTCTAGGTGAAGTCGCTCCATCGTCCCAAGCAGCAGGCTACGTTTCAGGTTATCCACTCTCAGTCTATTTCCATAGAAGTGATTGCCAGAAAGAACACATTCAAGGAACGTTCCGAGAGTGACAATCCCATCGCGATAGGCAATTGCTGGCATCATGAGTCTCCAGAGACGAATGTCTGGAAGATACGTCTCTTGCATATCGAACTCTGACCATGTGAGATCCGGTGAGCAGATGCGTACTCGAGGCGGGCGCTCTCTCGCTCGTGGTCTATACCAATGAATCAGGGTATCTTCACCGATACGAGAGTCTTTTTCTTGGAAGATTTCGTAGCAATTCTCGGTGACTATGATTGGCGCTATGAGCAAGGAACCTGCCTTTGTCTGTAGTCTCGTTTTTTCGTAGAGAATACAAGCTTGTTGATTTGGAACCAGATCGAAGTTTACCCCAAACAATTCTGTGGCAAACATCTTGGCCGACGACAAGCGATCTCTTTTGAAAACTATCCAGATGTCATAGTCTGACCCTTCTGAGTCGAAGCCTCTTTTTGTTATCTAGGAAAGGATTCGAACTTGCGTTGTTTGGTATTGCCGAAAATCTTCTTTCATGATATAGTTCCACGTCAATCAATGGGGGTGAACTCACATCTCGCGAGCAGAAAATCCTGAAGATTCGCTTCGGGCTTGAAGATGTGGTTACTCATACACTCGAAGAGGTTGGGTAGGAATTCGGCGTGACACGCGAACGCATCCGTCAGATCGATGCCAAGGCGCTTGACAAAATTCGCGATCATGAGGATATCAAGAAATTGAGGGATAACTAAGAAGTAGAGGATAGATGATAGAAAATAGATGGAAAGCTCAAGAGTAAGAATCGCGCTTCATGGCGCGTTTTTGTTTTGTGTTATAGAATGGGGGAAATAATAAGAAACAACCATTATAAAGATATGACTTATATCACCGATGTTTTTTACACTCTTTTCATTATACTTTTGTATATGTTTTCATTGTTTCTTTTTTTGGTGCTTGGCGTTTGGTATATTGTGGAAAAATTAAGAAAAAGGAATACCCATTCTGTATGGTTTAAGCGTTTGGGCGTGACTGTGATTATATGTATGATATTGCTCGTAATTCATTTCGTCTTTGAGAGTGGTATACGAGAATTATTGGTGAATATTTTTGGTCTTGGCATTGGTGACCCTTGCCCAGCTTGCTAAAAACAAAAATCACACTGATGTACTTCGGGGCGGTTTTTGTTTTGTGTGATATACTATTGAAAGTAACTTAGTTATTTTTTAAATTGATTTTTTATGTACAGTCCTATGCTAGAAGCATATCATCTCGTGATTGCACTTCTTGGTGTATTCTTGATACTCCTTTTTCTTCTGTTGGGGGTTTGGCATGTCGTGGCAAAAATAAAAAAAATGGAGATTCATTCTGCTTGGTTTAAGCGTCTGAACATTCTCTTTGCCATGTGCATTACGATTTTTGTAATTAATTTCGTATTCGAAAGTAGTATTGAAGATTTGGTGATAAATATTTTTGGCTTTGGTGGTGGATCCTATTGCCCCACATGTTAAAAGACGAGAATTGCACCGTATAGCGCGGTTTTTGTTTTGTTATAGAATACGGAAAAGAAATTAAAAGCAGATATATGAAAAATTGATTTGATGTTCGGAAGCAGGTTATGTACTGCGGGAGTTTTTCGTTTGAGGTGACCCCGGCTGGCGGGGGCAAGAGGGCGGAAGCCCTATAGAGCGCATCCGCCAGCTGGCGGAGAGTAGTGAGTGTTCCTGTCGTCGGAGCCACTTTACAAAAGAGCCTAATTTAGGCTCTTTTGTGCTATTGTATCGGTTCGAACATTTTACGCCAGTTGTATGAGGGCAACTTTTATTATGATTTGACATAATTAAACTTAAGCGTTAAACTTTACTTATAATAAATCATAAATAAACTTTATGTCGCAACAAAATTTTAAGGCAGGAATTTACAAGCAACAATATCAGTATAAAAGTTTTTCCCCTTCCTTCATAATTTCATATAAATGGTCTGATCCAAAAATTGATGTTTTACTGGAGGAAGCAGTGAGATATTTGGGTGAGCTAAACGCATACTCTCTGCTTGTTCCTGATGTAGATTTCTTTATCAGAATGCATATTTTCAAGGAAGCAACAACTTCAAGTCGAATTGAGGGGACTAAAACTGGTATGGAGGAGGCTTTGCTTCCAAAAGAAGAAGTTAACCCGGAAAGAAGAGATGACTGGGCTGAGGTTCAAAATTATACTCGAGCCATGAATTCTGCCATTAACGAACTTAAAAAATTACCACTTTCAATGAGATTGCTGACAGATACTCATAAAATTTTAATGACTGGCGTTCGTGGAAAACATAAAAATCCTGGAGAAATACGGACGAGCCAGAACTGGATTGGCGGTTCATCTTTGCAAGATGCTGTTTTCATACCGCCACATCCAAGTGAGGTGCCTGAGTTATTAAGTGATCTTGAAAAATTTTGGCATAACAAGAATCTGGCGGTGCCTCATCTTATTAAAATTGCTATTAGCCATTATCAGTTTGAAACGATTCACCCATTCCTAGATGGAAATGGTCGCATTGGAAGACTTCTGATTACACTGTATTTAGTGAATGAAGGCATCTTGCGAAAATCTACATTGTATCTATCGGATTTTCTTGAAAGGAACAAAGGGTCATATTACGATGCGCTGACTATGGTGAGAAAGTCTGATGATTTAGAGCAATGGATAAAGTTTTTTCTTACAGGTATTTCTGAAACAGCAAAAAAAGGAAAGGCAACCTTTGAAAAAATTATTATCCTAAGACAAAAGTCAGAACAAAAGACCATGAGTTTTGGTAAGAGAGCAAAGGTTTCACAGGAGCTGTTAAAGCATCTGTATTCTCAGCCAGTTATAAATATTAAACAGATAATGGGAAAGTTGGACATAACCAGCCCTTCAGCAAATACTCTTGTCAAACAATTCCGACAAGCCGGTATTCTCAAGGAGCTTACTGGGTTTAAAAGAAATAGACTTTTTGTATTTGATGAATATCTCAAGTTATTTGATAAATAAAATCAGTACTTCTTCCAGGCTTCGGAGCGCCTAAAAACAAGGCTGTAACATCCGCCAGCTGGCGGACTTGTTGAGAGGACGTTCGAACTTGTGATATAATTTAAATATAGCAATTAAAATCTCAATATGAAAAATAAAAATAAAATAATTATTTTATTTTTTATTACATTAAATCTTGGCATTATTTACTTGGCATTTTTATTTGGTAAAAATCAAGCCACTCTAACTAACAGTCAGATATCTTGCTTGGCCGAAGGTGTTTCGGAAGAGAAGCTTATTATTTCCACCCTCGGTTGGAATCAGTTCCCAGTTGAAGTACTGGGGATGCAAAGAAGTTTTTTGAGGCAACTGTCCTGTATAGTTGCCTTTTTCTTTTTTTTGCTTTAGAATAGTTACATTGCTTTGAAAGGCAATACGTTCTGGCGTAGCTCAGCGGTAGAGCAGGTGACTGTGAAAACATTTATGGTATATTAGACTATATGCCAAAAAAAGATCCTATGCTGATCGCCGAGAGTACATAAAATGCGCTGTTGCGAAACGCCGAAAGGCTGTTCGTCAAAAAGCGATTCTGTACAAAGGCGGAGAATGTTCTTTGTGTGGTTACAAGCAGTGTCAAGATGCACTCGAATTCCATCATGCTCTCGGCAGGAAGGATTTCGGGATATCTCAAGATGGACTCACCCGAAGCTGGGAAAGAGTTCGGAAGGAAATAGATAAGTGTATTCTGATATGTGCGAATTGTCACAGAGAAGAACATTCTAAATTACGCAGCCTTCTCGAGAAATTGAGAAGTGAAGAATGAGGTGAATTGCTGGAAGCCTACGATCGATCAGCACGATTATGGTAATCAGCAGCCAAGCCTACTACAAGAGTAGGAAGGTTCAGAGGCTATCTCGCGAGAGAGTACCCTGATGAATAGAAGGGGAAGCCCCTCACTCCTAATGCTTCGTGCGATGGAGATGATATAGTCCATTCTTTTTGGAAACAAAGAGGGAAATGTAATCACTTGGTCGCAGGTTCGAATCCTGCCGCCAGAGCAGAAAGTTAAAAGCGACCCTTTGTGGGTCGTTTTTTGTTTCTCAGAGTGAATTTTGGAGTTAGTGGTATACTGATAAAAGAAACACCTATTTATAATTTATGTTATCTCATCCGGTACTGAGCAGGAGAGAAAAGAAGTTTGTCTCGCGTCCGTTGTATGCGGGAATAGTTTGGGATGAGAAGGGCTTCGCCATCGCCCTCTCGGCCGAGGACGGACTGATTTCATCGGAATACGTGGCCGTGATATCGAAGGAGATGTCCGGTCGGGTGCTGGATCTCCTGAAAGAGTATGAGCGGCAACAGCAAGCGAAGATCGTAGCAGTCGGTATGCGGGGAAAGAGTCTCCGGTGGAGCGAATCCTTCGGTGCTCGGTTATGGCTCAAGAGGGACATCGTGCCACATCTGCTGTTTCCGTCACACAAGTCTATCATCAAGTCCGCCGAAGATGCGGCCAAAATTGTGATGGAGCAGTACGCTGATGCTTGGATAGCGCGAGTGATATTGAGCGATCTACATGCCGTCCGACCCTCGCACTTGGTGCAGCTGAAAGATCACAGAAGAGTTACTCCAAAGAATGATTTCCTCTTGTTGCAAAAGCTGGCTGAACATTCGAGGCAACTCGGAACAAAAATTGTTTTCTTCAGCAGTACTCCTAACGGTGGAGGCGTGGCTCTGATGCGGCATGCACTGATTCGTCTCTATCGCCTCTTCGGTGTTGATGCCAGTTGGTATGTCATGAGTCCGAATGAAGAAGCTTTCAAAGTGACCAAGCTCAAATTCCACAATGTGCTTCAGGCTATCGCTCCGAAATCCACGGTACTGAACAGTCAGGACAAGGCGGTTTATAAGGACTGGATCGGATATAACGCTGAATTCCTACTGCCTGCCTACCGGAATGCTGATGTCGTCATCATCGATGATCCACAGCCGTCAGGATTGATTCCATATATCCGCAAGGCCAATCCGCGTGCCAAGATCATTTATCGCTCGCATATCCAGATTCGTTCCGACTTGATTAGGAAAAAGGGGACGCCACAATCAAGAACATGGAGTTTTCTGAAGAAGAATATCTTGCTCGTGGATCTTTTTGTCAGCCATCCTCTGCATGAGTTCGTACCGGAAGATATTCCGAAAGAGAAGGTGGTCTATATGCCGGCGACGACCGATCCTCTGGATGGACTCAACAAGGAACTGACCCAGAAGCAGCACGATTGGTACCAGCATTTGTTTAATGAACTTTTGAGTCATACCGGACAGACCGTCCTCGATTTCAATCGACCGTATTTTATTCAGGTCGCCCGCTTTGATCCTTCGAAGGGCATTCCGGATGTCATTGAGGCTTATCGTTGTTTCCGAAAAAAGTTCGGCGATCTCGATAGGCCGCTTCGCGAGACACCACAGCTAGTCCTCGTCGGTAATGGCGCAATCGATGATCCTGAAGGGAGTGTTGTTCTCGAGGAAACTCTTATGCTTCTTGAAATGGAGCGGTACAGTCCGCTCGCCCAGGATATCAAAGTTATCCGTGTTCTGCATATCGACCAGCTCCTCAATATGCTTTTGCGCGATAGCACTGTGGCGCTTCAGCTTTCACATCGCGAGGGTTTTGAGGTAAAAGTGACGGAAGCGTTGGCGAAGGGTGTCCCGGTAGTAGTATACAGGACGGGAGGTATACCGCTTCAGATCAAGCATGAGATCAACGGGTTTTTAGTGAAGACAGGGGATACGAAGAGAGTGGCTCATCGTCTTTTTCAGCTTGTTACTGACAAGAAGCTCTATGAAAAGATGAGCCAAAACGCAGTTACCAGCATGAGCCATGAGTATTGGACGGTTGAAAATGCCATGAAGTGGCTTTTCCTTGCGACAGAGCTGCATGTTCGGGGGAATGTGACAGGAAACCAGCAGAACGTCCGTCGACTCATTGAAGCGAGTGAAGCGAGATCAAAAAAGAAGACCTTTTGAGATGCTTCGAGATCGGAATAAGTATCGAAATATGAGAGGGGGAGTGTTTCACTCGAAGTTTATGCCCCAGAGGGTAAATCCTGCCGCCAGAGCAAGTAAAAACAAGACTGTAACAAGCCTTGTTTTTTATACCCCCAACAGGACGGGAGAACCTGATATACTGGATATGTAAAAATGAGGACATCAGGGTAAATGGGGTGATGACTGCGATTGGAGATAAGGTTCTAAAGCCAAAAATGTCCTTTATGGCGTTTTAATCAATGTTATCAAGCATACTTTTTAAAGTCGCGCGAGCTTTTTTATGATTGGCGTTTTATAAACATCGCATGTCGTGCTATATACTGCAGTGTAAAGAATATCAAGTTGTCTTTTGGTAATTTTACTCAACTCGTTTATTTTTTAGCCAGCACTTGTGTTTTTTCGTAGAATCTTATAAACTGAAGATATGTCTCCATTTGATACTCAAAATTTAAGAAAATCACTAGAGATTTTAGGCTTCAGACCGAAAGAAGGGTCTGATGGTATTTGGTGTAAAAAATATGTGGGAGGGTATGAGATATCTATAACTATCACAGATTCTTTGAGAACATCGAAGATTAATTACGGTGAAAAAATTAGATGTTATCGAGCTACCACTTCTAATTTTTCCCAACCAGAATCATTCGTTGTTCTTGAGTGTGTTAATAGGCTTCTTGAAAAGGGTTACTCGCCTGAGAATATAGAACTGGAAAAGGACTGGCCACTTGGTCACAAAACCAAAGGATGTCTTGATATTCTTGTTTTAAATGATAGGCGACAGAGTTTTTTAATGATTGAATGTAAGACATACGGTAACGAACATCGGAAAGAAAAAGAGAAAATGTTCGAAGACGGAGGCCAGCTGTTCAGTTATTTAATCCAAGAAAAGACAACAAAGTATCTTTGTTTGTACTCGTCTACAATTAAGGATAATCAAGCTATTTTTGAAAGTGATATCATTCGTATTTCTGATCAGATTGTTAGTTCAAAAAACCAACAAGAAGCTTTTGAGGTTTGGACGCCACAAATATTTGAAGCAAAGGGAATTTTTGAAAATGATGTTACACCGTATCATATTGAATTCATAGGAATCCTAAAAAAGGATCTGAAAGATTTGACAGCAGATGATGGCGGTTATATTTTTAACCGATTTGCAGAAATCCTAAGAAGGAACGTTGTATCAGATAAAACAAATGCATTTAATAAAATCTTCAATCTTTTTCTTTGTAAAATTGTTGATGAGTTTGAAAGAAGTGAAAATGATAAAACTCAGTTTCAATGGGGGGAAAGTGAAAAGAATGAGGATGTGATGTTGCGTCTTAACGATCTCTATAAAAGAGGGATGGATAAGTACTTGGGTTTGAAAATCTCTGCAGTTACTAAAGATGAGTTAGAGAAAGTGCTCAATATGGTGAGCGCTAGTGATAAGAAGGCTGAGATTGAAAGATTGTTTATTCAGCAAAAGCTCTATTCAGGCAACGAGTTTGCTTTTAAGGAAGTTTTTGATAAAAAATCATTTGAACAAAACGCTATCGTAGTTAAGGAAGTTGTAAAGCTTCTAGAAAAATATCGAATTAAATATTCTACCAAACAACAGTTTCTAGGAGATTTCTTCGAAAAACTCCTAAATACTGGTATTAAACAGGAATCTGGACAATTCTTTACCCCAATTCCTATCACGCGTTTTATATGTCGCTCTATTCCTATAAAGAACATAATTGAAAGGAAGAATGCCGATCGTGAGGAAAACTTTTTACCTTACGTTATTGACTATGCCTCAGGAAGTGGACACTTCTTGACAGAAGTAATGGATGAAATAAATAAACACATATCTGTAATTGACGAGGATTGGATAAAGGGAGGAGGATTGGCAAAAAGAAATTTTAGCGCTCTAAAGAATGAGTATCTATGGGCGAAAGAATATGTGTACGGAATAGAAAAAGACTATCGTCTGGCTAAAACCACAAAGATTAGTACATTTTTGAATGGAGATGGGGACGCAAATATTATTTGTGGTGACGGTTTGGATAGCTTTAATACGAGCAAGGAATATAAGGGAAAGCTTTTAGTAAGTTACGATGGGGTAAATAATGAGCAATTTGATATTCTAGTTGCTAATCCACCTTATTCTGTAAGCGGTTTCAAGAATACCTTAAAGAATGGGAAAGAAACATTTTTCTTGTACCCCCGACTGACTGAACAAAGCTCCGAAATCGAATGCCTTTTCATTGAAAGAGCGAAACATCTTCTAACGGAGGGTGGCTGTGCGGGCATTGTTTTGCCTGTATCAGTTTTAACGAATTCCGGTATCTATTCTGACACGAGGAGTCTAATTTTGAAAAACTTTGATATCAAAGCTATCGTTGCTTTTGGCAACAATACTTTCATGGCTACTAACACTAATACCGTAGTGGTCTTTCTTCAAAAAAGAAACGAAATTAATGCACAGAATTGCGAAGAAATAGTGGATCAATTCTTAAAGAACTTTAGGGACGTTGCTTGTAATAATATTGAAAGAGCCTTTTCAGCTTATGTGCGTGAAATAAACGGGGGGATCTCTTTTAATGATTATATCGACTTGCTGAAGGGTAAGTTTGAGAATATAGCAGAAAGTGCTCTGTACAAGCATTATAAGCGTTCATACAAGGATGATGGAAAAAGTAACGGAGAACAATTCTTGCAATCTATTATTCAGAACGAAAGAGCGAAGCTAATTTCATTTATGCTCACTTATAATAAGCAAGTTGTATTAGCAAAATCTGGAGAGCGTAGTGCAGGAAAAAGATTTCTTGGTTATGAATTTAGTAATCGAAGAGGGTATGAAGGGATAAAAATCAATAAAGATGAAGCTGGCAAAATCATCTCAAAATTATACAGTGAAGATGATCTAAATGATGATTCAAAGGTGAACAGTTATATTCTTAAGAACTTTCTGAATCAAAAAATAGAGAAAATAGACGATGAATTAAAAAGTAATCTTGCTGTACGAAATTTGCACGAATTGATCGACTTTTCGTCAGGTAAGTTTGATCAAAAGATTATTCTTTCATTTAAAAAAAAAGTTAAACTAGTTTCAAGATATCCGCTTAAGCCACTAGATGAGTGTGTTTCGGTTATAGATAACGGAACAAATGCTCCACAAGGGATTAAGTATTTTGAAGATGGTAAATACCCGTTCATTCGAGCTGGTAATTTGAATCACAAAGACGCTCATGGATACGTATTCCCAAATAGAGAGAGCTTCATAAATGAAAAGGCGCTGAAAGATCATAAGCTAAAGGAATTTCCTTCTGGCACTATTCTGTTTCCTAAAAGCGGGCAATCTGTGAATACCAATAATATTGGAAGATTGGATTCTTCTGCCTATGTCGTAAACCACCTAGCGTGTATATACGACAAGGATCCAGACCTTCTTGGTTATCTTTACTACTTCCTTGAAGACTATAAGACATCAAATCTTGTTAGGGTTGATTCAAATTATCCATCTATAAATCTCACTGAAATTAAGGATTTATTCTTACCAATTCCACCAAAAGAGATTTTATCTAAGATTAATAGAGATATATCTGATATTGAAAATAAGCAAAAGGGGGCTATTAAAATCATTGAGACTTCAAGAGAAAGAATTCGAGGTATTTTTAGCGACCTATTTACTAAGCATAGCAAAGAGCTTCAGAGGCTTGATGAAGTGACTTTAATGATACAAAGGGGTAAAACTCCCAAATACGGAAACTCTAGTCTTCAGATAATAAAATCGGGTCAAGTTAGAGGTTATGATGATTTTGATTTTTCGGAGAAACACTTTGCTTCTAAGGAATTCATTGTAGATCATAGAAAGTTAAATCAAGGTGACATTCTTATTAATTCTACTGGAGTTGGAACTGCTGGGAGGGTTAATTGTTTTGATTTAGATGGAGATTACACGGTAGACAGTCATATTACTATTGTACGACCAGATCAAGCAAAAATAATACCTAAAATCATTCTTTATTCCCTTGCCTATATTGGCTTTGATGTCCTTGAAGAAATGGCGGAGGGGCAGAGTGGGCAGATTGAGCTTGCACCAGAAACAATCAAGGGGTTAAAAATTCCAGTTCCAGATATAAAAGTTCAGGAAAAAATTTTGGTAGAAATTGAAAAGGCAGAAAAAGATATCAATTCCAGTGGAGTTATCATTGCCTCTGTTTCAGAAGAAAAATCAAAGCTTTTGAATGGGATTCTCTATTAAGATGAGTGCTTTTATAGGAACTTAATTAGTTGGATTATATCGAAAATATAAGTTATGGCTAATCCTTTTACTATTCGTATATATGTTCCAGAAGGAGACTCAGAAGGTCTTCGGATTATTGATAGACAAAGTTCCCCGAGCAAGTTTTTTGCTTTTCCAAGAAATAAGTGGGACCAAATAAAACATCGTCCAGAACTAACTGGCGCAGGTATATATATTCTTACTGGATATTCAAAGTCTGAAGATGAATTACCAACTGTTTATATTGGACAAGCCGATACTGTAAAGAACAGAATCGAACAGCACTTAAAAAATAAAGATTTTTGGGACAAGGCTGTTATTTTTGTTTCTGATAATAAGATAAATTCAACCCATGCAAAATGGCTTGAACACAAACTTATTGATAGGGTTTTAAAGGCAAACAGAAGTATTGTAGAAAATGGTAACAATCCGCAGGAACCAACCATATCTGAAGCCGAGCAGGCTGAAATGCAGGTTTTTCTCACCGAGATTTACCAGACCTTGCCACTTGTTGGTTTGAGAGCATTTGAAATTCCGAAAGCCGTAATAGAGCCAATAGAAGAAAAAACGAAAGAAGTTAAAAATACAATAGTCGTTCCTGCCCAAGAAGAAGGGTTCAATCGTGTCTTTCTTGGAGAAAATTCTTGGTATGCTATCAGGATATCCGGAGGAATGATAGGGGGTATAAAATATATTGCGGCTTATCAAACTAACCCAGTATCGGCAGTGACACATTACGCTAAAGTTGAGCACATAGAGCCATATGGGGAAGAAGGAAAATACAAGCTAGTCTTTTCTGAGCCAGCTCACTTGCTTGAAAAACCTATACCATTTGGAAATACGAAGATGGGGTCAATGCAAGCATCTAGATATACAAGTTTTGAAATGCTGAATAAAGCTAAACAGGTTTCTGACCTATTTAAAGAAAAGAGTTAATAAACTAAATCTATCCCTGTAATAGTTCAGTTGCTTGTTTAAAGCAATATTTTGTATTTGGATAAGATATACTAAGATCCAGTGTTCCGAAATCATCCCAAAGTGTTAGCAGAAGAAAACAACGTCCGAAATGGCGTTGTTTTTGTATTTATTTTGAAACCACGATCATAACGGACTTTTCCTCATCGATCGTATTGGTTTTGTGATTCCAATCTGCTCCTGCATTTTTGATCGTAGCGAAGGAGTATGGGTAGTTTTCGCCGCGCTTCGTGCCAGGCTCATTGGTAATCATCTTCTCCTTCGTGTAGCCTCGGATGACGAACATATGATAGATCGGTCCTGGTTGGCGAAAGTAAGGGTTGCCGAGCTTTCGGCCATTGACCGGAATGATGACCATCTTTTTTTCCAGAAGCGCGTTTTTGATGTCTTCTTCCATGAAATCCTCGATGAGATCGGCTTTGAGATGATACACCTCACGGATCATTTGCGCCGTTTCTTCGGTGGTGGTGTTGAGGGAATAGCCGAAAGTTTTTTCTTCCCACTCCGCTAGGTCAGCCAGTTGTTTTTCTACCTCAGACGCGGGTAACACTTTTCTCGTATCGCCGGAAAAGTAGGCAGCGACCATAATGGCACTCGCCTCTTCACAGGCCTCATTGTGCATCTCGTCCCAGTTGGCGGTGGGAGCCTGGACAGTGAACGGTACTTGGAGCAAAAATTTGTCCGGAACTTTTTTGGGAAGTTCGTTTGAAGAAGAGTCCGGTGGTATGAAGAAAGGTTGTGGTTCCGGAAGGGATGAAGAAGGTATGATTGGTAAAAGAGAAGCTGATTTTCTTTCATACGTATACAACACCGCTCCGCCGATAATAAGCGCGATGAGAAAGAGGGAAAGAATACTCCATTTTTTGAGATTCATACTTTTTGAAATGAAAGTGTAAGAAGGCGTTGAGAGAACGTATCGGTATCTTAGCAAGAGGATGATCATCCATCGAGATGAAAGAATGAAATCACCGGGTATTTTCCACCGTTCGCAAACGTCGTGGTAGGAGAGACAAGAGCAGAATGAGTTCGGTGAGACTCGCTAAGAAAAAAGAGAAAGGCAGGGCGACGATACCGAAGCGTGGCGTCAGATATACGGCTCCACCGATGGCGATGACAAGTCCGATGATACTCAAAACAACGGGGATGAGGGTGTTTTTGGTGGCATAGAAGGCTCTGGCGAGAAGATGAACGAGGGATTCCGTCGGCATAGCGAGAGTGAACACTCCCAAAACGAGAGCCGTGCGAGCCACGCTTTCTTGGTCGAATGCTCCGCCACCCAAGATGATCCGGATCAGCGGTTCACGGATGAGAAAAATAACGATGGCTGCAAAAATACTCCCGCCCAAGATGAGCCAAAAAGATGTTCTTAGTGCTTTACGGAATGATTCTATGGTTCCGTCAGCCACCGATCGGGCCAAGAGAGGAAACGTGGTAGTGGCGATCGTAATGCCGATAAGACTGACAGGAACACTCTCGAAGTTTCTCGCAAAATTGAGAATGGCGACGGAGCCTGGCTCGAGATGGGAGGCGACGATGGTGAAGGCCCAGAAGGTCGCGAGTTCTACCGGATGGCCGAACATTTTCGGTAACATCAGGGAAAGCGTTTTCTTGAATTCCGGTCGCTTCGGATAGAAACTCCATTTCAATTTGAATCCAGAGCGTAGGACGTCGAAGAGTCGCACCGAGAGATGAAGGAGCGCTCCGAGAAGCGTGCCCCAGACGGCACCCATAATACCGAAACGGGCAGAGAGGAATATGGTGCCGAAAATGATACCGAGGTTATAGAGCACGGGAGACAGTCCGTAGTAGAGAAATCGACGCTCAACGATGAGGAGCGCCCCCAAGGCGTTCGAAGCGCTGAAGATGATCGGAGAGAGAGCGAGATAGCGGAGGAGCTTGGTGACCAGGAGCTGGTCTTCCGGTGCGAATCCTGGAGCGACGAGGGCACTTATCTGTCCGGCAAAGACTATGATCACAAGAGCAGAAAGAGTCATCGCTCCCATAGCCCCGGTTATTACTGTGCCGAGATATTCTTCCGCTCTTTTGCGATCAGATTTCAGGAGGGGAGATATGATCGGGACGAAAGCGGCAGCGATACCGCTGGCGATGAAAATATTGAAAAGGAGATCGGGGAGTAAAAATGCGGCATTATAAGCGTCGAGCGATCGAGATGCGCCAAAGCTCTGGGCGAATATCCGATCACGCCAAAGTCCTGCCCCATAAGATGCAAAAGTGGTCATTGCCAGAATGATACTCCCCGTAGGAAGAAAGCGAAGGAATTTGTTCATAGAACCAGTATACTCTCATTTTCGGATGAGAAGGGAGGATGGTAGCTGTAACCATAGAGAGGTTCGAACTTCTTCCAACGCTCGGGGCAACTAAAAACAAGGCTTAATAAAGCCTTGTTTTTATGTTACCATTACGTAGGGTTAGAACCTGGTATAATGAAACTATGGAAAGAAAGTGAAAGTATATGAACACATCAAAGAAAATAGTACTTGTGGTATCGGGGGTATGTATTATCGTTGGAGGAATATGGTATTCGCGTGGTATTCAGATCGTAGGAGATGTGAAAATTCCGAGCATTCCCAAACAAAGCTGTTTGGAACATAATAAAGAAAAACATATGAAAAAGACAGCGGAAGAATTGACACAGTACAAGCGAGCATATTTCGCCGGCGGGTGTTTCTGGTGCACAGAAAGTGATCTCCAAAAAGCACCTGGCGTGAGAGAGGTGGTTTCGGGGTATGCGGGGGGCACGGTGGTGAACCCGACCTATAGTGATGTGACGAGTGAGAAGAGTGGGCATCGGGAAGCGGTGGAGATCTATTATGACGGAGATATCACAACCTATGAAAACCTCGTGCACTATCATCTGATGCATATCGATCCGACGGATGCCGGTGGACAGTTCTATGATCGCGGAGAAAGCTATCAGGCGGTGATATTTTATACTTCCGAAGAAGAACGATTAGTAGCCGAGCGAAATTTGCAAGCATTGAATAATGCGCAGATTTTTAGTAAACCAGTCGCGGTCAAGATATTGCCGTACAAAAATTTTTATAGTGCTGAAGAATATCATCAGAATTATGCGGAAGAAAATACGGTGAAATACTGTGCCTATAGAGAATCGAGCGGTCGAGATGCGTTTTTGCAAAAGTATTTCGGGAATAAAAGTTGGGAGGAGCTTGTCGGAACAACAAACACCGTACCGGCAAGTACTGATTCTTCTGTACAGAATATGGATGCCTCTGCGAAACTTGATTTCTCACGGTATGTGAAGCCGAGTGCCGAAGAACTCAAAACGAAACTCACTGATATCGAGTATGATGTGACTCAAGAGAGTGGTACCGAAAAGCCATTTGATAATGCCTACAATGAGAATCATCGGGCAGGTATCTATGTTGATATCGTCAGTGGCGAACCGCTGTTTTCATCAGATGACAAGTATGAGAGCGGAACGGGATGGCCGAGTTTTGTGAAACCGATTGATCCACAATATATTACAGAGAAAATTGATAAAGGACTTTTCTCAACAAGGACAGAGGTGCGAAGTACCTATGGAGACAATCATCTCGGGCACGTCTTTCCTGATGGTCCGGCAGATCGGGGCGGAATGCGCTACTGTATGAATTCTTCCGCACTTCGTTTTATTTCACGAGAGGAAATGGAAAAAGCAGGATATGGAGACTTTCTCTCTGTTGTGAAAAAGTAAAAAAATGATAAATATTGCCTCAAATGAGCTGTTAAAATAGGTACTTGACAGCTTTTTCTTTTTTCTCTACTATTAAGTAGTAATGCAAATGCTTAAATGTTTACCTATGTTTACAGAGCAAGAACTGATGGAGATAAAAGGGAAATTTGCCAAGAACGATAATCGTACACAGCTTATTTTCGAAGCGCTGGGTGATCCGGGAAGGTTTCGTATTTTCAAGTTGCTGATGGATCACCATGAACTATGCGTGACGGAGGTGGCCTTCATTCTTGATGTGACGGTTTCGGCAGTTTCTCAACAAATGAAAATACTCGAACGAGTGGGACTTATAGAGAGAATAAAAATGGGACAGATGGTTTGTTATGAAATCAAAGATACTGAAGAAGCGAAACAAATGATGCGAGTACTCAAGGTCGATACAAAGGTCGATATAAATAATCAATAAATAAAAATCATATCAACTCTATGCCACAAGTTACTATCTATTCGACGCCGACCTGTAGCTTCTGCAAGATGGCAAAAGCCTTCTTTAATGAACATCATATCGAATATATTGAAAAAGATGTTTCAAATGATCAGGCCTTACAAGAAGAATCGATTGCCAAATCACATCAAATGGGAGTACCCGTTATTGAAATTGGCGATCAGATTATTGTTGGTTTTCAAAAAGAAAAGTTGTCGGAGCTTCTCGGGATTACAGCATAGTCTTTCTTGAAGCACAAGGAAATAAATAATTTTTTAAGAATAAGAGTATGGCCAAAGTATGTCCAATGAGTGGGTGTCAAGGGGAAAAAGGTATGTGTGTACACGATAAGATGCTGATGGGAGTCGTACTTGTGTTGGTTGTGGTAGGTGGCTATGTATTCTTCACAAAAGAAGACACATCTCCCCCAACTCTTGTCAATGAAGAATCTTCGAGGAATACGGCCGATCAGGATGTGAAGAAAGAAGCAGAAACACAGCCGGCTGTGGTGGCAGCGGGTTCTTATGAAGTGTATGCTCCGGAGAAATTGGCGAAGGCCAAAGATGGGAAAGTGTTACTTTTTTTTAGAGCCTCTTGGTGTCCTTCTTGTAAGGCGCTTGATGCGGATATCCGTGCTCACCTGAAAGATATTCCCAAAGGGGTGACGATTCTCGAGGTGGATTATGATAAGTATACTGATTTGAAGCAGAAGTATGGTGTGATAATGCAACATACATTGGTACAGGTTGATGCCGATGGAAAACAAATCGTGAAATGGTCTGCGAGTCCGACATTGGCGAGTGTCGTGAGCAACATTCAATAGTACGATAATCGAAGAGAGGGGTGGCTCTCGTTACCCCTCTCGGAAATTCATATATGGAACTCCTTTTCTTTTCATTTTTAGCCGGTATACTGACCATTCTCGCGCCATGTGTGTTGCCAGTGCTCCCTGTTATTATTGGTGGTTCGATCGTCAATCGTGATCGGCTGAGACCATTTATCGTGACGGGATCACTTGCGCTTTCGATTGTTCTTTTTACATTATTCCTCAAATCAACTACCGCGTTCATCACTGTTCCACCAGAAGTATGGAAGGGAATCTCTGGCGGGATTATTCTTCTCTTCGGTATTTTTACATTGTTTCCTCTTGTGTGGGGCAAGATTGAGATGATGCTTGGATTCGGTAACCGATCACAGCGATTACTCCAAGATTCACAGAAACAAAATGGAAGATGGGGAGCGGTGTTTGTCGGTATGGCACTCGGACCAGTCTTTTCTAGTTGTAGTCCGACATACGCCCTTATTTTGGCTACCGTGTTGCCACAGAGTTTTGCTTTAGGAGTTATCAATCTGATTGCGTACGCATTTGGTCTGGCCACTGTTCTTTTGGGAGTAGCCTTTTTCGGTCAAAAAGCAGTGAGTAAGATGAAATGGATGGCTGACCCAAATGGATGGTTTAAGAAAGTGCTTGGCATTATATTCATTCTCGTTGGACTCGCTATTGTGTTTGGGCTGGATAAAGACGCGGAGGCGTTCTTAATAGAGAGTGGTTACTTTGATGTCGGTCAGATCGAAACTCGGTTTTTTCGATGATGATCACTATATTTTTCTATATAAAATATTATTATGCTTACCGCAAAACACCAAAAACTTATTCTGATTGATTTTGACCACACCCTATTTAATACCACTCGCTTTGTGCAACGACTTAAAGAGGTTTTTCAATCACGAGGAGTTTCTGAACAGGAGTTTCAAGAAAAGAGGATGGCCTTGAAAGATTGTTGTCACTTAGATGATATAGATACGTTTGTTGATAAATTTTCTTATCCGGATAAGAAGGATCTGCACGATCTCATTCACACCGTTATTGTGAATGAAGCGCATACGTTTATCTTTGATGATGTACGGTCATTTTTCGAAGAACATGCTGCCGAATTTGATATTATCATCTTGACCCAGGGAGATAAGGAGATGCAGGCGGAAAAAGTGGAGCATAGTAATCTCATATATGATGTGCCACTGATCATCACTGGAGGCGAGAAGGAGATTGCTATTCGTGATGTAGTTACTCAGTACAAGAAAATTTATTTTATCGATGACAAAGCTGTCAATATTGACAGGATGAAGAAAGCCTACCCTCAGATTGAAACGTATTTTCTGAAACGAGAAGATGATCGACCGTACGCTGACCTTCCGTCAACGTGTGGTTGTGCGGATCATGTTATCGCAGATTTACGAGAGAAGCTTTTATAATATAGTAAAAAATATATGAGACCCAAGAATCTTCGGACAAAAATTTTTCTAGATAGTGGAGACCCTTCGGATACGAAAAAAATTCTTCAGTATATCGATTTTTTGGATGGACAAACGACAAATCCATCTCTCGTCGCTAAGAATCCTCAAGTTCGAGACCATCTAAAAGCAGGAAAATCTTTTTCTCAAGAAGAAGCCCTTTTGCTGTATCGGGATATTGTATCGGAAATTTCCATGCTTTTGCCAAACGGGTCGGTATCTGTTGAAGTACCTGCCAGTGCCTGTACTTCTGCGGAAGAGATGTATACCTCAGGGAAGACGATGTTTGGGTGGATTCAGAATGCTCATATCAAACTTCCGATTATACGCGCAGGACTTGAAACAGCGAAACGACTGGTGGATGAGGGGGTACGTGTGAATATGACTTTGTGTTTTACTGAGTCTCAGGCCGCCGCAGTGGCCAGTGCTACGAGGGGGGCAAAACAACAAGGAGACGTTTTTATTTCACCTTTTGTGGGACGACTCGATGATAGAGGCGAGAACGGAATGAGCTTGGTTTCAAATATCATCCGAATGTATCAGAAAGAGAAAAGCAACACCCAGGTTTTAGCGGCGAGCATTCGTACTCTTGATATGTTTCTTCTGGCGCTTGCTTCGGGCACTGATATTATAACGGCACCCTATACGGTTTTGAAAGAATGGGCGGACAAAGGGATGCCTGTCCCAGGGTATAATACGATACCGGCAGATGTGAACCTTCGGCAGATTCCTTATCAGCGGATAAAAATCGATCAGGAGTGGCAAGCGTATGATATCGATCACGAACTGACAGAAAAGGGGTTGCAACGGTTTACGGATGACTGGGAAAGTCTACTTGGCATCTCTCAAAAACACGAGGAATCAAAAAAGAAAAAGAGCATCAGTGAAAAAGTTTCTTTGTTTGAAAAATAATATATACAGTAATACTTTATTTATATGAATAATAAAAATAGTGAAACACTTGGGACATTTGATATAAACAACATACCGAATTTAGATGTTGCTGTTCTGGGAGCGCTTGAACTCTTTCAAAGAGAAAAGTTACCAACAATCAAGCTTGATACATTCAAAAGGCCACTTGTTGTGGGCTCGGGCAATGCTGAGGCGACAGGGAGAATCATCTTTGAAGATTGGGACGCGGTGTTCGCTTCTGAAAGCAATTACGAACAAAAACTGAAAGATATTCATTCTATTGATAGCGTGATAATCATTTCAGCTTCTGGCGGAAAGCATGCACCATTGATTGCAAAGCGCGCGAAAGAACTTGGCAAAGATATCGCACTCATTACCAACAATCCTCATGCGGAAGCGATGCAGTTCGTCGCAAGCGATCGAGTGTTTGTCTTTCCGAAAAATAGAGAGCCGTATACATATAATACTTCCACGTATATGGGTATGATTCTTGGAAAAACACACGAGGATGCTCTGAATATCCAAAATTTTATCGAGGAGCATATTAAAACGCTCTCGATGCCGGATTTTTCAAAATACGATAGATATTTTCTTATCGTTCCGACACGATTCTCTGGAATCATTAGGATGCTTCAGGTGAAATTTATCGAATTGTTTGGGAGAAAAATCGCTCGGGATGTTGAGACGAGTGAGTATATGAAGCACGCCGTGACGGTGGTGCCATCGAACGAACTGTTTATCAGTTTCGGTGATAGAAATATGGTATGGGGGGCGTCAGAAAATCGGCTCAATATTCCTCTTCCGGAATATGCCGGATATGCCACTATGATGGCGATCGGATACTATGTGATCGCACAGATTCAAAAAAGCAAACCACCTTTTTTCAGGGAAAATATTGTGGCTTATACTAAGGACGTGTCAAAAATATTTGGGAGCACTATTTCGCCCATTGTCGAGTAGATTATGTTATGATGAATATCATAAATAGTACAGACAGCATTTTTTGATTATATATCCTTGAGGTAAATAAAACATATGAAAAAAAGTATTTTTATCGGTTCGGATCACGCAGGTTTCCGTCTCAAAGAAGAGATGAAACATTATCTGAGCGGACTGGGATACACCGTAACCGATGTAGGCAATGTGATTCTTGATCCGGAGGATGATTATGTCGAGTTTGCATTGAAAGTAGCACAGCAAGTGTCTTGTGATAGGGAAAGTTTCGGTATTTTGGTGTGTGATACCGGATCAGGGGTAACTATCGCAGCGAATAAGGTTTCAGGAATTCGTGCTGTTAACGTCTGGAATGAAGATGTGGCTCATTACGCTCGTGAGCACAATGATGCTAATGTGCTTTGTTTTGGTGAAAAGTATGTTTCTTCGAAAGAGGCAGAAAAAATACTGCGTATATTTATTGATACAGCATTCAGCTCTGAAGAACGGCATCAAAGGCGAGTGCGAAGAATCAATGCCATTCAAAGATAAAAAAATATTATGGTACATATTATTCCTGCTATTCTCACTTCCGAAAAGAAGGAGCTTGATCAAAGAATGACGGCTTTGAGAGGCAAAGTGTCTTGGGTACAAATTGATATTATGGACGGGGAGTTTGTTCCTCATACGAGCATAGAGATTGAATCCGTTACACTGTATCGTGACGCGTTTTCCCTTGAAGCACACTTGATGGTGAATCATCCGTTACAATATATTGAAAGATGCAAGAAATCTGGAGTGAAGCGAATCACGTTTCATAGTGAAAGCTTGGATGATCCGCGTACAGTTTTACAACAGATAATGATGGCGGGTATGGAAACAGGTATTGCTCTTAATCCTGAAACAACGGTCGCCGATGTTGCTTCGGTTGTACCAATTACAAATAGAGTATTACTTTTGGGAGTGCATCCCGGGGCACAAGGACAGACCTTCATCCCTGATGTGTTGAAGAAAGTACGCCAGATACGGGATATTTCCTCGGAGACCATTGTGGCTTTGGACGGGGGAGTGAACGAGGCAACAGTGGCTCAGATTATTGTCTCCGGCATCACTGAAGTGGTTGTCGGGAGCGCTTTGTTTCAAAAGAATGATGTAGGAGATGCTCTCAAGCGATTGCAGGGGTTAACAAAAGAGTAAATAAGAAGCCACTATGGAAAATGAAACAAAAATATCTTCATCCATAAACCGTAAACGGAATTTTACTTTTGTTTTTCTCACGGGGCTTATATTGCTCACACTTGCTTTTGCTCTTTTTTCTTCACGAAAACCGGATAAAAAAATAAATGAAATTTCTTCTTCTATGAAGAGTATTGCCGCACCAGATTTTTTGGTCAGAGCTTTTCCTGATACGGATTGGTCTAAAGCTGATCAATCGCTCACTGACGCGTTAAACGGTGGACCGGGAAAGGATGGTATACCTGCTTTAAATGAGCCAAAATTTGATACACTAGATACTTGGAAACAAGCTGGTGATGTGAATGCCATCGTAATACAGGATGGAGACAATACTAAGGTATACCCTTACAATATTCTCGTCTGGCATGAAATTATAAATGATACCGTGGGAGGAGTGCCTATAGCCGTCACATTTTGTCCGCTTTGCGGGAGTGCCGTAGTGTATGATCGTCGCTTGCCTGATGGTGTGAGTACCTTCGGGGTGAGCGGGGCACTCGTGGAGAGCAATATGATTATGTATGATCGGTTGAGCGAAACTCTCTGGCAACAAAGTACCGGCCGGGCGCTGGCGGGAAAATATTTTGGTCAAGAGTTGACGCACATATCATTTCAACTTTTGACGATAGATGAGGTGAAGGAGAAATATCCGCACGCTCGTGTCGTGAGCGAACGAACAGGATATTTCCGTGATTATTCCCGTAATCCTTATGGATCATATGATACGAACGAAGATTTTATCTTTCATCCAAGCAGGCAAGACGTCCGGTATCCGGCAAAAACAATTTTTGTTGTTTTTACCATTGATGATACTTCAATATCCGTTCCGTGGCTGTCGTTCCGTTCTGATGAGGTTTATACCACCGAAGTGAATGGACAGAAAATTATGCTTCAGAAAAAAGATGGTGAGCTTGTGGTTTTGGATGCTCAGAATAAGAACATCCCGTTTTATTTTGAAATGTGGTTCAGCTGGGCAGTGAGACACCAGCAAGATGGCAGAGTCTTTGACCCCAGCAAACAATAACTTTGTAGATAAGAAATTATGAAAAATACTCAATTTGATTCTCCAACAGTGGTTATTATTTTCGGAGTGACAGGCGACCTCAGCCGAAAAAAACTCCTACCTTCATTGTTTGATATGTTTCGAAGAGGGTATTTGCCAACAGTTTTTCGTGTTGTCGGATTTTCTCGTCAGTCATATTCTGATGAGAATTTTCAAGCATTCGTCCGAGACGCATTAAGAGAAAAGAAGAGTGTCTATCAACCAGATGAGCTCGCTTCATTTTTGAAAATTTTTTCTTATCAACAGGGAACTTTTGAAGATGCTTTAGCATATACACAACTCTCACAAACGCTCTTGACCATTGATGGATGTGTGGGTCAATGTACCAGTAAGCTGTTCTATCTCGCGGTTCCTCCGACATTTTATGAAGTTATTTTTCACAATTTAGCTCAATCAGGATTGACGATACCCTGTGATCAGAATCTCGGTTGGACGCGAGTATTGGTTGAAAAGCCGTTCGGAAAAGATCTCAAAACGGCTCAAGATTTGGATATCCTATTAGGAAAACTTTTTCAGGAACGACAGATATTCCGTATTGATCATTATCTTGCGAAGGAGACGATACAGAATATTTTGACATTTCGGTTTTCCAATATTATTTTCGAACCGATTTGGAATCGTGAGTGGATTGAAAAAGTTGACATTAAGCTGTGGGAGGATATTGATGTTTCCACGCGTGGTGCTTTTTATGATGATGTTGGAGCGCTGCGTGATGTTGGACAAAACCATATGTTGCAGATGCTAGCACTTATCGCCATGGAACATCCCGGGGAGTTACATGCAGATGCGATACGAGCGAAACGCGCGGATGTTATGAAACAATTGATGTCAGGTGACATCAGTCAGAATGTGGTTCGTGGGCAGTACGAGGGGTTTACGGATACGATCGGAGTGAAGAAGGATTCTGACACTGAAACATATTTTCGATTGAAGACATTTATCGACAACGATCGTTGGCAAGGGGTGCCATTTTATTTGGAAAGCGGAAAAGCATTGAAAGAGAAAAAGGTGGAAATCATCGTTACTTTCAAACCAATACATCCGTGTTTTTGTCCGCTCCCTCATGCATCACATACTCATCAAAATACTCTTACATTCACGATTCAACCAGAAGAAAAAATCACCGTGCGTTTCTTTACCAGACAACAAGGTATACGATCGAATGTTGTGGAACAAGACCTTTCTTTTGATTATGCGAAAATTGAAGAGCAGAGAGTACAGACTGACGCGTATGAGAAGGTACTTTTTGATTGTATC
>Ga0210027_1001215_pt1 | contig 24239 bp, 18 predicted proteins | sample CryGeymeta201510_FD_183978 | JGI IMG/M metagenome (GOLD analysis project Ga0210027, IMG submission 183978) | Groundwater microbial communities from Crystal Geyser aquifers in Utah, USA - Crystal Geyser metaG 2015-10 (SPAdes) (version 2) | ecosystem: Environmental > Aquatic > Deep subsurface >...
GAACTCTTCCGCGTGGACGCCCTGCCGCGCGGCAAGGGACGCGATCGCGAAGCGGCCCTGCGCGTCGCCACCGACGAGATCATGTGCCAGATCGCGGCGGAACTGCCCGAAAAGTATCGCGGCTTCTACGCCGATCATCCCCGCCTGAAAGAACTGCTGGGACAAAAACGAAATGCGTAACTTCCTGCGCTGGTTGATCCGCTTCCTCCTGCGTCTCGTCGCCCGCGTGGACGTGCGCGGTTACGAGAATCTCCCCGCTGAAAACAGTTACGTGCTGGCCACCAACCACATCGGCATCCTGGACGCGATCATGGCCTTCTACGCGCTCAACCGCTGGGACATCTACATCCCCGTCGCGGAAAAGTGGGAGAAGAACTGGTTCCTGAACTGGCTGGGAAAATATTTTAACTTTGTCTTCATTGACCGGTACAACCCCGATATCAAGGCCATGCGAAAACTCATCCATTTGATGGAAGAGGGAAACGCGCTCGCCATTTCCCCCGAAGGGACGCGCAGCCGCGTCGGCTCGCTGATCGAAGCCAAGCCTGGGGTCACGTACCTGGCGACCAAGCTGAATCGCCCCATCGTGCCAATCGCCATCACGGGCACGGAAGACAAGGTGATTTTGGGAAATCTGAAACGCCTGAGGAAAAGCCACTTCACTGTCACGGCAGGCCCGCATTTCACCCTGCCACCTCTCGCGCGCGAAAACCGTGACGAGATGCTCAAGCAATACACGGACGAGATCATGTGCCGCATCGCGGTATTGCTCCCCGAAAAGTATCGCGGCGTATACGCGGAGCATCCGAGGTTGAAGGAATTGTTGGCTATAAAATAAGGTGGTTGCGTAAAAGTATCGTTATCAGGATTAATTTCGGGAAGAAGGCACTTTTCCCTAAGTTCCTGAATAATCGGGAGAAAGTCGACACCGGATGGCAACAACGTACGGAAAAATTGGGATTCCTTCACAATATGGTAGTGGTTAAATCGAAAGTGATAATTTGAGGTTGTAGCGAACAATAATCACTTAGATTTTTACCACTACCCACAATATTACTTCTGCTATTTTGTGATAGAATTTTGCCAATAAAATACCCAGTACCGGAAACGATTTATCTGGATTCCACTTGAAATTAGGCGGCAGTTTTGAACTTGCTTGGAGATAAAAATGATGGATGAGAAGGGTATCCATGAGCCAAAGAAATCCTATCTTTTTCTTATAACTTTACTCGGTGTTCTTACAATCGGTTCCTTTTTCCATTTCTCGTTTGGTACATACTCATATACTGCTTCTGAAGGAGATCCGCATGTTATTGGGGCAGATGATTCTTATATTGCATATCGATATGGTTGGAATCTTGTTCATTTCGGCACGTTGAGCTGGAACGAGTCAAGTTTTCGTCTGACGGAAGGTTTCACAAATCCTTTATGGGTCTACGTCAGTGCGGCATGGTCACTTCTGGGGAATAAAGACTGGGTTTACCCCGGTATAGTGTTCACATCCGTTATGATCACTGCGGCTTTCATTGCCGCTATATCACTTTTTGTGATTAAGAATACTAAATCGCTTACAGGGTTAGTTGGGATATTTATCTTGTGTGTTAGCCCCATCGTTTGGCTCCATACAACATCAGGCCTTGAGTCTAGTGTATTCGGAGTGGGCATAGGCATCCTTGCGTATCTTACTATCTCTGCTGATCAAGCAAAAAAATCCGACTTATGGCTTGGCAATATACTATCGCTCTTTGTAGTGCTCCTTCGTTCAGATGGTTTTGGGTACATTATCGTTCTCCTAATAAGTCTTCTTTTGAGTAGAAGTAAGAATTGGAGGATGATTGCAACTGGTGGGGCAGTTGGCTTCATCGTTTTACTGATATGGCGTGAATTGAATTTTGGGCAGCTGGTTCCTAACACTGAGATTGCAAAACTCAACTTCGGACTCGCGGCCAGAATAATACCGGGTATTGTGCTGTTCACTCAGAGTATGTTGAATGGTGGCATTGTTTTTCTCATCGCTGGCTTATTTGGCATACTTTCCATGTCAAAACCACGTCGCTTGGCATCATTGGTCACAATAGGGGGATGGTCTGCATATTACATCTATATCGGCGGCGATCTGTTCATTGAGAGACACTTAATTGGAGTTATGGTCCTATGTGCGGCTTTGTCTGGATACTTCTTTACACATATCCTTCAAAATAAACGAGGCTGGATTCTCGTGGCTTTTTTACTTACTGGTATTTTTGTTCCGTTTTACATTCGGGATCCTCGTTTTCTATATCTTCAACCTAGGCCGCAAGACTCATGGATACTTATTGGAAAGGAAATGGCCTTGCAACGTGATGAGTATGGCACTGTCGTAATATTTCCAGCAGGCAAGATTCCATTCTTTGCGGGGGGAAATTTTGTTGACGAGCTGGGTCTAAACGATCCTGAACTGGCGCTGGTTCAACGTCCGAGATTTGTACCGGGACATTCAGCAGGGAATCATGAGTTGGCTCTCGAAATCGCAAAGCAGTCATCGTCCTCTTATAGCTACTTTGATTTCAATCTGGACTTAACTTTAAGTAACGCTCAAGATGTGCTGTTATGGGCAAATAACCTTTCACCTGATGGAGGCGTGCATCACGGTTTAACCCCTGCTCAACGCGAATTGATCATGAACGCGGAGCCATTCACATACACACTCATATTTCGCGGTAAGTAACCGCCGGTTTGGTAAATATCATCCAACTGCTTGATCTAGAACATGAAGAAAGGGTTTAGACGGAACCGAATTATCCTTGATACCCAAGCTAGTGCAATTGCGAATAACATTTTAGGAAATAAAGCCTGGTTTTGAGCGTAATTTCGGTGATTATGTAATGGTCATAGAAAGGATGAACAGTTTTCTTTCAATTTGCAGAAAATATTTATCCTCATATGTGGCGCAATCAAACCGTCACGACCTGTATATTGGACAAAGTGTTCAAAAAAACACGTTTTTGCTTTTTTAGGCAAATGTTCATCCTTCGCATGATCATTACAGTAATTTCGGTGATTATTTCAGAAAAACAACCTTGTTGTTGCACTAGGCAGGATGCCATCGCGCCTGAAAACACCCTTCATAACAAAGGGTGTTTCTATTTTCTCGGGTAATTTCAAATACGAATAGTGTTAGACGCATTGATTCCAGTATGCCCTTGACAGTCTCATAGTTTCATAAAACTTTGTCTTCGCTTCGTTTCAACAATTCACCTCCCCCTGCTTTTCCCAACCACTTCTCGCCATCCACAATGAGTTTCCCGCGCAGGAAAACTTTTTCGGGCATCCCGACCAATTCCCAGCCCTCGTACAGGTTGTAATCTGTGCGGTGATGGCTGTGCGCCACACCATATTTGACGCGCTTTTCGGGATCCCAAATCACAAGGTCCGCGTCCGCGCCAGGGACGAGCGCGCCTTTGCGCGGGTACAGGCCAAAGATCTTGGCGGGGTTGGTGGAAGTCAACGCCACGAACTGGTTGGCGGATATTTTTCCTGCGCGCACACCATACGTCCACAAGATCGGCATGCGATCCTGAATGCCTGGCAAGCCGTTCGGGATTTTCGTGAAGTCATCCTTCCCGAGTTCCTTGCCAGGGATGGCGATTTTCCTCCCTTCGTACATGATCGGTTTCGTGCCGTCAAAAAAGAAGGGACAGTGGTCCGTGCCGATGGTTTGCAGGGTTCCGTCATGCACGCCCTCCCACAAGCGCGCGTTATCCTGTTCCGTTCGCATCGGCGGCGAGCAGATCCACTTCGCCCCATCGGGACGGCGCAGGTGGTCTATCGTGAAGAACAAATATTGCGGACAAGTCTCGCCCATGACTTTGACGCCGCGCTCGCGCGCGTACTTGAGCATGTCCACTTCGCCGCCCACGTTCATGTGAACGATGTAGACAGGCGCATCGGCCTGCTCAGCCATGGCCGCCATGCGCAGCGTCGCTTCCACCGCGCCCCACGCGGGACGGGTCAGCGCGTGGTATTCGGGAGTCGTATTTCCCGCCGCGAGAGCTTCGGGGATGAGCATCTCGATCACGTCGCCGTTTTCACAATGCGCCATGACGAGCATCCCATTGTCTTTTGCGATCCTCAATGCTTTAAAGATGCGGCCATCGTCAATTCTTAATCGTCCGTTGTAGGCGGTGAAGACTTTGAGGGTGGTGATGCCCATGTCTACCAGAGATGGAATCTCTTTGGCGATGAGATCATTGAATTTTGTCAAGTTCATGTGGAAGGAATAATCAATGGCAGCCTTCTGCGCCTTTTCCATCCACAGGTCAACTGAATATTTGAAATCGCCCTCACCCCTTCGCCCCTCTCCCGCTGGGAGAGGGGTTGGGGTGAGGGGAACAAAATCCATAGCCGTGGTCGTGCCACCGAAGGCGGCGGCTTTGTGACCGGTGTAATGATCGTCGGAGGAGACCGTGCCAAACATGGGCAGGTCAAAGTGCGTGTGCGGGTCCACGCCGCCGGGGGTGATAAACTTCCCAGATGCGTCAACTATTTCAGCATCGGGATGTTGAAGGTTTTTACCAATTTGCGAAATGGTCTCCCCTTCCACCAAAATGTCTGCTTCGAAGGTATCGGAGGCGGTGACGATGGCGGCGTTTTTGATAAGTGTATTCATGGTTTACAGCCTCCAGAACAAAACCATGCCAACCAGGAGCATGACAAATGAAATGATGGTCAAAATCCAGCCACTGCGGAAGAAATCACCAAAGGTGTAGTTGCCGGGGGCAATCATCAAAATATTGACGGGATGTGCCAGCGGCGTGAAAAAGGACGCGGAACAACCAATGGCAGTCGCCACGGCAATGGCTTGCGGGCTAACGCCCATCTGGATCGCGGCGCTGATCGTGATCGGCCCGGTGACAAGCGCGGTCACCTGCCCACCCATGAACTGCGTCAACACCGCAGTCAAAAGGTACGCCCCGGCCGCCAGCCCCAATCCACCAAACGGCCGGATCGCCGGGAGGAGGGCGCTCCCCAGCAGGTCGGCCAGGCGCGTCTCCACCATGGCCTCGCTAACGACATACATCCCGGCGATCAAAAAGACCACCTGCCATTCCACTGAACGATACGCTTCCTCCACGGTCAACATTTTCAACAGGAGAGCCAGCACCGCCGCGGCCAGCATGGCCAGGTAGACCGGTACACCCGCAATGGCCGCGACGATGCCTGCCAGGACAATGACCACCGAGATGGCCGCTTCTTTCTTGTTGACGGGCAGGTCGCTCCAGTTGGGCTTGAGCACAATGAAATCGCCGCTGCGCCGCAGTCGCTCCAATTGCGCTGTAGTGCCAACGACCAGGAGCGCATCACCGACTTCGAGATTTAAATTTCCAACGTCAGTCCGGTAGCTGCGCTCCAGGCGATGTACGGCCACCACGCTCAGACCATAATGGCGGCGGAAGTCCAGGTCCTTGAGCGTCTGCCCGAGTGCCTTTGAATGCGGTGACAGGATGATCTCGGCAAAGGTGACGCCTCTGGAGGTCAAATGACTCTCGCTCGATTCGGGATGCACATCCAGCCCAAGTTCCGCCAGGTCCTTGATCTTTTCCTCCCGCCCAACCAATACAAGCACATCGTTCTCACGGATCACCTGTTGGGGTTGTGGGAGCAGAATATCATCGTGTGCGCGATAAATGGCCGCCACTGTCACGCCCCACTGACGTCCGATCTCAGACTGGGCCAATGTCTTGCCCACCAAGTCGGCAGAAGGCAACACCCGTCCCTCCCACAAGCGTTCTGCCAGGCTAAAGAATTCTTCCAATTCGCTGCCTGTCATACGCGCGAACCCTTGTTCTTCAGTGGGCTTGCGGTCTGGTAGCAAACGCGGGCCAAGGAATGTGAGGAAAAGTATGCCCGCGATGGCGATCAGGCCGCCGGTCGGCGTGAAATCCAAAACACCCAGGGCAGACTGGGGCGGGCTGGCATTTTGCAGCAACGTACTGACAATGATGTTCGCGCTCGTAAAATAGGTGGCAGACCCGCCCAGCAACGTGCCATAAGCCACCGGGATCAACAATTTGCTGGGTTTGATCGCGGTACGTCGCGCCACTTCCATGGCAATGGGAAGGACCAGCGCACCGGCCGCCAGGTTGTTCATGAACAGGGAGAGGAATGCGGCCGTGGTTGCAAACAAGCCAATTAAGCGGCTCTGGTTTACTCCGCCAACCTTGAGCAATTGCCACGCGATCCAACGCGTCACCCCGCTTTTCTCGAGCATGTGGGTCAGGATGAACAACGAGATCAGGATCAGGACGATCGGCTGCCCAAACCCTGAGAGAACATTGCTCACCGCATCCGTGTTTCCGGCGGAACCAAGCATTCCAAAACCGACAAATTGCAGGATTCCCAACGCGACCGCCATCACCAACGCGGCGAGATCGATACGCAGACGGTTCATTAGAACCAGGACTAGGGGGATACAAACCACGAAAACAAGGAGCCATTGCGCGGTGGTCATGTGCTACCAATCTCCTTTTGATACATAATCGCCTGCATCTTCTTTAATTCCCAGCAACGCCAGCAAGACTTCGGGCGGAATGTCGGCTTCGGGCAAATCCACTTTGTAGAGTTGTTCGTTTTCGGCGCGTTCGCGCAGGGAGCGCCAGAGCAGTTGCCGCTCGTCGCTTTGAACAACAAGGTCATTGACAGACTTCGCGTTGAGCAGGTATTCGCCTGTGGTGTACAGAAAAGTGATGCGCTTCCATTTATCGGTGGTGATCGGGATTGGTAGTTTTTCCAATCCGCCCAGTTGGATCTTGTAATATTCTTCGCGCGCGCGGGGGTGATCGGCCTCGTCGCGCAGGAGTTCGGCGCGGGTGGCCAGTTCGTGGCCGCGCACTTCGCTGACAAATTCGATCCGTCCGCCGCGCTCGCCAAAACTGGCGGGCTGGTAAAAAGCCAGGTAGTCCACCGCGACCACTTTGGGGGCGGCGCGAAGCGGGATGCGGTACCAGCCCAATAGCCGCGCGATCTCCAGGTCACGCGGAGTCGGCAAAAAGGCGACAAGAATCAGCGAAGTCAAGGAAATGGGCATGGACAAATTGTACTATACACTTTCACGGCCTTCTAATTTTTCTCTCCCCTGCCCTTTGAGTTTGTGGTATAAAAACACTACCCTGCTGTGTTCGTGATGTGACTATCACGTTTTGGGCCAACATCCAAACAACGGGTTCTTATCTTCGTGGAAATAACGCGATAGGCCTGAGCCAAGGCGGCGTTTCCCGATTGGAGCCCACCTGCGAAAGCAGGTCCAAAACCCGGTCGCACACGGCATTGGCGGGGTATCTTTTCTAATTTTTCCTTGACTCGATCTATGGCCGCGAGTAAAATCGCCCGCAAGTTAACAATTGAATATTGGAGAACTAGCGGCTGGGTCTCATGGTCTCGATACGGCGAAAAAACATCGCCTACTCGACCACCGGTGAGATCACGAGGTGGAGGTTCCCCCGTGCGAACGGGGCGCTAACGCCCAACCCCCTCCCAGCCTCCCCCATTTTCTGCGAAAATGGGGGAGGTGTCCCGAAGGGACGATGGGGGTGGCGGAACATCGGATAGATCAGCGGATGCCTCTGGAGCCATGTCACTGGCTCCCTTCTCCCTTCCAAAGCAAGCGCAAGGCCGAAAACCACGCGGTGACGTGTGGGACAGGGCCGGCGCAATGAACCAGACTCACTGGGTCTGTTTGTATTTGGAAGGGCTGTCTTTTTTAATACCCGTGTGGTTTAAACAGGCATGCCCGCGCGTGCCTGTTTTTGTTTAATGTGGACAGGTAGACAGGTTCGCACGTAGGCAAGTACACAGGTAGACACGTAAACAGGTGACACGGACTTGCCCCTAGATCGCGAATTGGCAAACTACGTAACTACCAAACCATGAAACTATTCAACTACCAAGGAGAAAATGAGCAAGAATCGGGTGGCTTCCACAACGGATGGGCAATACAATCTCCAACATCAAAAGGAGACTGTTATGGATTCCATCCCTGAACTATCGCAAGATTATCGGCTGATCGAGCAGGCCATCCGCTTCATCGAAGCCAACGCGCAGCGCCAGCCTGAATTGGACGAGATCGCGAATGCAGTAGGCTTGAGCGAGTCGCACTTCCAGCGGACGTTCACGCGCTGGGCGGGCATCAGCCCCAAGCGCTTCCTGCAATTCCTGACAAAGGAAAATGCCAAGGAACTTTTAGCGCGATCCGAGAATTTGCTGGACACAACGCACCAGGTCGGACTGTCGAGCCTGGGACGCCTGCTCGATCTTTTTGTGGCGACTGAGGCGGTGACGCCAGGCGAATACAAGACGCGCGGCGCGGGCGTGACCATCCGCTACGGGATTCACGCTTCGCCCTTCGGCGCGTGCCTGGTCGCGACCACCGAACGCGGCATCTGTCACCTCGGCTTTGTCCAAACCAGCGAAGGCGACGCGATTGATAACCTCGTTGCAGACTGGGCGCAAGCGAAAATGATCGAAGACTACCGCGCGACCGCGCCGCTCATCGAACCAATCTTCGACCTGAGCCAGCGCGGAAAAGAATCCCTGCGTTTGCATTTGCGCGGCACCAACTTCCAGATCAAAGTCTGGGAGGCGCTATTGACCATCCCCGCGGGCGCGGCTACCACGTACGAGCGCATCGCGGCGCAGATCGGAAAACCGTCCGCGTTGCGCGCGGTGGGGACGGCGGTCGCGCGCAACCCAATCGCGGCGCTGATCCCCTGTCACCGCGTGCTGCGGAAGGACGGCGGGTTCGGAAATTATCGGTATGGAAGCGCGCGCAAGAAGGCGCTGTTGGCTTATGAGTCTGCTCAATCTGTACACGGATAAACACGGATTTACCTGGTGATTACCCACAAGTTCAGGCGGCAGTTGGACTGCCGCCTGCTCCTGCAGTCCAACTGCGGGAGAAACGGACTTGTGGGTAAACACCGAGGATTTACGGATTGACACGGAAAAAATAAAAAAAATCCGTGAGCATCCGTTCAATCCGCGTAATCCGTGTACCAAAGGATAAACATGAAAACCAAAATCTGGATTGCCTTACTGGCGCTGTACATCGTTTGGGGTTCCACGTATCTCGCGATTCGCTTCGCGGTGGAAAGCATCCCGCCGTTTCTCTCGGCAGGAATACGTTTCTTTATCTCAGGAGTGATTCTGTTCATCTGGCAGCGCGGCGCGGGACAATCCATGCCGACGCGCAAACAATGGATTTCGCTGTTCATCATCGGCAACCTGCTCCTGCTGGGCGGCAACGGATTGGTGGCGTGGGCCGAGCAAACCATCCCGTCGGGAGTCGCGGCGCTGGTCATCGGCTCCATCCCGATATTTCTCGTGGTGGCGGAAGCCATCCGTCCGGGCGGGGTGAAGCCAAACTGGCAGGCCATCCTCGGATTGTTGGTGGGGCTGGCCGGCATTTTCATCCTCGTCGGTCCCGCCGAAATTTCGGGGAGCGGCGCAAAGTTGAATCCGCTTGGCGTCGCGGCCTTGCTGGCGGCGTGTATCTTCTGGAGCGCCGGCTCCGTGTACAGCAAACACGGGGAACTGCCAAAGTCCACGCTGATGAGCACAGGCGGCCAAATGTTGATGGGCAGTATCGGCCTGTTCGCCGTCTCGCTCGTCACAGGAGAGTTGTCCAAATGGGATCCGTCGGGCGTGACCGCCAAGTCCGCGCTGGGGCTGGTCTATCTCATCTTCATCGGGTCGCTGATCGGGTTTGTGTCGTATGGCTGGCTTCTGCAAAACGCGCCCATCTCGCTCGTTTCCACCTACGCGTACGTCAACCCGGTCGTGGCGGTGTTGCTCGGCAACTGGCTGGCCGCAGAGCCGCTGGGGCCGCGCATCGGGTTGGCGGCGGCGATCATCGTGGGGTCGGTGATGTTCGTAAACAGGAGCCGGCCCGGGGTCAAGAAGGAGGCGGTGGTGGTCAGTGAGCAGTGATCAGTGATCAGTGATCAGTGATCAGTCATCAGTCATCAGTAATTGGTAATTGGTAATTGGTAATTGGTAATTGGTAATTGGTAATTGGTAATCAGTCGGCAAGCGAAATCGCAAACTTGTACTGAGCCTGTCGAAGTATCGAAAATCTGAAGTCGTAAATAGAAAAAGGAGAAAAAATGAACGCAAAAGATTTGGTCAAACGTATCCAGGAAGATAAGGTCAATTTTGTTTCGTTGCAATTCACCGACGTGATGGGCACGGTGAAAAGCGTGGACATGCCGATCCACAACCTGGAGGGCGCGCTGGAAGACGGCGTGTGGTTCGACGGCTCGTCGGTGGAGGGCTTCGCCCGCATCCAGGAAAGCGACATGCGGCTGGTGCTGGACCCCGACACGTACGCGGCGCTGCCGTGGTCGCCCGAGGACCGTCGGCGGGCGCGCATTTTCTGCGACATCTACATGCCCGACGGCGAACCCTTCGAGGGCGATCCGCGCGGGACCTTGAAGCGGGCGCTGGCGAAACTGGCGGAACGCGGCTGGACGTACAACATCGGCCCGGAGCCGGAGTTCTTCCTGTTCAAAGGCCCGAACGGACACGGCGTGCATCCCGTCCCGCATGACGTGGGCGGCTACTTTGATTTTTCCGCAGATGACGAAGCCGTGCGCGTCCGCACCGAATTAATGGAAGCGTTGATGAGCATGGGCATCGAAGTGGAAGTGGGACACCACGAGGTGGCGCTCGGCCAGCACGAGATTGACTTCCGCTTCGCCAACGCGCTGCGCTCGGCGGATAACGTGCTGACGTTGAAATACACCGTGAAGGCCATCGCCGCGCAACACGGGCTGACAGCCTCGTTCATGCCCAAGCCGGTCTTCGGCATCAACGGTTCGGGCATGCACTGTCACCAGTCCCTGTTCGATGATAAGGGCGAGAATCTGTTTTTCGACGCGCAGGACGAGTTCAAACTTTCGAAGACCGCGTATGCGCTCATCGCCGGGCAACTCGCGCACGCCCGCGCGCTGGCCGGGGTGGTCGCGCCGACGGTCAACTCGTACAAGCGGCTGGTGCCCGGTTACGAAGCGCCTGTTTACATCGGCTGGGCGCAGAGCAACCGTTCGGCGCTGATCCGCATCCCGCGTTACACCGAGGGGCGGGACAAATCCATGCGCGCCGAACTGCGCTTCCCCGACCCGTCGTCGAATCCGTACCTGGCGTTCACCGCCATGCTGGCCGCCGCGCTGGACGGCATTGACAAGCAGATGACCCCGCCCGCGCCATTGAACGATATCAATCTCTACGAACTCAACCGCGAAGAACGCAAAAAGATGGGGGTGGGCGAACTGCCCGGCTCCCTGGCCGAAGCGTTGGGCGAACTGGACAAGGACGAGGTGTTGAAAGCCGCGCTCGGACCGGTCGTCTACGAAGCCTTCGCCCGCGCCAAGCGGGATGAGTGGGACGACTACCGCATCCACGTGACGGATTATGAGATCGAGAAGTATTTGGAAGTGGCGTAGGTTTAGTAATCAGTGATCAGTGATCAGTGATCAGGGGTCAGTGATCAGTGGTCAGTGATCAGAGGAAAGAGTTGACAAAATCAGTCCCCGCCATTGCGACGGGGACTGGTCACTGATGACTGATGACTGATGACTGATGACTGATGACTGATGACTGATGACTGATGACTGATGACTGAAAACTGATTCCTATCCCCCAAACCCCTTGGGCATTCCGGCGTACACGCCCCGCATTTCAGGCGGTAACGCCGCGGCGAGGGTAAACATCAATCGGTCAGTGAGCGCGAGCGGCGTCTCGCCAGGATGAGGCCGGATGGGCGGGAGCAGGCTCACAGTCACGCGCGCGCGGTGGGGAAATCGCTGGAAGAATTTGTCCGAGCCAACAATCGCCATCGGGACGATGATCGTGTCGGTCTCGATGGCCATGCGCGCCGCGCCCGTCTTGGCGACGCCCAGTCCGCGGCCTTTGGAACGCGTCCCTTCGGGAAACATGCCGAGGGTCTGACCGTGCGCGAGGACTTTGAGCGCGTGGTCGTAAGCCCAGGGATCCTTTTTTTCGCGCGATACGGGAAACGCCCCCAGGTTACGGAAGACAATATCGGTGATGGGATTCTGGAACAGCTCGGCTTTGCCCATGTAAAAGATCGGGCGCGGCAGGGATAACTGCATCGGGAACACGTCAAAGGTGGTAACGTGGTTGGCCGCGACGATGACCGGGCCGTCCAGCGGAAAATTCTCGAGGCCTTCCACGCGCCTGTCCATGACAAAGAAGAAGGCGGCGCGCAGAAGGGCAACGATCACCTTTCGCAATGGCGTGGCGTGAAAATAGAATTGCTTCTGATCACGCGGGTCGGATTCGAAGGAGGAGGTGGTGGTCAATTCCATGGAAAATCAATTCTCGAAAGAGGATTATACTTGGCGGGAAGTTCGCTTCCTTCAACAATGTCGCGCTTACGCAAAAGGATCAAAATCTTTTACCACGAAGTTCACAAAGGCAGGCAAAAAGCAAAAAGTCGTGTTTTCCTTCGTGTACCTTTGTGACCTTCGTGTTTAGGCTTTTTCCCAGAAGCAGGAGAGGTAACTCTCACACTATAACCCCACGAGCGCTAAATGGACACAACGATTGAAAGCGTTTCCATGTAAGCCCCAGGCAAACACTCAGCCCGCAGGGTTGAAAAGCGATGAATTTGCATTATACTTATTGGCAGAGGATGAACCCGTGAGAATCACTGACTTTATTTGGCTCGAAGAGATTGTCGAGAAACTCGAAGTCAAGCACGGCGTCATTCCTGAAGAAGTCGAGGAAAGTCGCAAACAGGCCCAGGATAACGCGAATGGAGAGGGGGCGCTTTCAAGGAGAAGATGTTTACAGGGCATTGGGCCAGACGAACGCAGGACGTTACCTTGCGGCGTTCTTTATCCACAAACGAACTGATGATGCGCTGATTTTGAGCGCGCGTGATATGGACAGAAAAGAGAGAAAAGCCTATGCGAGATAAACACGGTTCTTCACCAAAGAACGAACTGCCGGATAATTTTGCCTCGCTCGAACAATTCTGGGAGTTTTGGGATTCCCATAGCAGCGCTGATTATGAAGACTTGATGGAACCGGTCGAGGTCGAGATTGATTTGAAATCGAGCAAAGTCTATTTAGCGCTTGCGAGGGATTTGCTTTCAAAAGCGCGAACCCAGGCGCGCAAGCAGGGGGTGTCTACCGAAACATTGATCAACCTCTGGCTGCAGGAGAAATTGACAACCCTGGCCTGAGATTTGAATTCCTGATGAAAAGGTTATAAATGGACACAACAATTGAGAGTATTTCAGCGCTGGAAATTCTGGATTCACGCGGCAACCCGACCGTGGAAGTGGAAGTCGCTTTGATGGACGGCGCGTGGGGACGCGCCGCCGTCCCTTCGGGCGCGTCCACCGGCGAGCACGAGGCGCTCGAAATGCGCGACGGCGACAAGAAACGCTTCGGCGGCAAGGGCGTGACAAAGGCGGTCGCCAACGTGAACGGCGTGATCTCGGATGAGTTGTTCGGCATGGACGCCTCCGACCAGCGCGCGATTGACTTTGCCCTGCTGGCGCTGGACGGGACACCGAACAAGTCCAAGCTGGGCGCGAACGCTATTTTGGGAGTCAGCCTGGCGGTCGCGAAGGCCGCGGCCAATTCGGTGGGACTTCCGCTCTATCGCTATCTCGGCGGCGCGCACGCGCACGTCCTGCCCGTGCCAATGATGAACATCCTGAACGGCGGCGCGCACACAGGCTGGCAGTCCACCGATATGCAGGAGTTCATGGTCATGCCGCTCGGCGCGGCGAATTTCGCAGAGGGATTGCGCTGGGGCGCGGAAATCTACCATACGCTGAAATCGGTGCTCAAAGAAAAAGGCTATCCCACACTGGTCGGCGACGAGGGCGGGTACGCGCCCGCGCTCAAAGCCAACGAAGAGGCCTTGGAAGTGATTCTGGCCGCCATCGAAAAGGCCGGCTTCAAAGCCGGGCGCGGCAAGGATGTGGCGATTGCGCTCGACCCTGCCGCCTCCGAACTTTACGAAGAAAAAACAAAGACCTACAACCTTCGCAAGGAAAGCAAAAAACTGACCGGCGAACAGATGGTGGATTTCTGGGCCAAGTGGATCAAGGATTATCCCATCGTCTCCATCGAAGACGGCCTCGCCCAGGATGACTGGGAATCCTGGATACTCATGACCAAAAAGATGGGTGACAAGATTCAGATCGTCGGTGATGACCTATTGGTGACCAACCCCGAGCGCGTCCGTCGCGGCATTGCAGAGAATACATGCAACGCCTTGTTGGTGAAACTCAACCAGATCGGCTCTGTGACCGAGACCATCGAGGCGGCTGAACTATGCCATCGCGCTGGCTGGAGAACGGTTATCTCCCATCGCTCCGGCGAGACCGAGGACTCCACCATCGCCGACCTGGCCGTCGCCTTGAACACCGGCCAGATCAAAACGGGGGCGCCTGCCAGGTCCGACCGCGTGGCGAAGTACAATCAACTGCTCCGCATCGAGGCCGAACTGGGCGGGACCGCCAGTTACGCAGGCTGGGACGCGTTGCGAAAGTAGATTCAGGAAAAAGTTTCAAGCCCGCGCGGTTCACCGTTGCGGGCTTTTTGATTCCAGTAAAACTTTGTTAAAGTACTTGACAAAGTTTAAATCCGTGCTATCATATTGGTGTAATTTTGTCCCTACTGTTCCCAGGAAAGGCTGCGTTGAGCACTTACATTCGTTTCCTCCCGTCTCAGAATGTAAAGTACATTAACAAACATGCCGTCTTGGATCTTATCCGCTTCACGCCCGGGGGAATTTCACGAGTGGAGTTGGCACAGCGGCTCACGCTCACCCGCGCCGCAGTCACTCCCATTGTCAACGATCTCATTCAGACCCACCTGATCCACGAAACCCGGAGCCGTTCCGCATCCAATGGAAGGCCGCCCATCCTGCTGGAAATTAACGCTTCGAGCGGGAACGTGGCAGGCATTGATATGGGCGCCACGCACCTGACCATCCTGATCGCAAATTTTGCCGCGCAAGTGCTGGCTGAAAAGGAAATCCCGTTCGATATTGCGGATGGACCTACGGACTGCATCCAACAAGCGGACGGTTTACTGCGCGAGCTTCTCGCGGGACTTGGGCTGGGTCTGCCCGACCTGGCCGCCATCGGGCTGGGAGTGCCTGGCCCGATCGTGACGAAAGCCGGCATGGTGCTGGCCCCGCCGCTCATGCCGGGCTGGGACCGCTTCCCCATCCGCGATACGCTCGAAAAACTGTGGGGCTGTCCCGTCTCGCTCAACAACGACGCTGAACTGGGCGTGCTGGGCGAATGGGCCTACGGCGCGGGACGCGGAGAACTAAACCTGGCCTACATTAAAGTCGGGACGGGCATCGGCGCGGGATTGTTCATAGACGGACAGATCTACCGCGGCGCGACCGGCTCGGCAGGCGAAATCGGCCACATGACCATTGATGAAAACGGCCCGCTCTGCACGTGCGGAAACCACGGTTGCCTGGAGGCCATGGCCGGCGGAAAGGCGATTGTGGCAAAGGCACACGAAGCGATCCAGATGAACAAACGCACCGAACTGGCTGAAAACCCAACGCCGGAAAACATAACAGTGAAGGATATTGCAAACGCGGCCGCACGCGGCGATTTGGTGGCGCAGGAAATCCTTGCAGAAGCCGGCAACCAGCTTGGAATCGCAATTACCAGTCTCGTGAACCTTTTCAACCCGAACATAGTGGTGGTGGGAGGCGGCGTAGCGCAGACCGGCGACCTGTTTCTGGAACCAATCCGCAAGGCAGTGCTAAAACGCAGTTTACCCGCCGCCGCATACGCCGTGCGGATCACCACCGCCCTGCTCGGCAAACGCTCTTCGTGCATGGGCGCGGTCGTGCAGGCGCTTTCGAGCGCACTCCACAAAATAGCCACTTAACCGGATGGATGGTGAAAGAGTATAATTAAGTCACCATACTCATCAAGAAACGGAGGCATGAACCATGGCAAGTGTGACCTACAAGAATGTCGTCAAGAAGTTTGGCGATATGACTGCTGTTGATAACATCAGTTTCAACGTGGAAGACAAGGAATTCCTTGTTCTAGTCGGCCCATCGGGATGCGGTAAAACGACCGCCCTGCGCCTGCTGGCAGGACTGGAAGACGTCACCAGCGGAGAAGTCGTGATCGGCGACCGCGTGGTGAACGATATCGCACCCAAAGACCGCGATATCGCCATGGTCTTCCAATCCTATGCCCTGTATCCCCACCTGTCCGTCTACGAGAACATGGCGTTTGGCCTGAAGCTAAAGAAAACCCCAAAAGAAGAGATCAACCGAAGAGTGAACCAGGCCGCGGAAGTGCTCGGCATCACGGAACTGCTCCAGCGCAAACCCCGCCAGCTTTCGGGCGGACAGCGCCAGCGCGTGGCGGTGGGACGAGCCATCGTCCGCGAGCCGAAGGTCTTCCTGTTCGACGAACCGCTCTCGAACCTGGACGCCAAGCTCCGGGTCCAGATGCGAGCCGAGATCAACAAACTGCACCAACGCCTGCAAACCACGTTCATCTATGTCACCCACGACCAGGTCGAAGCCATGACCATGGCAACCCGCATCGCGGTCATCAACCGGGGCAAACTGCAACAAATTGACACGCCCCAGAGCCTGTATGACCACCCGGACAACCTGTTCGTGGCAGGCTTTATCGGCTCTCCCGCCATGAACTTCTTCCCCGCCCGCCTGCGCAAGGAAAATGATCGGCTGATCGTGGAATCGGACGGCTTCATAGTCCCCCTGCCAGCGGGGCAGGCAAAGAGTTTTGAACAATACGCGGGCCGCGAAATCGTCTTCGGCATCCGCCCGGAAAATATCCATGATGTAAACTTCACGCCCCCCAACATTCACGGCGAAAAGATAGACATCAAAGTGGATGTGACGGAACTGATGGGGAATGAGATCTTTCTGTACCTGCTCAATGGAAAAAGCATCTTTGTCGCCCGCGTAGACCCGCGCTCGAAACTGCGCGTGGGCGAGCAGTCACAAGTTGTGTTCGATATGGACAATTTCCACATCTTCGACGCGCAGACCGAAGAAGCGCTGCATTGAAATAATAAGGAGGTGATGCCCTGTAAAACTCTGCCATTTCAAGATCAAACCTGCTTTCAAATCAATTACCCTACCCTAATCAAGGAGAAGAATATGAAATCCAAATTGATGCTCCTGTTGAGCATCCTCGTTGTTGCCACCATGCTATTGACCGCCTGCGCGCCCAAAGATACCGGTCCCGTCACCATCACCTTCTGGGAACAGGAAGGCGAAGATGTGGATGTCTTCATTGACCAGTTGATCGCGGACTTCCAGACCGCCAACCCGAACATCACGGTGGAACGCACTCACTACGAGAATGAAGCCCTGCGCGACCAGTTCCAGACCGCTTCGCTGGCCAATGCCGCGCCTGATGTTGTCCGCGTCCCGAACGACTTCGCCGGCCCGTTCAGCACCTTGCAAATCGTTGCCCCCGTCAGCGACCTGTTCGATGCCAAGTTCCTCGGACAGTTCTTTGCGGGCGCTCTCGACCCGGCCAAAGTGGCCGGCACCCTGTGGGGCGTCCCCGATAACTACGGCAACCACCTGATGCTGATCTACAACAAAGACCTGATTGCCACCCCGCCTGCCACCTTCGAAGATCTAATCACCCAGGCCAAGGCGCTCACCGCGGGTGACATCCAGGGCTTCGCCTACAACCTGAACGAACCGTTCTGGGGCGCTGGCTTCTATGGCGCTTTTGGCGGCTGGCCGCTGGATGCGAACGACAAGCCCACCTTCAACAACCAGGCCTTCCAGAACTATCTGGCCTTCGTTGCCAAACTGAAGACCGACGGCGTTGTCCCGGCTGAATGCGACTACAACTGCGCCGACACCCTGATGAAAGACGGCAAGGCCGCCATGATCATCAACGGCGACTGGTCGCTCGGCGACTACACCAAAGCCCTCGGCGACAAGATGGGCGTTGCCCCGGTCCCGACCATCAACGGCAAGCCCTACACCGAAATGACGGCTGGCAAGTACTTCATGGTCTCCAACGCGTCGGTTGAAGACGCCGCCAAGAAGGCCGCCCTCGTGAAGTTCATCACCTTCATGACCTCCGCCGACGTCCAGAAGAAGTGGTTGGATCAGTTCAAGCGCCTGCCCTCCAACTCCGAAGTTGCGAAGGATCCCTCCATCGCCAGCGACCCGATCCTGGCCGGCTCCATGGCCGCCCTGTCGGTTGGCCGCGGCCAACCCGCCGCCGCCGAGATGCGCTGCGCGTGGGATGCCTGGCGCCCGAACCTCGAAGGCGTGATGGCTGGAACAACCACCCCGGCTGACGCCGCTGTCGCCGCGCAAACGTCTGCAGACGAATGCGTTGCCACCCTCGGCCAGCCAACCGCTACACCTTAGTACCTGTTGTTTGTTCGGGAGGGAGGGCTTATGGCCCTCCCTCTACTCATTCTACAAGCGAGGCCCGGCATGGAAAATAAATCCCCACTGCGCCGACTTCTTCCATATATCTATTGGGTTGGCGGTCTGTTCATCCTGTATTTCCTGCTTAACTACCTGATCTCCCCCACTGATTCGGCAGGAATCTCGCTCAACGCCGGCATGGTCGTCGAGCGTCTGGGGGAAATCGGCGGCTTTCTGTTCGGCATCCTGGTCGGCCTCGGGCTAATCGAGACCTACTTCTACCAAATTTTCTTCCGACAACCGCGGGATGCGAAAGCAAAAACCATTATTCGGGGGTTGCAAATATTTCTTGGACTTCTCACCCTCCTTTCGATATTCACTTTCTTTGAAGCAACAGACTTGTTCCGTCTTGGGGATACTTTCATTGGCAACTTCATCCGCCTGCCAATAACCCTTTTCAGCGGACTGCAATCCATCCTGTACAATATTTTGTACGATAAAGCAGTGGCGGGTATGATCGTCGGGTTGCTCCTGGCGCTCATCATTTCGGGGATCTATGTTGTAATCCACAAGTTGAGCATCCCTCGTAACAGTAAACTGGGATTGCCATATCTGCTCATACTCCCCGCCCTGATTGGCATTCTATTCCTCATCATCTACCCCTTCCTTTTTGAGACCAAACTGGCTTTCTCCAACGCCTCCCTCGGCACGCAGGCCACCAAAAACGCCCAGTATGGATTGATCTATGGTTGGGAAAATCTAAAAACCCTGTTCACCGGCAAAGTCGCCAAAGACGCCATGTTCTTCGAGGTGTTCGGGCGCACGATCCTGTGGACCGTGATCAACGTAACCTTCCACGTTGGAGGCGGCATGGCGCTCGCCCTGCTCCTGCATCGCCCCATGAAAATGCAGGGCGTCTATCGCACCTTCCTGATCATCCCGTGGGCCATCCCCACCACCATCGCGGCCATGGCCCTGCGCAATGAATTTGACAGCCGCTACGGATTGTTCAACATTCTGCTGACAGACTTGAATACGTGGCTGACAGCCGTCAGCCACGGGGCAGTAAATATTCCACTGCTGGGAGATTCGTTTTCATGGCTGGCCGCCCACATCGGTCCAGTAAGTTGGAAACAGGATGCACTCTGGGCATTCGTATCCGTCCTGATGTCCAACATCTGGCTCGGCATCCCGTTCATGTGCGTCATCATCCTGGGCGGATTGCAGAGCATCTCACAGGAATACTACGAAGCCGCGGAAATTGACGGAGCCACCAAAGTCCAGCAATTTCGCCACATCACCCTGCCGCTCCTGCGCCCGGTTTTGACGCCCGCCATCATCCTCGGCGTGGTATGGACCTTCAACAAGATCGATATCATCTACCTCATCACACAGGGAGGCCCTCAGGAGAAAACAGACATCCTGGTCTCCTCGATGTATAAAGCCGCCTTCCAGTTTTACCGGTATGGCTTCACCGCCATGTTCGCCCTGGTGATTTTCGTCATCCTGCTGATCTTTACCCTGATCTACCTGCGGGCATCTGGCGGACTGAAATCCGCAACCGAATAACGAGGAGCCAATATGAACACAGAAAACACTCCCAAGCCCGTGTCCCCCGTCACCAAAGCCCTGCGCTGGTTCTTCGTCCGCGGCCGCGGCGACAGCCCCTTCAAAAGGATGCTCATTCACGCGGCATTGATCATTGCCTCGATCATCGCGGTTTATCCTGCCCTGCGCGTGATCACCATCTCCCTGCGCCCCAACGACACCCTGCTCACCACCTCCCTGCAAATCATCCCTGAGAATGCCACCCTCGACAACTACAAGGAAGTGCTCTTCGGCGCGCCGGAGAAAAACCGCCAATCCGATTTCTTCCTGTGGATCTGGAACTCCTTCTCGATCGTAGCAGTCACATCCGTCATCAGCATGATTTTGGCGGCGGTTAGCGCTTACGCATTTTCGCGCTTCAAATTCCCCGGGCGGGCGGCGGGACTCGTCTTCCTGCTCACCACCCAGATGATCCCGGCAGGCATGTTACTCTTGCCGCTCTTCATCATGCTTGCGCAACTCAAAATGATCAACACCGCCCTCGGCCTGATCATCGCCTACTCGGTCAGTTCCGTGCCGCTCACCATCTGGACGCTCAAAGGCTACTACGACACCATCCCCGTAGACCTCGAAGAGGCCGCGCTGATTGACGGCGCCAACCGCTTCACCGTCTTCACCAGGATCATCCTGCCACTCTCCACGCCCGCGCTGGCCATTGCCTTCCTCTTCAGTTTCATGGGCGGTTGGAGCGAATACATCGTGGCGCGCGTCGTTCTGCAGAGAAACGACATGTTCACCTGGCCGCTGGGCATCTTCACCTTTGCGCAGCAATTCACCGTCTCGTGGGGACAGTTCTCCGCCGCATCGGTGCTCATCGCCATCCCCGTCATGGCGCTCTTCCTCTATTCCTCCAAGTGGCTCATCTCCGGCCTGACGCTCGGAAGCGTCAAAGGCTAGGGACGCCGAACCCCCCGGGGCGGTCCGCAAGGCCGCCCCTTTTTTATGCGGACATTGACATGCGTAAAGCCCTGACCATTCTTCTCCTCGCCTCCTTTCTGACCTCGTGCTTGCCCGCCGTTTCGACAGAGGTTTCTCCCGCCCCAACCGCTGACGGCAACCCGTGGTGGAACGATGCCGTCTTCTACGAGATCTTCGTCCGCAGTTTCAACGACAGCAACGGCGACGGCATCGGCGACTTCAACGGCATCACCGAAAAACTGGACTATCTCAACGACGGCGACCCCAACACCACGGCAGACTTGGGCGTGACGGGCATCTGGCTCATGCCCATCTTCCCCTCCCCCTCCTACCACGGCTACGATGTGACCGATTTCTACGGCGTCAATCCGCAATATGGGACGATGGAGGATTTCAAAAAACTCCTGGCCGAGGCTCACAAGCGCGGCATCCGCATCATCATAGACATGGCGCTGAACCACACCTCCGACCAGCATCCGTGGTTCAAGGAAGCTAAAAAGGATGTCAACTCCAAATATCGGGACTGGTACATCTGGAGCGAGACGGACCCGAACTACAAAGGCCCATGGAACGAGCGCGTCTGGCACCCGTCCACCACAGGCTTTTATTACGGAATCTTTGAAGCCTTCATGCCCGACCTAAACTACAACAACCCCAAAGTTACGAAAGAAATGGATAAGGTCAGCGCCTTCTGGCTCAAAGAGGTGGGCGTGGATGGTTTCCGCCTCGACGCCGCCAAGCACCTGATCGAGGAAAGCAGAAAGCAGGAGAACACGGCCTCCACCCACGAGTGGTTCAAAGATTACCGCCCGGTCTACAAAGCCGCCAACCCCGAGGCGATGACGGTCGGCGAAATTTCCGGTGATACGCCGCAAACGCTGGCGGACTACACCAGCGGCGACCAACTCGACCTGGTTTTCAATTTCCATCTCGCCAACGCCTTCATCAGTTCCGCCAATCGCGGACAGGCCGCCTATGCCACGGATGCAATCACCTACAGCGGCAAGGCCATGCCGAACGCGCAATACGCGTCCTTCCTGACCAATCACGACCAGGACCGCGCCATGTCGCAGTTGTATGGCGAAGTGGACAAAGCCAAAGTCGCGGCCGCGCTCCTGCTCACGTCGCCGGGCGTGCCCTTCATTTATTACGGCGAAGAGATCGGCATGGTCGGCAAAAAACCTGACGAAGATATTCGCCTGCCCATGCAATGGGGTTCAGAGGCAAACGCGGGGTTTACAACCGGCACGCCCTGGCGCTCTCTCGATCCTGGCTACGCGCAAGTCAATGTCGCCGCGCAGACCGCCGATCCCGCCTCGCTCCTCTCGCATTACCGCGCGCTGATCAAGATCCGCAGCGAACATCCCGCCCTGCGGACGGGCGCGACTGAAATCGTCGCAACGGGCAATCCCGCTGTGTTCGCCGCTCTGCGCGTGTTTGAGAACGAGACTATCCTCGTGCTGGTTAATTTGAGCGAACAACCCGTCCGCGATTACGCCCTGGATTTCACCGGCCAGGCCTTTTCTTCGAATGCCAGTATGGAGCCTTTGATGGGCGTAGTCAACCCTCTAACGATCACAAGCCGACCACTGGCAGAACTCCCCCCGTTTTCAACCTTCCTTTTCCAAATCAAATGAACATCGGAATCCCAACCGGGGCGGAATCGGGACTATGCGCGCACCGGAAAATTTAAGTTGACAAATTGACGAGGGCGGCTATAATCGAATTAGTTTGTTGCCCCAACATACTAATTCGATGAATAAAACCACAGCCGACCAGGCATTTCTACGCGAGAGCAACCTGTCCTCCGCCCTGCGCTTGATCCATACGCAATCGCCGGTCTCGCGCGCGCAGATTGCCATCCTGACGGGACTGAACAAGTCCACGGTTTCCAGCCTTGTGGATGAATTGCTCGAACGCCGCCTGGTGCACGAAACGGGTCTCAACTCGGCAGGCACGGGCCGCCCGGCCACCCTGTTGGAGATCAATCCGCTGGCAGGCACCATCATCGGCGTGGAACTCGGCGTGGATTTTGTTTCCGTGGGCATTTCCGATTTTCTCGGCAATCTCACCTGGCGCTGCAAGGAGGATGCCGACCCGATGCAGGGACAGGAGATCATGCTCGAACAGACCCTGCGGATCGTTAAGGAAGCGATGAGCGCAGGCAGGAAGAAGGGATATCGCTTTTTAGGGCTTGGCCTTGCAACCCCCGGGACAGTAGATTTGAAGGAAGGGGTACTGATCTTTGCCCCCAATTTACATTGGAAGAATGTCCCGTTTCGAAAGATATTTTCCGAACGCACCAAACTGAAGGTTATTGTCGAGAACGACGCCAATGCCGCCGCCCTCGGCGAGCATCTCTTTGGGATCGCGCGTCTCACGCGCGACTTCATCTTTGTATTCGCGGGCGTGGGTATTGGCGGCGGGCTGTTCCTGGATGGAAAACTGTACCGCGGCAAGAACGGGTACGCGGGGGAGATCGGCCACTCCCCCATCATGGCCGACCAATCTCAAACGGTTTGTCATTGCGGCAACCGCGGTTGCTGGGAAACGTTTGCCAACCAATACTCGATCATCCAGCGCGTACAGGCGCGGCTGGAAGTGAAACGCAATAGTATTCTTCCCAAACTCATGGCAGAGCAACGCGTTCCGCTTTCCATCGGATTGATCAAACAAGCCGCGGACGCCGGTGACCAGGAAGCCATCGACTCGTTCACAGAAGCGGGCCGCGCCATCGGCCAGGGATTTGCAGGCCTGATCAACATCTTCAACCCTGAAAAAATCATCCTGGGCGGACCATTGAGTCTGGTGGGAGATTATCTCCTGCATGCCATCCGCGAAGTGATCCCTGCCCACACCTTACCGGAAATTGACCAGCAGGCGGAGGTGGCGCTGTCCTCATTTGGACCGGACGCCAGCCTGATCGGTGCAATTGCCATCGTCGTGGATGATGTGCTTTCCCACCCAAACCAGGTTGAAAGGAGGTGATGTAATTCCAAAATACAATTCCAAAATTTCAATCCATTCATAAATTCAACATCTAATTTAAGGAGAGAAGGATGAACAAAAAGTTGTTCGTATTGTTGAGCGTGCTGGTGGTTGCATCACTGGCGCTCTCAGCCTGTGGCGTCAAAGGCGGCGACCAGGTGGAAGTCTTCTCGTGGTGGACCGGTGGCGGTGAAGCCGCCGGGCTCGAAGCCATGATCAAGGTCTTCAAGGCTGGGTATCCCGACATCGAGTTCGTCAACGCGGCCGTTGCCGGTGGCGCTGGCAC